>Ga0206813_1129_pt1 | contig 15591 bp, 13 predicted proteins | sample Alteio_BWOrgCont_92_FD_152856 | JGI IMG/M metagenome (GOLD analysis project Ga0206813, IMG submission 152856) | Enriched cells from forest soil in Barre Woods Harvard Forest LTER site, Petersham, Massachusetts, United States -... | ecosystem: Environmental > Terrestrial > Soil > Temperate forest >...
TCGAAGGAGCGCAGAGACGCAAAGGTTTTACGAATGGCCCCTCGACAAGCTCTGGACCTTCCCGCGCGTTATGGAATGGACGCGGGCGGCGCTGAACATTTTCGAGAGGTTACTGTCTCAATTGGGTACAAAGACTGGCGGTAGCGGTGAAGTCCGCTGAAATCCGGCAATAAACCGAATGGGGTTAAAATCCCCGGCCGCCGGCACCCTTTTTTCCCGGTGTGGATTCGGAATTACATTGCGAGGCAGACGGTCTTGTTTTCCGTGTAGAGATCGAGGGCGGCGTGGCCCATCTCGCGCCCCCAGCCGGATTGTTTGTAGCCGCCAAAGGGCATCGCCGAGTCGAAGACATTGTGGCAATTCACCCAGACGGTGCCCGCCCGGAGTTCCTGCGCCGCTCGGTGGGCCTTGGAAATGTCCCTGGTCCAGACGCTCGCGGCGAGGCCGTAGTCGGTATCGTTGGCCTGGCGCAGCACTTCGTCGAAGTCGTCGAAGGGCTGTGCAACGACGACCGGGCCGAAGATTTCCTCGCGCACGATTTTCATCTCGGGCTGCGTGTGAGTGAAGACCGTGGGCGGCACGAAATAGCCGCGCCCGCCGGGCGTCTTCGCGCCGGCGACGGCCTTGGCGCCTTGCTGCAGGCCCGACTGAATGTAATCGGAGACGCGATTGAACTGCTCCTGCGAAACCAGCGGTCCCATTTCGGTTCCGGGATCGAGACCCGGGCCGAGGCGGATGTTTTTCGCGCGTTCTTCCACGCCTTCCAGCACACGATCAAACAACGAACGCTCGACGTACAGACGCGAGCCGGCGCAGCAGCATTGGCCGTGATTGAAGAATATGGCGTTCGCAGCGCCCTGGACGGCTTCGTCCACATTCACCACGTCCTTGAAGAGGATCGTGGGAGACTTTCCGCCGAGTTCCAGCGTGACCTTTTTCAAATTCCCCGCGGCCGCCTTGACGATGATTTTTCCCACCTCCGTCGAGCCGGTGAACGCGACCTTGTCCACGTCCGGATGGGCCGCCAGCGCGGCGCCCGCGGTTTCGCCGAATCCCGTCACGATATTTACCACGCCATCGGGGACGCCGGCTTGCATGAGCAGTTCGCCGAGGAGAAGGGCGGAGAGCGGCGTCTGTTCGGCGGGTTTCAGCACCACGGAGTTTCCGGTGGCCAGCGCGGGACCGAGTTTCCAGGCCGCCATCAGGAGCGGGAAATTCCATGGAATGATCTGGCCCACGACGCCGACCGGATCGCGCAGGGTGTAGGCGAAGTATTTTGCGCCCGGCGCGTAGGGCACGCTGATGGGAATGGTGCTTCCTTCGATCTTCGTCGCCCAACCCGCCATGTAGTGGAAGAGATCCGCGGCCAGGGGCACGTCCGCCACGCGGGCGACACCGATTGGTTTTCCGTTATCGAGCGACTCGAGCTGAGCGAACTCGTCCAGATGATCGAGGATCAGATCGCCGACGTGCCACAGGATCTTACCGCGTTCGGTGGGCGTGAGGTTTCGCCAGCTTCTCTTGTTGAACGAATGGCGCGCTGCGGCGACTGCGTGATCGATATCCTCGGCTTCGCCCTCGGCCACCTGGGCGATGGTCTCACCGGTGGAAGGATCGAAGACCGCGAAAGTTTTGCCCGAAGCGGCGTCGATCCATTCGCCGTCGATGAGCATTTGTTTGGGACCCGAAAGAAACTGGCGCACATTCGGGGTGAGTCGATCCAGGACACTTTCTGGCAGGGTAGGAGCATTCATAGTTTTTAGGCGCGAGAGTACGAGGGTGCGGGAAGGCAGGAGTCTGCCGAGCCCAGGAATCGAGAGAATTCCATGGGGAAATCTCGGACGATTATGGGATGGGTCAAGGGCGCATTGACGGGGCGACGTTCCGCAAATTGCCGAATGACGAATGAAGGGGGGGAATGGCCGCAAAAAGGCGCAAAAGGCTCAAAAAAGAGTCGAGTTCGAATAATCAGCTCCTGCGCCCCACGCGGTCGGCGGTTCCTACGGCAACAAATTGACCGCTGACAGATTTTCGCGCCCCCTCTCTAATGGCAAGGAGGGTCAAAAGTAGGGCTTCCCTCCGCGGGCTGCCGTGCATAGATTCCCAAGCCATGAGCGCGCGCGAAATCATCGCAGAACTGCCCCGCCTGACCGTCGCCGAACTTTATGCCGTAGAGCAGCGAATCGTTGAACTGACTTCGCTCCGAACGACCGGTGCCAGCCGCCTCTCCGCCGCCGACAATGGATTGCACACCGAACGCATCGCGGGACGCCTCATCTTCGTCGGTTCGCGGGTCATTCGCCAGGCGGAGGTCGAGTCCATCCTCGACGAAGGTATCTCGCACCCCGCCGCCGCCCTCATTCCAGAACTCCTTGTGGCGCCATGACCGTGGTCGGGAACTCGCCGCCAAAAGTGGCGAGCGACAAGGGGTGCTCCCAAAAGAATAACATACGTTTCTTCAAATTCGAAACTGATTACGAGCGGGTGTTCCGCGAGCAGTACGCGTCGCCTTCCATTATGTATTTCTTATTCGCTATCGCCATGCTCGGCGCCGCATTTTTCACGGTTGCGCTTTTCGCGGGTTTATTTCACGTCGGCGAGGGTGCAGAAGGGTTAAAGAAGATTCCTAATTCCACTTTAATGATGTGCGCCGGGGCTGTTGATTTCGCTTTGTTCTTTCCGCTCTTTCTCGTTTGCGTGCTCACGCGTTATTTCATCCGCAGGATCGATCTCATCGAAGTTCGCCTGACCGAAATCGAGCATGTGTCTTCCAGTTCTACGACGACCTGACTTCGCGCAGCGCGGACCCAGGGTTCGCAGTTGCGCGGCGGCCTTCACGAACCGCGGGCACTCGGCTTCGGAGGTAACATCTCCTGTTTGACGATGCCAGTGAGCGCACTGAACTCAGGGTCTTTGTGGACGAGCGTGGCGTCAAACCGCATGGCCGTGGCCGCGACAAAAGCATCCGCCAAAGAAATCTTGTGCGCCGCCTTTAGCTTCGCCGCATCGCCGCACAGCGCCTCATCCGAGTGAAGGCAATGGATGGGCCATGCCTTTATCTTCGCGAGTGCCAGGGAGGCATCCATCGCGCCGCGCTCCTGGGTGATTACGTATTCCACCTCCGCGAGTGTGACGAACGAAACATGTATCGTCACGCCGCCTTCACTGGCTGCCAGCAGGCAAGATTCCACCTTATCGGCCCCGGCTTCGTCCTCGAGCAGCGCAAAGCACGCGGAAGTGTCCAACACGAGGGTTTCAGCCACGCTGGCGTTCCTCCGCGCGGCTGGCCAGCAGCGCTTCGGTCAATCCGCGGCTGGCGAACATGCCGCGCGCCGAACGAATCGGGTCGTCGCCGGGCGCTGGTTTTGCGGGTTGCGCCAACCGACGCATCATTTGCTGACAGACCTCTCTTTGTTCCCGCGGCGGCAGTTCTTCAAACGCTTCCAACACGGATTGGGCTTTCGTGCTCATGGCGTGAGCATAAACTGGCATTGGATCGCGTTCAAGAGTTCCCGGTGGAGGTTGAAGAAACCGAAGCAGAAAATCACGAAGCCAGGAAAAAAGCCCGTGGAAGCCTTGGCAGGTTTTTGGCAAAGCGCGCCGGCCGTCAAAGCGACCTCAGGCGAGCAGGTCCTTGATCACGTGACCATGCACGTCGGTGAGGCGGCGATTGGCGCCGTTGTTGTAGTAGGTGACTTTCTCGTGGTCGAGGCCGAGGAGTTGGAGGACCGTGGCGTAGAAGTCGTAGGCGGCGGTGACGTTTTCGACGGAGCGGCGGCCAAACTCGTCGGTGGCGCCGTAGCTCATGCCGCCCTTGACTCCGGCGCCCATCATCCAGCAGGTGAATCCGTCGGGGTTGTGGTCGCGGCCTTCGGTGGCGGCTTGCTGGGTGGGCATGCGGCCGAATTCGGTGGTCCAGAGCACGAGGACGTCGTCGAGCATGCCGCATTGTTTCAGATCCGTGAGGAGGGCGGCGGTGGGTTGATCGAAGATGGGGCAGTGGCGTTCGTAGTCGGCCTTGAGCGTGCGGTGGGCGTCCCAATTGAGCAGACCATCCACGGAAGAGGCGCGAGAGGCGCAGTAGAGGCTCACGTAGCGTACGCCCTGTTCGAGGAAGCGGCGCGAGAGCAGGCAGTTCCGGGCGTAGGCGGCTTTCAGAGGGTTGGCATCGCTCGTGCCGTAGAGGGCGTGGACGTGCGCGGGTTCGCGCGTGAGGTCGGAGACTTCAGGCGCGGCGAGTTGCATGCGGGCCGCGAGTTCGTAGGCGGACATGCGGGCGCGGAGTTCGCTTTCGCCGGCGTGCTGGGCGGCGTTTTCGGCGTCGATGAAGCGAAGAAAATCGCGCGTGTCTTTTTCTTCGGACTTACTGATGGAATCGGGGCGGGCGAGATTGCGGAGGGGCTGCTGCGCGGCCATGGTCACGGCCTGGTACTGGGCGGGCAGGAAGCCGTTCGACCAATTGGCTTTTCCGTTGGGCGGCTCGCCTCGCATATCCTGAACCGCGATGAAGGTCGGGAGGTTATCGTTCAAGCTTCCGAGCGCGTAGCTCATCCACGCGCCGGCGCTGGGGAAGCCTTCGCGGGTGAAGCAGGTGTTCATGAAGATGCATCCGGGCCCGTGGGTATTGGTGCGCGAAGTCATCGAGTGGATGAAGGCGATGTCGTCCACGTGTTTCGCCATGTGCGGGAGGATGGTGGAGATCATCTTTCCGCTTTTGCCCGCGGGGGCAAATGCCCAGGGCGGCCGCATGAGCGGCCCATTCTTTCCCTGGAAAGTCAGGAGGTTTTCTTCGCCCGGAAGGGGCTGGCCGTGGCGTTTTTCCAACTCGGGTTTGTAGTCCCAGAGGTCCATATGCGACGCGCCGCCGGGGCAGAAGATTTGCAATACTTGTTTGGCTTTGGCGGGAAACTGGGGACGGCCGGGCGCCCACTTTTGGGGATCGGCTGCGAGCGCGCGAGGGAGCAGATCGTTGCCGAGCAAGTGGGTGAGGGCGACACCGGCGAAGCCGGTGGTCATGCGGGAGAGGAATTGGCGGCGGGCCAGCGGTAAAAGATCGGGGTTCATGAGGGGGAGAATGAAAAATGAGAAATGAAAGGTGAAAAATGGCGCGCGGGGGCGACTGCCGTCCTCCATCCCCGGTGCGTGCCGCCGAGGCGCTTAGAAGAGATAGAGCAGTTCATTGGCGTTGAGGATTGCGCGGCAGAAGGCGGGGAGGCCGTGGCCTTGGATGAGTTTGAGCGCGGCGTCGTGTTCGATGGGGAGCGGGTCGCGTTGGAAGGCTACGACGAAGGCTCGGTTGACTTGGGCGGCGGGGTCGCTGCCGGCTTCGTTGATGAGGCGCGCGGCCAGGGCGTTTGCCATGTCGAGGGTGAAGCGGCTGTTGAAGAGTGTGAGCGTTTGGAGCGGGGTGGTAGTATTTGCGCGTTTTGGGGCGGCGAACGCGTTGTCGGGCAGGTCGAAATCGGCGAGCACGTCCACGACAGAGGCGCGGGCGCTTTGATGGTATACCGCCCGGCGGTAGGTTTCGGAGCCGGGGTCGTCCAGCGGGACGTAGGTGGAGACGTTGTCGGATTTGTAGTCGTAGAGGCGGAAGCCCGGGCCGCCCATGCGGAGATCGAGCTTTCCGGCGACCTGGAGCATCGTATCGCGCACTTCCTCGGCGGTAAGGCGGCGCGGCGGGAAACGCCAAAGCAGGCGCGCGTCTTTATCCACGCGCGCGGCGTCTTCACGAAGGGTGGCCGATTGGCGATAGGTTTGCGACAGGACGATTTCGCGCTGGAGGGCTTTGAGATGCCAGCCTTGTTCGTGGAGGCGGCTGGCCAGCCAGTCGAGCAACTCGGGATGCGTCGGCTTGCTTCCGAGAAAACCGAAGTCTCCCGGTGTGTCCACGATGCCTGCGCCGAAATGATAGTGCCACAAGCGATTGACGATCACGCGGGCGGTGAGCGGGTTGTCATCGCTCGCGATCCACTTTGCGAGCACCAGCCTTCGCTCGGATTCGGGGGCGTCGGCTGGGAGTTCGTAGCGCGGCGCGGATTTGTCCAGGACGTCCAGGCTCGCGGGTTTCACTTCTTCTCCGGGTCGCATCGGGTTGCCGCCCTTGAAGACGATCGGGCGCTGCTTTGGCTGGGAGAAATTGCCAACCCATACGGTCGGAAGGGGGCGCACGTTGCGGATCTGCGCGTCCACCGCGGCAAGTTCGCGGGCGAGTTCCGCGCGCCGGGCGCGCTCTTCGGCAGTGGCATTGCGGCGGATTTGCCGTTCGCGAGCGTGGGCGGGGCTGTAGGGCTGGCGGTCGAAGGAGTCGGCTACTTTTTTCCAGTTGAGGCCATCGCTGGAAACGTGGATTTCGTATTCGACGACGGATGGTCCGATGCCCGGGATCGGCTTGTCTGACATGGCCTTGCGATTGTGCGAAAAGACGATGCGCTCAATGGTTTCCGGCTGCGCGAGTGTGATGGTGAGCGTGGCTGGGCTGCCGATGAACCATTGGGCGCCGTATTTGCCATCGTTGACCATGCGGACGCTGTAGGCGCCATCGAAGTCCCGGGCTGTTTTGCCGGCCACGCCTTCCGCCTTTGCGCCCGCGCTGGCGAGGGCCACGTTTTGCGGGTCCGATCCAGCCGTCCACACTTCGAATTCGTCCATGCGCGCGCCGGCGGCGGACGCCGGATTCTCCGAGCTCGCGAGCATCGTCATGCGCACATATCTGGCTTCGATTGGTGAAAATTCTTCCTCCGTGAGCCGGGCGCTGGGCGTGGGGCGTGCGGTGGTGAGGGGCGCCGTCTCCGCGCGGTCTGTGATCGCCTTTTCCAGGCTTTCCTTTTCCGCGACGATCTCGCCCTGTCGTTTGGTCAGCGGCGCCATCGTGTCTTCGAAGCGCAGGCGCTCTTCGGGCGTGGCGAGGACGCGCGGCCCGTGAGTGACGCCGTCGAAAGCCGCCTTCACCCGGTAATAGTCTTCGGTCGGGATGGGATCGAACTTGTGATTGTGGCACCGCGCGCAATTGATCGTGAGCCCGAGAAAGGCGCTGCCGGTGGCGGTGACCATATCATCCACGGTGGCCGCGCGGATGTTTGCCTGGGCCACCGGGTCCTGGTTTCCCACGTCATCGTAAGGGCCAATGGTGAGGAAGGCCACGCCGACTTCGGTTTCCGGGCGCCCCTTGCCGACGATGTCGCCGGCCAGATGCTCGATGACGAATTGGTTAAACGGTTTGTCTTCGTTGAACGAGCGGATCACGTAGTCGCGAAAGGGCCACGCGTTATCGATGATGAAGTTCCGCTCGAATCCATTGCTTTCCCCGAAGCGGACGACATCCAGCCAATGGCGGCCCCATTGCTCACCGTAGTGAGGTGAGGCCAGAAGGCGATCCACGAGGCGTTCGACGGCCCTTTCCGTTGTGTCCTTTCCGATCTCCGGTCTCCGGTCTCCGGTCTCGTCAAGATCGCGCAGAAACTCATCCACCTCCCCGGGCGTCGGCGGCAGGCCCGTGAGGTCGTACGTGACCCGCCGGATGAACTCGCGCGGATCGGCGGGCGGTCCCGGCTTGAGGCCCTTTTCCGCGAGCTTGGCGAAAATGAAGCGATCGATGGGATTTCGATTCCATTCAATCGGAATCCCAGCGGGCGATGGCGGCTGTGGATGAGTGAGAGGCTGGAGAGACCACCAGGATTTATCGCCGCGCTTCGCCTCGGCCAGCTCGCTTTCCCGCGGGTCGGGAGCGCCCATCTTTACCCACGTCACCAGATCGGCGATCAGCGCATCGGGAAGCTTCGGCTTCTTGGGCGGCATCGCCGTGTCTTTGTCTTCGTGGCGCACCGCCTGGATGAGCAAGCTTTCATCGGGCTTGCCCGGCGTGATCGCCGGCTGGCCGGAGTCGCCCCCGCTTTCCCAGCCCTTCCTGGTATCGAGCAACAGCCCGCCTTTTACCTTCTTTGCCTGGGCGCTGTGGCACTCGTAACAGTGTTCGGAAAGGAGCGGCCGGATTTTCTGCTCAAAGAATTGCACTTGCTCCGGGGGAATCGGCGCCGCGCCGGCGCCGTTGCTCGGGAAGAACCCCAGACTCGAGCATGCGAGCCCGCAGAGAATGCTTCTGCGGATGCGAATAGCGATGGGAAGCCGGGAGGACATAGCGCGATGTGGGGCGATTCTACGTGGAGATGCAGCCTCTGGCTACGCCTGTGCGCTCAAAGAATGGCACTATTGTCTCACGAGGGAGGTTGAGAACGATCAGCGGAAGTGTTAATGATGTCACCCGTGTCCACACTTCGTGAAGATATCCATTTTTCGGAGGGACAAACATTTCGCGTCTTGCGATGGGAGCGCAGCATGAAATCCGTGGAAGTGGTGCTGGATCCCTTTCGCTCGGCGCCCGCCCCGGGTCATGGGGACCACTGGCACTATCACCGGGCGATGGAACTGACGTCGATTTCGAGAGGCACGGGCACGCGATTCGTGGGGGATCATATCGGACTTTTTGAAGCCCAGGATTTGGTATTGATTGGGTCGAATGTTCCGCACTACTGGCATGCCAGAGGGGAATCGGCGGGCGTGGCGCTGCAATGGGACTTTCCGCTGGATCACGGAATCTGGCGGTTGGGCGAAGCCAGCGCGCTTGCGCCGCTCCACGAAGCGGCGCGGAGAGGGATCTCTCTTTCGGGAGGCACGGCGGAGGCCGTCTTGCGTTTGATGAAACAAACCGCGGAAACCGCGGGATTGCGCCGACTGGGATTGTTTCTGGAACTTTCGAGCGTGCTTGCGGAGGCGCCGGCACGGGATCGGCGCTTTCTCTCTCGCCAGGCGTTCTCGTTATCCGGGCCCGCGGAGAAGCAGGAAGCCATCCGGCGAGCGGTCAGTTATATTTTGGCGCACCATGCGCAGGCGGTGCGCCTGGAAGATCTTCTGAAAGTGACGGGGATGAGCCGCCCGACCTTTGCGCGCCAATTCAAGGAGCATGCCGGGAAATCGTTTTCCAGGTTTCTGAATCAGGTGCGCATCCACGCCGTGTGCCGGGCGTTGCAGGAGACGGATCTCCAGATCACGGCAATCGCATTGAGCCACGGATTCCGGCAACTCTCTTTCTTTAACCGGCTCTTCCGCCGGGAAATGGGCATTCCTCCAAGCCGCTATCGTTCGCAACCTGGAGAGGCGCGCGGATCGTGACGCGTGACCTGAATCTATTCGCATCCTTCCAGGCTGCCTGTGCGCTCGTGGAGATTCCTGGACATCCTGACGACGGGAAGCGTGAGACCGTTGTCGAGCGGAACCTCGTACCGTTCGAGCACGGCATAACCGGACGCCGCATAGAGCGGTTCGCCCGCCAGTGTCGCAACCATGATGGCGCTTTGAAAACCGGCGGCGCGGATGGCATTTTCACACGCATCGAGAATGCAGCGACCAATGCCGCGCCGCGCCCATTGCGGGTGGACGAAAAAGGCGCGAATCCGGGCCGGATCCAGCGCGGGGTCGAGGGGCGCATCTTCGCCCGCGCGATCTCGGTCGCCGCCGAAAACCGCCTTCCACCGGCTCCAGCCGCCGCAGCCGACGATCCGTCCCTCCTGTTCGACGACGAAGTAAGTTCCATCCCGGATCAACTGTCGATCGACGCCGAATACGGGACCGAGCGCGGCCTCCATTTGCGCGAACGAGTAATGCGAAGCCTGCAGGCCACGCATGGAAAGCGGGATGAGCGCTTCCAGCGCCGGGACGTCGTCCTCTCTCGCGATTCGCAATGACCAGGGCATTTGAATTGCAGATTGCGGATTGCGGATTGCGGATTTCCGGAGGCGCTCTCTTCTTCCGCAAGGCTACCGATAACGCGCGCTGTCTCCAGAGACGCAGGCCACGGCATCCAATCCGCAATCTGCAATGCACTGCGCGGCAGCGCTCATGTTGCTCGGTCGCGGAGCGCTAACTGCATAGAAGCCGGAGCTTCAATCCGCGATCCGCAATGCTTCTCATTCCCACTCGATGGTTGCCGGGGGTTTGGAGCTGACGTCGTAGCACACGCGATTCACGCCTTTGACCTCGTTCATGATGCGGGTGGAGATCTTGGCGAGCAGCTCGTAGGGGAGGCGGACCCAATCCGCGGTCATGCCGTCCTGACTTTCCACGATGCGGAGGGCGACGGTGTTTTCATAGGTGCGTTCATCGCCCATGACTCCGACGCTGCGAATCGGAAGAAGGACCGCGAAGCTTTGCCACACGCGGTAATACCAGTCGCTGGCCTTCATTTCGCTGACGACGATGGCGTCGGCTTCGCGAAGGATGCGGAGACGTTCCCGCGTAATTTCGCCCAGAATGCGAACGGCGAGGCCCGGACCGGGAAACGGCTGGCGCTGGACGATTTCCTTCGGGAGGCCGAGCTGCGCTCCCACTTCGCGGACTTCATCCTTGAAAAGCTGACGCAGAGGTTCCACGAGGCTGAATTTCATGTTCTTGGGAAGCCCGCCCACATTGTGGTGGCTCTTGATCAGCGCCGCCGGGTTTCCGCCGATCGCCACGCTCTCGATGACGTCCGGGTAGAGAGTGCCTTGCGCGAGGAAGCGAAATTTCGGCTTTTTGGCGCCGCCCTTGGGATTTCCCCGGGTGATGGAGGCCACGGCATCTTCAAAGACGCCGACGAACTCTCCGCCGATGAGCTTCCGCTTTCGCTCGGGATCGGTCACGCCCTTCAGCTTCTTGAGGAAGCGGGCGCTGGCGTCCACATACTTGAGCTTCATATGGAAGTTGTCTCCGAAGACGCGGCGCACCACCTCCGCCTCGTTCGCGCGCAGGAGACCGTTGTTCACGAAGACGCAGGTGAGCTGGTTTCCGATGGCTTTGTGCAGAAGCGCCGCGGCCACGCTCGAATCCACGCCGCCACTGAGCCCAAGCACGACGTGATCTTCCCCTACCTGGCGGCGCACCTGATCGCAGGTCTGGTCGATGAAAGAACCCATCGTCCAGTCCATTTTTGATCCGCAGATTCTATAGACGAAGTTGGCGAGGAGTTCCTTGCCGCGAGGAGTGTGGGCGACCTCGGGATGAAATTGCAGCCCGTAGAACTTCTTTTTGGACTGCTCGATGGCGCCGTGGGGAGAGTTCTCGGTCTTGCCCACGGAGCGAAAGCCGCGAGGCAATTTGGTGACCTTGTCGGCGTGGCTATTCCAGATATCGAGCACGACGGGAAGGCCGTGGAAGAGCGGGCACGCGGCGTCCGTGACGTTGAGTTGACCGCTCCCGTATTCGCGCCGGGCGCTGTATTCCACTTTGCCGCCGAGGTGATGCGCCATGAGCTGCATGCCGTAGCAGATGCCGAGGACCGGGGCGCCGAGATTGAAAATGGCGGGGTCGGGATGCGGCGCATCCTTGGCATAGACGCTGGCCGGACCGCCGCTGAGGATGATGCCGGCGGGATGAAGCGCCGCGATTTCCTCCGCGGGAAGGTCGAACCGGACGATCTCCGAATAGACCTGGCATTCGCGGACGCGCCGCGCGATCACTTGCGTAAATTGGGAACCGAAATCGAGGATGACGATCCGGGACGGGGTCTGGCTCGGGGAATTAGTTGCCGCCATTGGAAGCGTCGGGAGAAAAAGGGTCGCCTGTTTTGTCTGGGTTGCTGATGGTGCCGTGGCCGGAAATCCCGCGCTCGAACTTGTTCTGCGCGTTTGGATCGGGGGGGAGATCGCTTTCACACCCGGTAAAGGCCAGGCTCATGCCGGCGAGCAGGATCAAGAGAAAGAAGGCTTTCATTTGGGACGTGATAGCGGGCGGAACGCAAAAGTGAAAGTGAAACTGATGCGCCAGCGTGATTGCGAACGCAAGCGGTCTGCGGCATATACGCGCGCAATGATTTCCGCGGAATTGCTGCTCCACGCCTATCGCAACGCCGTGTTCCCCATGTCCATGCAGGATGGGGAGATCGCATGGTTTTCACCGGATCCGCGCGCGATCATCCCGATCGAAGAGTTTCACGTGCCGCATGGGCTCCGGCGCACCTTAAAGAAAGGCCGGTTTGAGATCCGGATCAATGCCGGTTTCGAAACAGTGATGCGCAAGTGCGGCACGCGGGAGGAAACCTGGATCAATGAGGAAATCGTGGCCAGTTACGTGAATTTGCACCGGCTGGGTTACGCGCATTCAGTCGAGTCCTGGCTGGACGGAAAGCTGGTCGGCGGGCTGTATGGGGTGGCGCTGGGCGGGGCATTCTTTGGGGAGTCCATGTTCCACGAGGTGACGGATGCGTCGAAAGTGGCGTTGCACGCGCTGGTGACGCGCCTGAAGGAGCGGGGCTACGAATTGCTGGATACCCAGTGGACGACCGCCCATTTGGAGACATTCGGAGCCACGGAAATATCCCGCGTCGAATACCGGCGCCGTCTGGAGGCTTGCGTGAAGAAGGAATGCACTTTTTGATCATACTCAGGTCCGTTTGGCGGTCGATTCTCATTTCGCAAAATCGGGTCGCAAATTAGAGAATCGAGAGGGCTGTCCATTACGTTTTTGATACGATTTTCAGAGGGGAAGTGGCAATCTTTGTGAGAATCCTGGTCCCGGCATGAGGCATGGTATTCATGAATAAGCGTGGCCTGCGTACCGCGCTGTTTGTCCCGAAATCATGAAATTATCGCGCCATTTTCAGAAAGCCGCATTTACGCTCCTCGAAGCGGTGGTGGCGATTGGCATTTTCGGAGTTTATGCAGGGGTCGGGGTGACCGCGATGGTGCGGATGAACACGAATGCGGCGCTTTCGCGGCTTCAGACTGGAGCGAGCACCCTGGCTCAAGGCCAGATCGATCTCGTGCTCTCCGATCAACCCTTCAATCCCCAGTATCCCAACCAGATTCCGCCGGAGTTGGCCATTACTACGGCGTTGCCCGGACAGGTCACCTATATGTATGGCAACCCGCAAGTAAGCTCGGGAAGTTCCACCGCTCCGTTGGCGCCCATTTATACCGATCCTACCACGGGAAACAAGGTCCTCGGCTGGATGACCACGTCGGTGATCAATACGAACTCCCAGCTCTCCACCGGATCCAATGCCCCCGGTGTCGCCCTTTATGTCTATTCAATCACCGTGACGGTCTATTACAACTATCGCGGGAAGACTCACAGTGTGACCATGAGCACGTTGCGCGCGTCGGATACATGAAAAAGCCGCTGTCTCGAGCGTTTGCGGAGTCTGGCTTCACGTTGATCGAGATGCTGATCACCAGCGGGATCGTAGGGATCACGGGAGCGATCATGTACTACATCCTCTACACCGGGATGATTCTTTTCGCGAAGAATTCGGCGATCAATATGGCGCACCAGGAAGCGCGGCTCGCGATGATGCAGATGGAGCAGCAGATCCATGCGGCGATTTCGGTTCCTTATTTGACCACCACGAATCCTCTGGTTCAGGTGCCGATAAGCCAGGTCGATGGACCAGCCGCGGGCATTTCCTTTCAATTGTGGGATGGCGGTCCGTTCCAGGTCGCCGCGCCCGCGGCCGCCGGTCAATACCAGGTCCAGATTACGACCAACGGATTCATGCCGGCGACCAACGAGCGGCTGATCATTCCCGCGTACGTGATCGAATCCGACATCTCGCAAGTCAGCGACGGAGCCACGACCTCCACAGTGACGCTGGCCACCGCGATTTCTCCGGCGGTCCAAACCTCGATGGGTACGCCTCCAGTGGCGGTGAACGTGCAATGCTTCATTACGCACCGTGTGGCGTTTGTCGTCCAGAATAGTCAGCTCTGTTACTACGCCGATATCCATAGCCTTGCCCCTCCCAAGGTGCTCGCCAACAACATCACGACCGCGACTCCCTTCAGTATTCAACCGGGGGCGTTGGGAGCGCCCTACTCCCGGTTTGTATCCGCGATCAATCTCTCCACGTCGGACGCGGCTTACTCCAATCTCAATTTTAAAGCGGCCAATATGTTTCTGAACGCGTTGGAACCCTGCCGCGCGCAGCTTTGCGTTTATCAATAACAAAGTTCATCCGATGAAAAAACATTCCGGGTCCACTCTTCTGGCCGTCCTTGCCCTCCTGGTAATCCTGTCGGCGTTCATCCTCGGGGCGCTAGGCTATACGATGAGCGTGGCCAAGAATGTGGAGCGAACCAACGCCCTGCGCACCGCCACGGAGGTGGGCGACGGCGCGCTCGAATACGCTTTCGCCAATTGGAGGGCGATGTGCCGGGTAAAAACCAGTGTCCAAATTCCCAACGCCGGCCCTCCGGCGGTATATATCACCTCGACCGGTTCACCCGCTGCGATTCCGTTGCCCACCCAGACGATGTTCCCTGCGATTCCCAATTTCACCGCGAGCGCAGGACCAAATCCGGCGACCGGCACGCGCTATACCATCGCGAATTTCGGAGTGCAGGCTGTGACTCCGCAGATGGTCCCGATGGGGAGCTCAACCACGCCTCCAACGCCGGCCTTGGGAATGAATTCCCAGTCGATTAGCTTTTATTATCTGGCGACTGCGACTGTGACCATGCCCGGCTTCGGGGGGAAGCCCGTCACCGTGAATGTCAATCGGGTATTTCAGGAACAACAGCAGTCGCCGTGGAACTACGCGATTTTCTTCAACGACTTGCTTGAAATCAATCCGGGCGCGCAAATGAACATCACGGGATGGGTGCATACGAACAATTCCCTTTATACGGACATGGCCGATCTGAAGTTCAACAGCAGGGTGGACTTCGTTAATGACTGGGCAAATGGAACTGCCTGGGCCCCTGGTGACAACGATCACCCGCCGGCTGCTCCCGCGGCGCCGAGTTATACCGCCAATGATCCTCCGGTGCGAGGCCCGGCGCAGGATGTATTCGGAATCGATGTGGCGACCGTCAATGCCGCGAACGAAACCAATCAGACCGCCTCCCAAGTATATTCCCAGTTGATTGCGCCCGGCGTTAACAATCCCGACTTTGGAAGCAATTCCTATTACAATCAGGCAGACATCCGCATCATCGTGAATGGATCCAACCAGGTGACGATGTATGACAGCAGCAACAACGTCATTAACGGGAGCAGCACCGGAACCGATTTGGCTCTCTACAAGGCTTTCACCGCCGCCATCACCACGGGAGCTACGCTTCAGGACAACCGCGAGGGCGCTTCGGTGCGGTTGGTGCAACTCAATATGAGCACCATCGCTAGTGCGCTGACCACGAAAGGCGGCACGAACAACGGGACCTACGCGGGCACGCTCGTGGGCGCCGGACTTAAAGGAATCGTTTATGTGTCGGACTCCAGCGCCACCGCTTCGGCGATGCGGGGAATCCAACTGACGAATGGAGCCACGATGCCTCCAGGAGGACTTACGGTGGCGAGCAATAATGGGGTCTACATTCAAGGCGATTATAATACGGGCCAGACGGCGAGCTTGAAAACACCCGCCAACACGAACAACAACGGAACTGGCAGCAATATTGTCAGCGGCTACGACCCCGTCGGGTCGCCGCCGACGCCCAGCGCCGTTGTCGGGGACGCCGTCATGATTCTCTCCAATAACTGGTCGAATTCGAACGCAGCCACCCTGGCCGCGCGCGTTGCGACGCCCACCACGGTGAACGCGGCGATTATTTCGGGCAATGTTCCGAC
>Ga0206813_1130_pt1 | contig 15507 bp, 8 predicted proteins | sample Alteio_BWOrgCont_92_FD_152856 | JGI IMG/M metagenome (GOLD analysis project Ga0206813, IMG submission 152856) | Enriched cells from forest soil in Barre Woods Harvard Forest LTER site, Petersham, Massachusetts, United States -... | ecosystem: Environmental > Terrestrial > Soil > Temperate forest > O...
CGTGATGAGCGCATCCTTGTTCGTCGTCGGCTTGCGCAGCTTGTCCAGCATCGCGTTCGAGCGGCCAGCGATCTCCTTGTTGGGATGCGTGCGAAGCCGGAAAATGCTGGCCGGCCCGAGAATGGAGATCTTCACCTTGCCGGCTTCCGCGGCGTCGAGAAAGGCGTTGGTCCACTCGGGGCGCGAGACCAGCAGGTCAAACGCGGCGGGCTGCACCAGCGCCGGCAATCCTTCGAACGCGCCCACGAGAAGCGGACCCACGGCAGGATCGCCAGTGGCGCCGAGCGCGCGAACCGCGTCTCGCTTGAGACTATCCGAAGCGCCGCTCCCGGAGAGCAGCTTGCCAATGGCTGGAAGGATGTCCGCGCTCGCGGCGCGGGCACCCACGAGCCCCGTCGCGATCTGCGAACGCCGGGCGTCAGGGAGCTTCTTGTCATCCAGCTCGACCAGCAAATCGGCCACGATCTTTTGCACCGCGGGCTTGAGCGCGCCGGTCTTGTCCCACGTGGCGGCCAGCGGCAGCGCCGCGGCGATGACATCCGGACTCGGCGAACCCAGCAGCGTCCGCAACGCATCCGCCGGGACTGCGATGCCCGGCTCCTTCTTCAAGGTGGCAGCCGCTTCGAGCACTAACCGCTTGAGCGGATCGGCGGCCGCGGGCTTGGCGGCGATTGCCGTGATCAGTTTCGCGAAAGCGTCCGCGTCCTGCTTTTCAACGATGACCGCGGCGACGTTGCTCACGAGATCGCGAAGCGTCTCGGGTTTGTCGGAACCGAAGGCAGCCTCGATCACGGCCACCGGACTATTGGCCGCGGCGGCGACGGCGGCGGATTTCGTCAGGTTATCCGTAAGCTGTGGAAATAGCTTCACGATCGCCTGCGCGCTCTGCGCATTGAGATCCACGGTCGAGAGCCCGCGCAGCATGGCCATTTGCGCGCGCGGATCGGAATCGTTGACGCCCGCCGCCAGCTCGGCTTGCACCGCATTGCCGCCCGCGGATTCCGCGATGAGAGCGCCCGTCTTGCGAATGGCGGGATCGCCATCGCGCAGAGCGACGCGCAGGAGGTCTGCCGTCAGGCCGCCCGTGCGTTGCAGCCCCCAGAGCGCGAGGATGCGCGCGGGCGTGAATTTCTCACCCGCCGCGATCGGCGTCAGAACCGCGGCCACCTCCGGCGCGTTCTTTTCCATGAGCAGGCGGAGCGCATTCGAGCGCACGATGCGGTTCGGATGGCTCAGCGCTTTCGCGAGGCCGGCGACGTCCGCCTTGGTCAAGTCGGGAACGTCGAGCTGCTTCGCATGGTCATACTGCACGCGGTAGATCCGGCCGAAGTAGTGTTCGCGATCCGGCCGCACCGATGCCCCGGCCTTGCTGTGCAGCGGGCCGCGCGTGTCGCTGTGAGCGATCACGGGATTGTAAAAATCCAGGATATAGAGCGCGCCGTCCGGCCCGCATGACACATCCACCGGGCGAAACCAATAGTCCGGCGAGTAAATAAACTCCCCGTCCGTCCGGACCATTTCGCCGGTAAAGGTGGCGCCGTTCGGCTTCAGGATTTCATGATGAATGACATTCAGGATCGGCTCCGTGCAGAACATCGAACCCGCGAACTCCGCCGGCCACGCGCCGCCCTCATAAATCAGACTCGAGCAAGCCGCGCTGTAGCCGCCCACCACGTCGATTTGCATCAGCGGCACGCGATCCGGCAAATGTTCGCGCACGACCTTGCGGCCCTTGATCACCGACTGCGCGCCGCCCTCGGTGCCGACCTTCCCCAACGCCAGGGTCTTCTCCGGAAGCGCCACATGCTGAATGGGATTGCCGCTCGTCGCCTGGCCAAAAAACAGTTCCCCATCGCTCGTCACTTCCGCGCCAAAGCCATTGCCGCCCTTGGAAGAAACCTGCTCGATGGCCGATCCGTCCGGCTTGAAACGAAACATGCCCGACGAAATGCGCGCCATGTCCTGCCCGCTGCCCGGCTTCTTCACTTCCGCCCCGCCGCCCATGTCCGCATAGATCCAGCCATCCGCGGCTACGATCAGATGATTCCCCACAAAGTGCGTATCGCCCGGTTTGAAGCCAGTGTAGAGCGGCTCGACCTTCCGGTCCTTTCCTTCGCCGTGGATGAAAACGATGTCCGGCTCGGCCAGCGCGATCACTCCATCGCGATAAATGCAAAACCCCGTGACCAATTCCAATCCTTCGTAAAACACCGTCTTCTTCGTGAACCGTCCATTCGCGTCTGGATCGCTCAGAATGCTGATCCGATCGCGTGCGGGACGATCATAATTTCCCGGCGCCAGGCTCCCGGTTTCCTTCCAAGGCTCAGTCACCATCGGCCGCCGTCCGTTCGGATACTCCGGCGTTTCCGCCACCCACATCCGCCCGGCAGCATCCCATTGCACCGCGATGGGTTTATTGATCAGCGGTTCGGCAGCGGCCACCGACGCCTTGAAGCTCGGATGAATCTGGAACTGCTTCACGGTATCCTCGGGCCGCTCCGGTCCGCCCGCCGGATAGCGCAGGGAAGCCACCTGCTCCTGCGAGCAAAATTCATCGAGATTTTCGCGGCCGCCCGTCCACGCAATCCCGCGCAGAATGAAAGCGCGAATGCTCGGATGCTCCAGCGTCGTCCCCGCGCCTTGCAGCGCCACAAATGCGCGGTGCTTCTTCGCTCCCGCCGCCGCCGTTTCCGTCTCATAAGCCCACAACTGCGGTTGCAGATCATAGACATTCGCGCGGTCCGCTTTGGAACGCGACTGCGCCGATTCACGCCGCTCGTCTTTGAGCCCCGTGATCTTCGGCGTGAACGCCGACGCCAGCACGTGCACCGCCGGGTCCATATCCAGATCGTACAGCGTCTCGTCATCGATATCGAAGGCCGAAGCGCCACGCACGATCGGATGCTGATCCGTGGCCACGTAGAGCATCATCCTGCTGGAAAAATCCCGGCTCTTGTCCGGCGCCCACGCGCCTCCAATCAGCGGTTTCAGCCACGCCGCATCACCCGCCGCCGCCGCCCCATGCAGAAAGACCAACCCTCCCCCATGATTCGCAAAAATCTCAATCGCCGCCCGCCTCTCCGCCGGCAGCGCCTTCATCTCCGCCCCATAGAGCACGAGCACATCCGCATCACCCAGCGCTCCACTCTGAGGCGCCGCCGAAGCTTTCGCTCCATGGCTGTTGAGCGTGGCGATCAGCTCGGACTGAAGCTTGGCGCCGGTCGTCGAAGCGTCGCTCGCCACCAGCACGCGCAATGCATCGGCCGCAAAAGCCGGAGTGACGAGGCTCGCCAAGGCGAAAAGAAAGATTGGGATTCGTTTCATGAGATGCGGGAGGGAAGACTGCGGAGACAATGCGGGAAATCGCGGCAGACCATCGTTCGCCCCTCCATTTTCGTCCATGCGCAAAACCCACGACCGGCTATCGCAAACCCACATCCAATGTGGTTTTGCCCCGCAGCGCCGCATCCAAAAAAACTGTCACCCTGAGCGTAGCGCCGGGAGTTCCACGACCGGCGCGAAGTCGAAGGGCCTCTAATATCATCTGTTCTTCTATCGCGAGTTCGGTCGACATCGGTCCAAAGACGGTCTTAAGTAAACGCCATGCGCTTGGGAAGCTCGCTCCTTTTCTGGACCATCACCAGTAACAAGCGACGATTTATTTAACTGCGGTCTTCCGGCCGAATGATTTTGCCAACCTCCCCGCGTTTCGCAGAATCGCCGGGCCATTCTCCCTTCCCGCAGCCGACCGTTTTCCGATCCCAATGCGCCCCGCTGAACAATTCGAGGACATATTCCGACGCTTACTCTCAGGGGAGAATCTCGCTCATTTTGAGCAGGACTTGAGCCCGTTGTTTGAGCTGATCGCCGCCAATCTACTTGCCGGCTCTGAAAGCCGGATCGGATGTTACTTTGATGGCGTGATCGGTATGACCGCTACTTTGGCATCTTCCCGAAAGCTCCGGTTGGATGGAGAGATGTGGGTGGGGCGTGACAAATCTCAGTGGAAGGAGCCGTTCCGCGCGACCATTGTGGACAAAACTTCAACGAAACAGGGAGTTTGGATCACCGTCTGGATTGGCGAAGACCGGGCAGAGGGAGAGATGGTTTCCGCTCTCGCATTGAAAGAAAACCTTCCGCCTCGCCAAGCATTTCCATGATGGCCCAAGGCTCGGAGAGCTTCCTTTCTTGTTGAGACACGATCACGCCTGGATCAACATCCGCCTCACCTCCTCATGAAACTCCCCGCCGCATTTCGCCATACCTGCCCCAACCTCGCGTCATCCTTCCTCATTCCATTTCTCCGCGTCTCTGCGTTCCTTCGACAGGCTCAGGACCTTGAGCAAGCGAAGCGCGCCGAAACGGCTCTGCGTTTTCAAATTCCCTGCCTCATCCTGGCTTCCTTCTTCCTCCTTCAGTCCTCCTCCTTTTCCGCCGAGCCCACCGGATTCTCCACCCTCAAAACGCAAGCCGATCTCGACGCCCTCATCGCCTCCACCCGCGATACCACCCTCAAACAGGCCATCCGCGACAACGCCGCCGCCATCCTGGCCGCCGCCGACCAGCGCCCGCACGTCGAAGCCGTCCTCCGCACCATCGCCAGTTCTCCCGGCAAGGCAGTGGAAGTCAACACCACTCCCGAAGCCCTGAAAAAAGCCGCCGGCGGCGAGATCGCCCTCTTCGGCGCCCTCAAGACCGTGGATCTTTCCATGCCCAACGCCGGCCCGCACGACCAGCGCAAAAACGATCCCTACGACGCCGCCTTCTTCGAGCACCTGAGCCACATCCCCACCCTGGAATCCCTCAACATCATCGCCACCAAGGCCAACGACGATTGGATCGCCCCGCTCAGTAAGCTCACTCACCTAAAATCCCTACGCTTCACCAACAACGGCAAACTCACCGACGCCGGACTCGAACACCTCGCCGGGCTGAATCAGTTGGAAGGCTTTTCGTTCGTCGGCACCGCCATGCAAGGCCACGCCTTTGCCAAGTTCGACGGCTGGACCAATCTCAAGTCGTGCAGCTTTCGCGGCAGCAGCATCGACGACGAAGGCTTGCGCCTGATCTGCGAACGCTTCCCCAACCTCGAGAGCATCAGCCTCGCGCACGCCAAGTTCACCGACGCCGGCGCCGCCAATTTCCCCAAACTCACCAAGCTCAAAAGCCTCGAGATCGGCACGCACAACGCCACGCCAAAAACCCTCCCCTACATCGCCAAGCTACCCTTGGAGAATCTGCAACTCGGCGAAGGATTCGACTCCCCCGAATGCATCCCCCTCATCAAGGACTTCCCTACCCTCCACCGCCTCACCATCACCAACGCCAAGGCCTACACCCCCGCCGACGTGAAACTCGTCGCCGGTATGACCAGATTGGAAAACCTCGAGTTCAGCGACCTCAATCTAACCGATGATACCCTCGCGCAGTTCCAATCCCTGACCTTCCTCAAAGCCCTCCGCCTCGTCCACCGCCCGCAGCCTTATCCCGCGGACATCCAAGCCAGGATCAAAGCCATGCTCCCAAATGTGGCCCTGAAGTTTGACTGAAGATTCGGAGGACCGCGGATGCCTCAGATGGGCACAGATGTTCCGGAGTTCCGTATCTGTACTTTCTGTGTAATCTGCGGTCAAATGCATTCCGAACCTTCTTTCCACGATCGCCTATTGCTGCGCTCACCCTGGTTTTGGTCGTGAATATCAAAAAATAAGCGGTGCTCTTTTGCTTGCTGCTGTCGTGTGTGGAGGCAGCCGCAAACGAGGTAGTGTCCTAATTTGAAAACGAGAAACTCACTTTTCTCCTTTGCGCCGCTGGAGGACAACCCCTCCGACAAACATGAGCACAAATCCCACGACAACCAGAAGGTCATGCGTTTCCGGGTTGGGAAGATATTTGTAGATTTGTGCGGCAATTCCCAAGCCGCATCCGAGGCCAACCAACAATCCGGGGAGGTTTCCAGTTTTCATTTTCGCGCCTCTGACGCAATGGCCACCTTCACGGCGCTCTCGGCGGAATCCACGGGCGGCAATTCCAGTACCGTCACGTATTGCGTTTCGCCCTTGTCGTCCTGGTAGCTCCATGCGTGGCAGCGTTTGGCCTTGGGATGGCCGCCAAGCTCGAAAGTCTCTACCACGCCATCCCACGCCACTTCCCCGTTAAAAAGCTCGATAACGGGCTCCGAAGCGACATGGCGCGTCGTGCATTTGTGCATGGTCTCGATGGCTTGCCTGATTTTCTCAATTCGAGCGCTCATTCCCCCACCATTTCCACAAGATCGGCGACAGTCCATGCGGAATTGATGACGCCAGCTTCAACGGCGGGCGCGCAGCGGATCGTGATGTGACGCTTCACGAAATTATAATAGGCATAGTGGAGCGCCACCGCTGCTTTGAAATTCTCCATTTTCTTGGAGAAGGCATTCGTGAGGCGGGACAAGCGGCGGCAGTGCATGCGCAGGGTGTGATTCTGCTTTTCCACGTAGCTCGTAGAGATCAAATCGACAGTCACGGGCAGGGTCAGGTCTAGAATATAGAATCCGACCTCGATCGCCTTCACCCAGACATCCTCTTCCGCCGCGTAATGCGCTTCACTAAAGCCCCCGGTCGCCTCGAAGACGGCGCGACTGCAAAACAGGCGCGCTTCGCATTGCAAAACCCGATGCGTTTGAGCAAAATCATCGGCGAATCCCCCACCGAGGCTTTTCCCATGCCAATGATCGATCCTCGACAGTCCATTGCCAGACGCCGCCCCCGGAAGAACGTCCGCGCCTTGGGCGCAATCTTTTTCGCGATGGGCGGAACTCTCCTCTACCTGTGCGCGATCCTGCCGTTGCAAGACGCCATGCAGCACGCTCCCGTTTTGGGAGGAAAGTTCTCGGGCAAAGGCCTGATCGTCGGGTTCGCGTTGCTCGTAGTTGGCCTTGCGCTCATCATCGGCGGGCGGCGGGCCTCGCGCTTACTCAAGCCACAGCCCTGGGAGTCGAAAGTACCCGTGATCATCATATCGATCGTGATCGCGTTGGGAGGAGTGGCGATCTACATTATCACGAGATCGCAAATTGAGTCGCTCGGGTACGTGTTCCGGTTCTAAAAGTAGAGCGTCTTCTGGTGTGGAAGTGTAAGCCGTGGCGGCGCTGGCGGCTTCAGAGGTCGGTGATATCCTCCTGGACCAGGGCGGGGCGAAAACCAAATATTACTGACGCTTACGCGATCAACTCCTTGATCACCTTGCCGAACACATCGGTGAGGCGGAAGTCGCGGCCGGCATAGCGGTAAGTGAGCGCTTCGTGATCAAAACCGAGCAGTTGTAAAATGGTGGCATGGAGATCGTGCACGTGGACTTTGCCTTCGGCGATGCCCAGCCCGATTTCATCCGTCGCTCCGTGCACGTAGCCCGGTCGGACACCGCCACCCGCCATCCACACAGTGAAGCCGTCATTGTGGTGATCCCGCCCGGCTTTCGCTGTGAGCGGCATTTGCGCGGTCGGGGTGCGGCCGAACTCACCGCCCCAAATGACGAGGGTATCCTCCAACATCCCGCGGCTCTTGAGATCCTGAAGCAGCGCGCCGATCGCCTGGTCGCAATCGCCGGCCAGGCGCTTCAGGCTATCCTCAATCGAGTTATGGCTGTCCCAAGGCTGCCCCGCCCCGTGCCAGACTTGCACGTAGCGAACCCCGCGCTCGGCCAGCCGCCGCGCCATCAGCATCTGCCGGCCCTGCAACGTATCGCCATACAGCTCGCGGATGCTGGCCGGCTCTTTGGCGACGTCAAAGGCATCGGTCGCCTCGGTCTGCATCTGGAAAGCGAGCTCGAGCGATTGAATGCGCGCTTCGAGCTGAGGTTCGCCGGGATGCTGCTGGCGATGAATTTCATTGAGCCGCTGGATATAGCTAAGCTGTTTGCGCTGCTGGCTCGGCAAGATGGAGTCGTTCCGTAGATCCGCAATCAGCTCGTTGGGCCCGCCTTTCTTGGCATCGATATGGGTGCCTTGGTAAATTCCCGGCAGAAACGCGCTGCGCCAGTTCGCGCTTTGCGAAACCGGCAAGCCGCCGGGGCACATCACCACAAAGCCGGGCAGGCTTTGATTTTCGCTGCCGAGGCCGTAAAGGAGCCACGAGCCGACGCTCGGCCGGGGCAGGGTGAGATTGCCCGTATTCATCATCATCAGCGCCAGTTCGTGGCTGGGCACATCGCTGAACATCGAGCGGATCACGCAGAGATCATCGGCGTGCCTGGCCACGTTGGGGAAGAGCTCACTGATCTCGATCCCGCTCTGGCCGTGCTTGGTAAACTTGAACGGCGATCCCAAGGCGGCGCCGCTCAGGCGCTTGTCCTTGCTGAGGTCCTTCGCGATTCCCAGCGGCTTGCCGTGGAGCTCATTAAGCTTCGGCTTCGGGTCAAAGGTGTCCATTTGCGAAGGCCCACCGTTCATGAAGAGATGGATCACACGCTTGGCCTTGGCAGGAAACTGCGGAGCGCGCGGGGCCAGCGGAGAAACCGTGGCGGCGGCGTTGGCCGAGGTGAGGCCGAGGTCGCTCAGCACGCCGGCCAGAGCCAGGCTGCCGAGGCCGAAACCGCCGCGCACCAAGGCCTCGCGCCGGTTCATCGGCTGTTGCATCTTCCGCAGGGCATCGAGAAAATTGGGCGTCATATATTATTCAGGGCGACAGTTAGGAATCAGCGATTGCCAGGCTTCAGTCCACAAAAAGGAATTCGTTGGTCATCAGGAGCGCTTGGGCGATTTGCTCGAGCGGCTGCAGTTTCGGAGGCGGCGGGGCTTTGAAATCGGTTTGCGCATCCCACACGGTTTGCGCCTTTGCCGGGAGCATCTCCACATTGTTCAGAAGTTTTATCGAGAGCGGCCAGCGGAAACTATCGGAGGTGGTCGTCTCGCGGCAGTCCACCGCGAAGTCGAGGATCTCCCCGGCGACCAGCTTCATGTGGGGCAAGTCGGTCCTGGCGGCGCCGCCGTCGGCGATCCACTCGCCGAGGAGGCCGGATGCCGAGGAGATCGCGCGAGCGCGCACGCCATCGCCTGTGCCCTGCTGCAGCAGGCTGATTTCACCGCCCATGGAGTATTCTCCCGTGCGTGGAGCGACCCAGCGCCGGATGGCGGCCTTGCCGAGGCCGGAATCGGGATGCCCTCCGGTGGCGGTGAGGCTGGCAAAACCAGACTGGGGATGAGGAAAAACCCGTCCGCCCTGGTAGCGCCTGGCCAGCGGATCGAAATAAGGGAGCGGCTGGAAAGCCTCGGCGCGCGGCGTGGACGGATCGGCGCTGCCGACGCCATACTGCCAGGAGCCCGGCGCAGCGTCGGAACTCGGATCGAGGCCGGCCGTCTCTTTCATAAACCCCAGCGCCATCGCCGTCTCGTCGGCGGACGGCGCCCGGAGAAAGACGCGGCGATAGAGCCAATCGATCTCGGCGCCGGCATCGTCGGTCCGGTCAGTGGCGGCTTGCGCCTTTTCGGCGAGAGAGCGCGCCTGGCTGACGATAAACGCATCGTTCAGTGCGAAGAGCGCCTGCTGCGGCACAAGTGTCTGCGAGCGCTCCGTGTTGACGATATCCGCCGATGGGAAATCAAAGGTGGTGAAAAGTGGATCGGGGTTTACGCGATCGACGAGGCCGTAGATCGTGCGCCGGCAACTGAACGGTTCGAGCGAAAGATTCACGGGGCGTCCTCCGATCGCCGGATCGAGCTGGCCGCTCGTGGCCAGCATGGTGTCGCGCATCGACTCAAAGTCCATCCGCCGGCAATTCGCGCGCCAGAGGAGTTTATTGTCCGCATCCACAGCGGAGGCTTCCCGACGATCATGGCTGCTTTGCTGGTAGGTCTGGGAGAGGACGATGTCGCGCACGAGCCGCTTCGTTGACCACCCCCGCTGCATGAGCGCGGAGGCGAGCCAGTCGAGCAGCTCGGGATGGCTCGGAGGCTCGGCTTGCAGGCCGAAATCGCCCGGTGTCCTCGCCAGCGGCCGGCCAAACAGATGCCGCCAGACATGATTGGCCCAGACTCGCGGCGTGAGGGGATTTTCCTCGTTCGTGATTTTCTCCGCCAGCTCGCGCCGTCCGCTCTTATCCTTGGCGAACGGAGTCTTTTTCGGATCGAAGAGCTGGAGGAAACGGCGATCGACCTGATCGCCCCGGCGGCTGGAATCGCCACGGATGAAAATGGCTGGCGTAATCGGTTGCGCCCTGTCTTTCACCGCCATCGCCCGCGCCGGCGCGCCAGGGTGGGTGGACTCCAGATCGGTGACGGCAGTCTCCAACTTTTCAAGATCCTTGCGCCCTTTGCCGTTCGTCCGGAATGCCTCTGTCACATCCTTCAGCGAGAAATCGAGCAGGCCGCCATCGCCGGTGAAGGCCTTCACCACCTCTTTCAGGCCGTCGCTCGGTTCGCTCCTGGCCTGCGCCAGCAGTTTGCCATAAAGCCGCACCAGCGCTTCTTCGTCCGCAGGCTTCGTCTCGCGAATTGCCGCGAGCACCAGAGGATGCACCTCCGGTTTGCCCGCCTGCACGGAGCCCAATTGGATCACGGCCTCGATCACCCCCGCTTTCGCCTCCGGCGGCGCCGCCGCGACGCATGCCAGCGGACTGAGGACCGGATCTTCCCGCCACGGGCCGCTGGTCTTCAACGCCGCCCATTGCCGACCCAGCGGCGTGAGCGCGGTTTCCATCATCTTGGTCCCTGAGAGCAGCTTCGTGACGGTGGCCGTCTTCTTCACTTCCATCTGGCAAATCGCGTCGAAGTAGATCTCGGGCTTGGCCAGCACGTCAGCGACGGCCTTCTCCTTGAGCGCCTGGGAAAAATCGGCCGCCGCCTTCTGCGCCGTGGCCTTGGCCGCTTCGTAATCGCTCCGCGCTTTGGGATCGGTCTTGGCGCCGGCAAGCGTTATTATGGGGAGTTCGGTCAGGTCCTCCGTGCTGCCGAAGACGCCGTAAAGCGCGTAGAAATCCGCCGTCGGGATCGGATCGAATTTGTGATCGTGACAGCGCGCGCAGGCGACAGTCAGACCCATCAGCCCGCGGGTGACGACATCGATCCGGTCATTGATGATCTCGTTGTTCTGTTTGAGAAAGCGCGGCCCCACGGTGAGGTAACCGAGCGCCGCCAGTGTCGGATCTCCCGGGTTTAACCCGAGCTGATCGGCCGCGATCTGTTCCTGCACGAACCGATCATACCGCTTGTCCTCGTTGAACGCCCTGACCACATAGTCGCGATAAGTCCAGGCGAAGGGATAGCGCAGATCCGGCTGGGGAAAGAAGTCCTGCGTATCGGCATAGCGCGCGAGATCGAGCCAATAGCGGCCCCAGCGCTCACCGAAATGGGGAGACGCCAGCAACTCGTCCACTTTGGCCGCCAGCGCTGCATCTGCATCCTTGGCATAGGCCGCCGCAAATTGATCCAGTTCCTCCGGCATCGGCGGCAACCCGGCCAGGTCAAAGTGCAGCCGCTTCAGCAAGGATCGCGCATCGGCGCGCGGCGACCGCGCGAGCCCCTTCTCCTTGAGCTTCACCGCCACCAGCGCGTCGATGGCCGCCGGGCCGTTGGCCAGCGAGGCGGCTTCGGCTTTCACCACCGGCTGGAAAGCCCAATGGGTAGCCGCCTTCTTGAAAATCTGCTCCTGATTCCCGAGCGCGGGCCGGTCGCTCGCCTCCCGGAGCGCCGCCGTGACCGGCCATTTCGCCCCCTGATCAATCCAAGCCCGCAGCACCGCCACCGTTTGCTCGGGAAGCTGCTCCTTTTTCGGAGGCATCTCCATATCCGCCTCCAGGTGGGAGACGAAAAGGACGAGCGGACTCTCTGTGCTCTTTCCAGGCACGATCGCCGGCCCGTAAGAGTCCCCGCCCTCCAACGCCGCCTCCCGCGAGTCCAGGCGCAGCCCGCCCTTCTGCTTTTCCGGGCCATGGCACGAGACGCAATACTGCGAGAGAATGGGATGGATATCGCCGAAGTATTGCACCGTCCGTTTCACCGGCTCCGGCAGCGCCGAAGCGTCCGGCAGCGCCATCTTCGTGGAAGCGGCCCACGCGCTCGCCATACCCGCGTAAACAGCGAGCGCGCCAAAGATCCGAAATCGAAGGGGCGAGGTCATGAGAGTTGGTGCAATGAAGAAAGCTCGAAGGTGGAACGGCATTAGAGCCTTTTCTCATTATCTAAAGCGGTTTTCGCCTTCGCGATGTATTTCGGTCATGCGGCATTGATGAGAGCTTCGACGCTCCATGAGCTGCTTTCGACGCCAGCGGTCTCCACCCGCCTGACCGCCAAATGCGAGCATGTTCTAGAATATGGAATCCGCCCGCGCAAAGCGGATCGATCCTTGCCTTTTACACTTTTCGCTCTGAACGGCAGTTCCATTCGCACATCCGTTGATAAATCCTCCGCATTTTCGGCTGCGAAATTTCCATTTTTTGCTCGACACACAAATCCGTTTCGGCATGGCCCGCGTTCGTGAAGCAGAAAAATGTCCATCCACGCGGGCGAAAGAGAATCGCTCGGAATAATCCCATTGGTCGCATTCGTCCGAGCCTTTCGGGGGAGGTGCTGGCGGCGGTCCAGGCAAGAGGCGAGCCTCCGCCCCCGCCTCATCCTCCAGCGAAAACCCGACAACCTCTCAACCCGCCCAAGGAGACGCCTCGAAACGCCACAATAGCGTCCCTCCTCCCGCCGTTTCTACAGCGACCCCGCCATCTAAAACGCCCACTGCCCAACCCTCACCTCCCGCGGTCCCATCACCCACCCCCAAACCCGCCGAGTCTTCCGCCCAACCCGCGCAAGTCCCATCGGAGCCCGCCAATCAGCGCCACCACGCCCAACCCCAGCCTACCGAGATCCACGAAGCCGCTACAGTCTGGCATAAATCACTTTGATTGGTTTGATTCACCTTGATTCGACCATGGATTCCCACCACACCCAAGCTTTCGCGTCGATGACGAGCAATGTGAGCCGAGGCTTTGTCCCGCAGCGGCGGGATCCAAGGCGCAACGGGAACAACCGCGCGTCTCGCCGCTTGTCCGCCTCTACCCGGCGGAACGCCCTAACGTCTCAGCAAGATTCGCTTTGATCGCTTTGATTCAGTCAATGCACAACGCGGCAGCGCTCCTTGGATCGTCGCGGAGCGCTCACTGCATGGAGGCCGGAGCCTCAAATTCACCACACCCGGCCCATTGCGCCGTGCGGTCTTCAGCCCCCTCCAGTCTTCCATCCGGCCGTCCTGCCCGAGTTTCGCCCTTCAAATTCCGCCAAAATCGGTTTGATCGCATTGATCACGTCGGATTCGCCCCTTGTCACCTTGTCACCTTGTCACCTTGTCATCTTGTCACCTTGTCACCTTGTCACCCCATCACCCCATCACCCGCCCAATCCTCCTCCTTCCTTGCGTCTCTTGTGCCTTTTTGCGGCCATCCCTCTTCCGCATTCCGCTCTTTTTACTTTGATCACCTTGATCCGGTCGGATTGAACCCCGACCCGCTAAGTGGCTAATACCACTTTCCGGTCTCCGGTCTCCCCTCTCCGGCGAGCCTTTCGGGGTAGGTGCCCTTCGACAGGCTTTGGGCCTTGAGCAAGCGAAGCGCGTCGAAACGGCTGGCGGCGGGCCAGGAAAGGGGCGAGCTCCCCTTTTCGTTTGGTTCTTTGACATTTTAATCCCGCAATCGCGGGACGACCGGCGGGACATCGAGTCGTCCGTCCCGCGACTGCGGGCTCTCTGCCCCGCCGATGCCCCGGCGTCCCGCAACCGCGGGAGGACCGAGCGCGCGACGACAAGTCGAAGACCTCCGGCAAAGCCGGAGGCTTGAGATTGTAAGCCGCTCAAAGCGGCGCAAATTGATTTTGGGGACGAGACCTCAGAAGCGATCCAAGCAGACCCGGCATCACGTCCTCCAAGCGTTCCAACGCTGCGCAGCTTTCCGGTTTCGTTCATCGCGGTCCTTATCTATCTGATGCTGAATATTACCTTCGGTACGCTCGGACATACCGGTGCCGAGCCTTTCCCTCGGGCGTGGTTCAAAAATCCTCTGCTCCGACAGATCGGGACAAGTATTTTTCACGGGCCGCATCACGCCGACCGGAAGCATAACTTCGGATTCTACACCGTCATCTGGGATCGCCTTTTCGGCACGATCCACCCGGATTATGATCGGCTAGTCACATACTCATCTGATCGGGAATAATCATCTTCCCCTTCGCGCACAAAGCCTGTCTGTCATCAAGATTCAAGAACGGCGGGCAGCCCAGTCACGGTCACCTCCTCCAGCAATGGTTTGGTCGCGTCGATCTGCCAGAACAGATACGCGCTCACCGCCAGCATCCCGGCGATGATGAAAAGCGGCAGGTTGTAATCGTGGTAGGCTTCCACGAGATAACCGAAGAGCACCGTGGAGAGAAAGGCGCCCACCTGGCCGGCGGTGTTCATTGCGCCTGTCACCGCTCCCGACCATCGCCCGCCAACATCCGTGCAAACGGACCAGGCTGCCGGGACCATGCAGTCCATCAAGCCAAATCCAAACGCCAGCAGAATGATGCCGCTCCATTTACCCGTGGTTACTGCTGTCGCTACAAGAAATAGCGCGGAGGCAAGCAGGCTGACCGAGCCTACCAACCGGCGGCCAACAGCCAGTCCGAAACGGCGGCTGAGCCGATCGCAAAGGTGACCGCCAATGAGATTGCCGACGGCGCCGAACAAAAACGGGAGGGCCGCATAATGACCCATCTCGTCCTGGGAAAGACCCCGGCCCTTGACGAGGTAGGTGGGATACCACGTTAGAAAAAACCAGATACCCCACGCATAGGTTTGATACATGGCCATGATGAGCCAGAGTTGGGGGCTTCGAAAGAGTTGTCCCCAAGGAGCGGAATGAGACCGAAGACCGGAAAGCGGAGACCGGAAAGATTCCGAAGGCGTCGCGTCATTCGGGAATAGGTGGGTGGCGGGCGAAGGTCGTTCGTGGGTTTCATCCGGTGGGGCGTGGTGGTCGCGATACCAGGCATACCACGCCACGGTCCAAATGACGCCGATCGCGCCGCATAGGAAAAATGTGTTGCGCCATCCGACGACCGCCATGAGCGGCACGATGATCCATGGAGCTAGCGCGCCTCCGATCCGGCTGGCGGACCAGATCACGCCTTGGGCGCCCGCGCGCTTTTCGGGAGGGAACCAGCGGCCTATGCAGCCCGCCATGTTGGGATAGGCGCCCGCTTCGCCCATCCCAAAGAGAAAGCGCATGACGACTAGGGAGAAGTAATTCCATGCAAGACCAGTCAGGCTCGTGAAGACAGACCACCACGCGACGATGCGCATCAAAGTCAGGCGGTAACCATGCCGGTCACCCATCGCGCCGCTGGGAATCTCGAACAGGCCATAGGCCAGGATGAACGCGCTCAACACCCAGCCCCATTGCTTCGAGGAAAGCCCCAGGTCATCCTGCATCATCGGACCCGCCACGGAGATGCAGACCCGGTCGAAGTAAGTAACCAGCGACAAGAGCGCCAGAAACCCGAGGACAGTG
>Ga0206813_1131_pt1 | contig 15492 bp, 15 predicted proteins | sample Alteio_BWOrgCont_92_FD_152856 | JGI IMG/M metagenome (GOLD analysis project Ga0206813, IMG submission 152856) | Enriched cells from forest soil in Barre Woods Harvard Forest LTER site, Petersham, Massachusetts, United States -... | ecosystem: Environmental > Terrestrial > Soil > Temperate forest >...
TCCTTGGTGGCTGGAACCTTGATCATTGCAAGTATCTATTGAAGAAGTTTGGCCATTCGAGTTACGAACGCGTTCTTTCAGGACCTGGACTTTTGAATATTTATGATTTTCTAAAGACAAGAAATTTTGCCAAGGAACCTGCCTGGTTGAAAAAGGAAATGGCGCAGGAGACCCCAAGTTCTGTAATCACCAGGAATGCCCTTAAAGGCCGCAATAAACTTTGTGTAAAAACGCTGGATCTTTTTTGTAATATCTACGGCGCTGAGGCGGGTAATCTTGCCCTTAAGGTCCTGGGGCTTGGCGGTGTTTATTTGGGAGGCGGAATCGCCCCTAAGATTCTTTCTAAATTACAAGATGGTGTATTTAGAAAGGCCTTTTTGAAAAAGGGGCGTTTTTCAAAATTTTTGTCTCGTATTCCTGTTTACGCTATTTTAGAAGAGAAAACCGCTCTTCACGGAGCGGCTGTTTATGCTTTGCAGTCTGCAGCATCTAGGGGTTTATAAATAGTTATCAATAATAGGGGGTAGTTATGAAAATCGGACTTGTGGGCTTAGGAAAAATGGGAAGCAATATGGTATTACGGCTTCTGAAAGATAAACATGAGATCGTAGTTTACGATAGAAGCCCTGATCCTGTTAAAAATCTTGAAAAGCAAGGGGCTATTGGTGCCGGCTCTGTGCAGGATTTAATCAAGAAATTACCGAGTCCCAGAATCATTTGGGTGATGGTCCCCTCAGGAGAGGCAACCACCCAAACCATCAGGGATATTGCGTCTCAATTGTCCCCGGGTGACATTGTGATTGATGGAGGGAATTCTTATTATAAAAATACCGTTATGATGGCCAAAGAGTTGACTCCCAAAGGGATTCATTTTATTGATTCTGGTACCAGCGGCGGAATTTGGGGGCTTGCGAAAGGCTATTGCCTGATGATCGGTGGAGAAAAAGAAACTTTTGAAAAATGCGAACCCATCTTTAAAACATTGGCCCCTAAAGATGGCTATCTTCATGTCGGCCCTAACGGAGCAGGGCATTTTGTGAAGATGATCCATAACGGGATTGAATACGGGATGCTTCAGGCGTATGCCGAAGGTTTTGAGATCATGAACGCATCAAGTTACGATCTGGATTTTGCAAAAATTTCTCATCTTTGGAACCAGGGCAGTGTCGTTCGCTCCTGGATTTTGGAACTGGCGGAAGACGCATTTGGAAAGAGCCCGAAGCTCAAAGAAGTTGCTCCTTATGTGGATGATTCAGGAGAAGGACGCTGGACAGTGGCAGAGGCCCTTGAGCGCAATGTGTCAGCACCCGTTCTTACCCTTTCTCTTTTGGAACGTTTGCGTTCCCGGGAAAAAGAATCCTTTAGTGCAAAAGTAGTCGCGGCGCTTCGCAATGAATTTGGAGGACACGCCATCAAGAAGGAGACTGTCTGATGAATAAGACCACAACTCCTTTAAAGTTCACTGTTCATGATTGTTTTGATCCGGCAAGAGAAACACAACCCTGCGGGATTATCATTTTTGGCGCTTCTGGAGATCTAGCGCACAGAAAGCTTCTTCCCGCGTTGTACGATCTGTATTTTGCCAAACTTCTCCCTGAGAACTTTTTTATAGTGGGATCAGCGCGAACGAAATGGAATGACAAAATATTCCGTGAACGCATATTAGGCATTTTGAAGGAAAAAAAGAAGCCCGATCCTTTATTTCATAAAAAATTTGTAGATCACGTTTATTACCATACTGCTGAGTATGATGACCCAAAGTCATTGAAGTTTTTATCTGCAATGGTTAAAGACCTTAATTTTAAATTTAAAAGTAATCAAAACCTTGTCCTTTATTTTGCGACTTCTTCTGAAGTCTATAGTGATCTGATCGTGAAATTAGCCGATATAGGTTTGATCACAAAGGCGAATTGCGGAGAACCCTGGGTCCATGCGGTTTTTGAAAAACCTTTTGGGCATGATCTAAAATCAGCGCGCAAATTGAACAAGACAATCCTGAATGTTCTCGATGAATCTCAGGTTTATCGCATAGACCATTACCTGGGCAAGGAAACCGTACAGAATATCCTGCTGTTCCGGTTTGCCAACACTATTTTTGAACCCCTTTGGAACAATGAGTATATCGATCATGTGCAAATAACCGCTTCTGAAATGCTGGGGGTTGAACATAGGGCTGGTTATTATGATAAATCCGGCCAATTACGGGACATGTTTCAAAATCATATGTTCCAATTGCTTACCCTTGTGGCCATGGAACCGCCAGCTAAATTTCAAGCAGAACAGTATCATAATGAAAAGGTCAAATTGGCCCGTGCCATTAGACCCATTCCTAAGGACAAGATGCGTGAATTTGTGGCTTTAGGGCAATATGGAGAAGGGAAGATTGATGGTAAGAAAGTTCCTTCCTATCGTCGCGAAGAAGGAGTTCCTCCGCACTCCACAACAGAGACATTTGCCGCCCTTAAGGTTCTTATTGATAATCCCCGATGGAAGGGCGTTCCATTTTATCTCAGGTCAGGTAAGCGGCTTAACCATCCCATGACAGAAATTTCCATTCATTTTAAAAAGAACCAACATTCAATCTTTAATCATATAAAAACCGATCAATTTGATCCTAATATCCTTTCATTCAGGATCCAGCCGAATGAGGGTATTTTCTTAAGTTTTGAGGCGAAATATCCAGGCCCCAAGCTTCAAATGGCCTCTTTGAATTTAGGGTTTAATTACAAAGATGTTTTTAAAACAACGCAAATGGGCCCTTACGAGCGTCTTCTTTTAGACTGCATCCGGGGAGATCAAATGCTTTTTGTGCGTGAGGACATGGTTGAAGTTTCCTGGAAATTCATTAATTCTATTTTAGAAGAACGGGAGAAATTATTACCAAGGGTATTTCCTAATTATCCATCAGGGTCATGGGGCCCTGAAATAGCCAATAAAATTATTCAGCAAGATGGCAGGTTCTGGCAGGATTTCTAATATGACTAAACCTCAAATTAACATTGCCGTCAATTACGAGGATCTTTGTGAAAGGGTCACAGAAGAGATATTGGTCCTTTCAAGTCAGAAAATTGTAAAACAGGATAAGTTTACGATAGCTCTTGCCGGCGGCTCCACGCCCAAGGGAATTTATGAATGCATGGCTTCGCCTTATTATCGAGATGAATTTAAATGGGAAAAAATACATTTATTCTGGGGAGATGAAAGATGGGTGCCTCATCAAGACCAACGGAGCAATTTTCGGATGGTATCAGACGCGCTTATATCTAAGGTCAAAATCCCTTCCGGGAATATCCATCCGGTGCGGACAGAGGCTTGTGACCCTGAATCTTCGGCGCGTTTGTATGAAAAAGTCATTGGTGATGTGTTTAAATTAAAGAAAGAAGAGTTTCCTGTCTTTGACCTTATTTTACTTGGGATCGGCCAGGATGGGCATACGTCATCTTTATTTCCGGGGAATCCGTCCCTTGCCGTGAAAGATCGTTTGGTGATTCCTACGTCCCAGGAAGGGATACCGGAAAAAAGAATAACGTTGACCCTTCCGGCTATTAATCACGCGGCCATGGTTTTCTTTCTAATCAGTGGAAGTGACAAAGCAGAGGTGGTCGCAGAAGTATTGGAAAATAACAAAAAGATGAATTATCCGGCAAAACAGATCAAGCCCGACCAAGGAAGCGTTAATTGGTTTTTAGATCAGGCCGCTGCCAGTAAATTGAGGAATTGATATGCCACAACGAATAGGTATCGCTTCTGATCATGCGGGCTTCCAGTTAAAAGAACAATTGATTGTCATGTTGCGTCAAAGCGCTTATGAAGTCATTGATTTTGGTGATCTTAAGTTTAATCCTGACGATGATTATCCTGATTTTGTAGTTCCTCTGGCCCGTGCAGTGGCGAGCAAAGAGGTGGACCGCGGGATTGCCGTCTGTGGTAGTGGCGTTGGTGCGTGTATCGCTGCCAACAAGGTGGCGGGAGCGCGTGCTTGTATGATCCACGAAGAATTTTCTGCGCGCCAGGGGGTCGAAGACGACGACATGAATGTGCTTTGTTTGGGTAGCAGGGTGATGACCCAAGCATTTGCCTGGAAATTGGTAACAATATATCTTGCCTCAAAATTCAGCGGTGCTGAGCGTCATCAACGCCGCTTAGATAAGGTGACGGCATTGGAAAACAGGTAATCAAGTTAGAAAGGACTAAAATATGTCAACAGCTCTCAAGCCAGGAACTAAAGCACCGGATTTTTCTTTACCCAGCACTCCGGATCAGCAAGTAAGCCTATCTGAATTTAAAGGAAGGAATGTTATCTTAGTGTTTTATCCAGCTGATTGGAGTCCGGTATGCGGGGACCAGCTTGCTGTGTACAATGAGCTTGCGGAAGTATTTGAAGGATATAATGCGAGCCTTATAGGCATCTCTTGTGATGGTGTTTGGTGTCACAATGCATTTTCCCATGACCGCAAATACCATATGCCTTTACTTTCAGATTTTGAACCCAAAGGTGCAACTGCAAGAGCCTATGGTGTCTATCGAGAAAAAGATGGGCACTCTGAGCGGGCCATTTTTGTGATAGATACTGAGGGGGTGATCCGATGGAGCTATGTTTCTCCCATGGGGATCAATCCCGGTGCTGATGGGATACTTAAAGCGCTTGAATCATTAACAAGCAAAGCCGCTTAAAAAGGAGGCTGCCATGGAAGATGAAAGCCCAAGTTTGGCCGTACCCGTAAATGCTCAGGACCACATTCAAGGTTTGGAATCCGCTCCAGTAACGTTGGTGGAATACGGAGATTATGAATGCCCTCATTGCGCGGCTGCTTATCCGATCATAAAAGCAGTCCAAAAGAAATCAGGTTCAAAACTTAGATTTGTTTTTAGGAATTTTCCATTAAGCTACATGCATCCTTTTGCCCAACTTGCTGCTGAAGCTGCAGAGGCGGCCGGAGCCCAGGGAAAATTCTGGGAAATGCACGATGCAATTTATGAGAATCAAGAGTCTTTAGGGGAAGAGATGATCGAAGAGTTGGCCCAAAAATTAAAATTAAATATCAATCGTTTCAACGGTGATATCAATACTCATAAGTTTAAAGAACATGTCAGAAAAGATTTCTTGGGGGGAGCTAAAAGCGGAGTTAATGGGACGCCTTCACTTTTTATTAACGGTGAACGGTTTGATGAAAGCCTGGATGAGGATACATTAGTAGCGTTTATTCGTCAACAGTCATTAGCCTAAAGGAGAAAACTATGAAACTCGACAATCAGGTGATTTTTGTCAGTGGTACCAACCGCGGCATCGGCAAAGCCATTGTTGATGCTCTTATTAAGAGAAAGGTCAAAAAGATTTATGCCGCAGCACGAAACATCGACCAATTAAACTGGAAGGATGCGAGGGTATTGCCTGTCCAATTAGACATCACCTCCAGCCAACAAATCCAGCAAGCAGCGGCAAAAGCCCAGGATGTCAATGTCCTTATCAACAATGCCGGCGCCTTATCCCCTGGGACAGTCTTAACAGCCAAAGAATCAGATTTAATACGGGATATGCAGGTCAATTATTTTGGTACTTTAAACATGATCCGTGCTTTCGAACCGGTGATCACAAAAAATGGTCCTGGCGCAATGGCCAACATAAGTTCGGTGGTTGGTTTGGCCAGCATGTACCAAGCTGCAGGCTATTCTGCTTCCAAGGCAGCAGTTTTTTCCGCATCCCAAGCCCTGCGGGTCGAATTAAAACCCAAGAATATCAGTGTCCATACCGTTTTTCCAGGGCCCATTGATACGGACATGGCCCGTGATTTTGATTTTGAGAAAACCAGTGCCGAAACAGCCGCGGAAAATATCATCAAAGGTATTGAAGCCGGGAATGAAGATATTTTTCCAGATTCCTTCTCTGTCAATATCGGTGCCTCCTGGTCAAAGGACCCTAAATCCGTAGAGCGTTCATTTGCAGCCATGTAAGTTTGGCGCATAGAAAATATTTTGGGTCAATTAAGAATGTCTGATCTTCTCTCCGCCCGTTCCCAAATGGCTGTTTCTTTGGGTTTCCACATTATTTTTGCCTGTGTAGGCATGGTCATGCCTTTTTTAATGATTGCATCCCACCGTTGTTGGCTAAAAACAAAAGAACCTATTTATTATGAAATGACAAAGGCATGGTCCAAGGGGGTTGCGATTCTCTTTGCAGTTGGCGCGGTCTCGGGCACAGTGTTGTCATTTGAATTAGGTCTTCTTTGGCCGGGTTTCATGGAGCATGCCGGACCAATTATTGGGATGCCATTTTCATTGGAGGGAACAGCGTTCTTTATAGAGGCTATTGCTATTGGTTTTTATTTATACGGCTGGAACAAGATCGATCCTTATGTCCATTGGTTAAGCGGTTGGTTGGTCGGCATTTCCGGGATTGCGTCAGGGATTTTTGTCGTTGCAGCCAATAGTTGGATGAATTCACCTTCTGGATTTGATTGGGTCAATGGCCATGCCATTAATATCGATCCGATCAAAGCCATGTTTAATGATGCATGGGCTTCCGAAGCCCTGCATATGACCATTGCCGCTTTCGAGGCCGTTGGTTTTGCCGTCGTTGGAGTCCACGCGTATTTTTTATTAAAAGAACCTAAGAGTATATTTCACCCTAAAGCGATCAAAATCGTCATTTGGTTTGCTGTTATTGCTGCATTGCTACAGCCTATAAGCGGGGACCATAGTGCCAAAGATATTGCCCACCGTCAACCGATCAAATTAGCAGCCGCTGAAGCGGATTTTAAAACTCAAAATTATGCGCCATTACGTATCGGCGGGATACCGGATATGGCAAAGAGAGAAGTTGATGATGGTATTGAGATCCCAGGGGTTTTGAGCTTTCTTGCTTTTAATCGTTTTGATGCCCAAGTTAAAGGCCTGGATGATTTCCCCAGAGAAAATTGGCCGCCTGTCCCGATCGTACATTATGCTTTTGAATTGATGGTGGCTTGCGGTACGTTCCTGGCCGCGGTCGGGCTCATATTTGTTGTTAGATTCTTTATGAAGAAGGACATTTTATACAAAAGATGGTTTTTAAAATTACTGGTATTTTGTACACCTTTGGGATTTATAGCACTTGAGGCAGGCTGGACGGTCACTGAGGTTGGGCGACAGCCATGGATCATCTATGGCATCATGAGAACCAGGGATGCTCTAACGCCGATGCCGGGATTGATTGTCCCATTTATGGCTATTACTTCTCTGTACATGTTTTTAGCGGTGATCGTGACCTGGCTTATGATCCGTCAATTCAGGACAGTTACAGGAAAATCTTATGAAAAATAAAAAGGTATCCATATGCTCTGGGTAGTAATTGTATTTTTGGTGATTTCATTACTGTTTTATTGTGTCTTGGGCGGGGCAGATTTTGGCGCGGGAGCCTTAGAGTTATTTATCCCAAAGAAGAATCGTAAACGGCATGAAGAATTGGTCAATAAAGCCATGGGGCCGGTATGGGAAGCCAATCATATCTGGCTTATCATTTTGATCGTGATTTTGTTTAATGCATTTCCTCAAGTGTATACGCAGTATTCAATTTATTTCCATATCCCGCTAACCTTGATGTTAATAGGTATCGTATTTAGAGGTTGCGCATTTACCTTCCGTAACTATGACGCCGTCAAAGACGATACTCACCGCTATTATTCATTAGCGTTTTCTTTTTCCAGTTTATTAACTCCTATTATGTTCGGCATGATCATGGGGGGTATGTTTTTTGGTGTTGACCCCGATGCGCCGACGTATTACCAGAGGTATGTGACATCGTGGTTTAACTTTCCTTCGTTCTCAATCGGAATTTTTGTGCTAAGTTTGTTTGCTTATTTAGCCAGCGTGTACTTAATCGGAGAGTCAGATGATAAAGAGGTGCGGAATTATTATATTCGTTGTGCTCAAAAGGCAAGTGTGATGATGCTGATTACCGGCACCCTGGTTTTCTTTTTGGCACAATTTAGCCGTCGCCCTTTGTTAAAGATTTTCTTTACTAATCCTGCGAGTATTTTTTGTTTTGCCGCTGCCACTATTTTGACCATCATCTTTTGGCAAAAGATTCTGCGAAGCAAGGTTCCAGAATGGGGAATACGTCTTATCGCAGGCGCTCAAGTCTGTTTTGTGTTAATGGCGTGGCTTGCAGTAATTTTTCCCGATGTTTTGTTTTATAAGGATGGGGATCAGCTTTCGTTGATAAATTCTGCCGCACCAGAGGCAACCATCAATATTTTAGCCTGGTCGCTTATTATTGGTGCATCGCTTTTTTTACCCATCCTTTTCTATCTCATCCGAGCCTTTAAAATAATCAAATAAACACCATGCTGTAATTTAAAATCGAAGGGTTTTTATTTGACATTTCTGGTTATTCATGTTACTTTAAAAGTAACATGAATAAAGACCAGCGTTTGTCATCGGCGATCCATATTTTAATAGCCCTGGATTACGTCGGAGGTTTCTTAAACAGCCAGCATTTGGCAGTAAGCCTCCAAAGTAATCCCGGGTTTATTAGAAGGATTTTGTCCCAACTTTCTAAGGCCGGACTGGTTGTCAGTGAAAAAAGAAAGGGCGGGGGCAGTAAGCTGGCACGCAACCCTGCCAAGATCACCATTGCGGATGTTTATCTTGCCTTGGGGCCCAATCGGGTTTTTAAATCTTTTGAAAAGAAACCATTTGAGAAGTGCCGTGTCAGTTGCTGTATTAAAACTTCTCTGGATAGTGTTTACGAGAATATTGAAAGTGCCATGTTGAATCAAATGAAAAAGATCACTCTTAAACAGGTCATTAAGAAAATGAAGTCAGGGATGTGATCGCTTGGTTTTTAAGGCTTTTATAGTGTAAACTTAAGGGATGTTTACGAAGGATATAGATCAGGGGCTTATGGGCTTTGGGAGGGAAAATGTTAAGAAATAGAACAATGGTTTTTGTGATGATTGCTTTCGTTATATTATTTGGCGCCTTTGAGGCCTACCATAATAATACAGCTCATGCTAATCCACCGGCAGCAGCTGCACCGGCAGTTCCTGTTTCAGTGATCACCATTCAGGAAAAGCCTATCCGTACCTGGTCGGAGTTTTCAGGCCGTATGCAAGCGGTGGATTATGCCGAGATCCGTCCTGAGGTCAGCGGCAGGATCACGGAAATCAGGTTTGAAGACGGGCAGACGGTCAAGGCAGGGGATGTATTGTTTGTGATCGATCCGCGCGACTATGAAGCTGCCGTGAACAAAGCCGAGGCTGACCTCGATTCGGCAAAAACAGACGCTGTATTTGCGAAAACACAATTTGACCGTGCTCAAGGCCTTGTCAACGCCCAAGCCATCCCGCAGGAAACATACGATCAGCGTGCCAATGCCAATCGAATGGCCCAGGCTGCTCTTGAAGGAGCGCAGGCACAATTGGACCGTGCAGCATTAGACCTGGACCGAGCTTATGTGAAGGCGCCTATTTCCGGACATATTTCCCGCGCGGAGATCACGATCGGGAATTTGGTCAATGCCGGCCCTACAGCCCCGATCCTAACGTCCATTGTATCTAATGATGGTATCTACGCAGATTTTGAAGTCGATGAGCAGACTTATTTACAAAGCATACGCACACACAGCCAGCACATGGATCAAGATCAGCAAATTCCTGTAGAGTTGACTTTAGACGGCGGCAATCGCACATATGAGGGAACTATCTACAGCTTTGATAACAAGATTGATACCTCTTCCGGAACGATCCGTGCCCGGGCTAAATTTGCTAATGAAGATGGAAGTTTGATCCCCGGGATGTTTGTTTCAGTGAAGATGGCCAGCAGTTATGAATTTAACGGGATCCTTGTTCCGGAACGTGCGGTCAGCAGCGATCAAAGTAAAAAGTATGTTTATGTAGTCGATCAGGATAATAAAGTTGTATACCGTGAGCTTGAGCTTGGCCAGCAAGTCAATGGGCAGCGTATTGTCATCGCTGGATTGAAGGCTGGCGAGAAGGTGATCGTAGACGGCTTACAGCATGTGCGGCCGGACAGCATTGTTACGCCTCAGGACATCTCCTCGGATAATTCATCAGGCAACCCCCCGGAGCCGGATCAAAAATGAATTTGTCCTCATTCTTTATCAATCGTCCTATTTTCGCGGGAGTTATCTCTGCCATTATTTTCTTGGCAGGTCTGATTTCTTTGACACAGCTGCCTGTTTCCGAATACCCGGAAGTAACACCGCCATCAGTCGTTGTTAACGCTCAATTCCCCGGGGCTAATCCAAAAGTCATATTAGAGACCGTCGCAACCCCGCTGGAAGAGCAGATCAATGGTGTCGAGAACATGCTGTACATGCAATCTCAGGCAACTTCTGACGGGAATCTCACATTAACAGTCACTTTTAAAATAGGTACAAATCCTGATCTGGCCCAGCAGGATGTGCAAAATCGTGTCAATCAGGCTTTGTCACGTCTGCCTGATGTGACCCGCCAAATCGGTGTCACCACCATCAAAAGCTCGCCGGACCTGACGATGGTGGTCCATATAACATCTCCCAATGAACGTTACGATGAGCTTTATTTACGTAATTATGCTGTCTTGAACGTCGAGGACCAGCTGGCCAAGCTTTCCGGGGTCGGCCGTGTTGCTGTTTTTGGTTCCGGGGATTACGCCATGCGCATTTGGCTTAACCCTAATAAAATCGCAGAACGCGGGCTTACCGCCAATGATGTTGTCAATGCTGTCCGTACGCAAAATGTTGAGGTAGCTGCTGGTGAGATTGGCGGCCCGCCTTATAAAGACAAGGTAGAGACCGAGATGTTGGTTAACGTTCAGGGCCGTTTGTCTGATCCTGAACAATTCGGTGAGATTATCATCAAGCGCGACAATGACGTTATCACCCGACTTAAGGATGTCGCTCGTGTTGAAATGGACGCTTCGTCCTACGGGCTTCGATCTTTATTGGACAACAAACCTGCTGTCGGTATCCCCATTTTTCAGGCACCGGATTCTAATGCCATTGCGATCTCCAATGAGGTCAGAAAGACCATGCAGGAATTAAAGAAGAATTTCCCGGAGGGTGTTGACTATTCGATCGTCTATGACCCCACTGTATTCGTCAGGGAGTCCATAGAAGCGGTCATTCATACAATGTTAGTGGCGATCCTCCTCGTTGTTTTGGTCGTTATTTTGTTCTTACAAACCTGGCGCGCGTCCATCATTCCTTTGTTAGCTGTCCCTATTTCAATTGTGGGGACATTTGCGATCATGCATATGTTCGGGTTTTCAATCAATACGCTGTCTTTATTCGGCATGGTTTTAGCTGTCGGGATCGTGGTGGATGATGCCATCGTTGTTGTTGAGAATGTTGAGCGTAATATTGAAAATGGTTTATCTCCTCATGACGCCACGGTTAAAGCCATGCAGGAAGTGACAGGACCGATCATTGCCATAGCGCTTGTCCTTTGTGCCGTGTTTATCCCCATTTCCTTTATAAGCGGATTAACAGGAGAGTTTTATCGCCAGTTCGCGCTGACCATTGCTTTTTCAACGGTCATTTCGGCATTCAATTCATTAACACTTTCCCCTGCATTATCAGCGGTGTTGCTTAAAGGCCATGACGCACCCAAAGATAAATTAACCCTTATCATGGACCGGTGCCTGGGCGGTTTTTTTAAAGTATTTAATCAGTTTTTCCGGGGGAGTTCTGACAAATATTCCAAGGGTGTGACAGGAGTTATCAGGCATAAATCCATGTCCATTGGGTTTTATGCGCTTTTATTGGTTTTGACCTATTTTGAATTTCAGCACGTGCCTCCGGGATTTGTGCCGGTGCAGGATAAGCAATATTTGGTGAGCTTTGCCCAGCTTCCTGATGGGGCTACCCTGGACCGCACTGAGCGAGTGATCCGTCAGATGTCGGATATTGCATTGAAGGAACCGGGGGTACAGTCAGCTGTTGCTTTCCCGGGATTATCGATCAATGGGTTTGTGAATAATTCTTCAGCAGGCATCGTGTTTGTCACCTTGAAGCCTTTTGAAGAGCGCCGTTCTAAAGAACTTTCCGGACCTGCCATTGCCAAAAATCTTCAAATGAAATATTTTGGTATCAAAGACGCCTTTATTGCCATTTTCCCGCCGCCGCCTGTCAGTGGTTTAGGGACCATTGGAGGGTTCAAACTGCAGATCGAGGATAGGGCGGATTTAGGCTATGAAGCACTTGCCGATACCGTTAAACAAGTGACTGGACAAGCGTATCAAACGCCGCAGTTAGCTGGTTTCTTCTCGAGTTATAAAATCACCGTGCCCCAGCTGTACGTCGATCTAGACCGCACCAAGGCCATGCAATTGGGCGTTGATGTTAAGGATGTTTTTGATACCATGCAGATTTATTTGGGCTCTTTGTATATTAATGATTTTAACAAATTCGGCCGTACCTATCAGGTGATCGCCCAGGCTGACAAAGATTACCGTTCCGATCCCCAGGATATCCTGAATTTACGTACCCGTAATGCTAAAGGAGAAATGGTGCCGCTCGGTTCCGTGGTTCAAATAAAAGAAACCACAGGTCCGGATAATGCCATCAGGTACAATGGTTTTCTTTCGGCGGATATCAACGGCGGTCCAGCGCCTGGGTATTCTTCCGGACAGGCTCAACAGGCCATTGCCAAGATCCTTGATGATAAATTGCCTAAAGGGATGAGTTACGAATGGACTGATCTGGTGTATCAGCAAATCTTGTCAGGCAATACCGCTTTGCTGGTTTTCCCTCTTTGTATATTATTGGTTTTTCTTGTCCTTTCGGCCCAATATGAAACATTCATTTTACCTTTGGCCATCATCCTCATCGTTCCGATGTGCCTGTTCTCAGCGGTCTTTGGCGTTTTGATCACCGGCGGAGATAATAATGTTTTTACTCAAATTGCTTTCTTTGTACTGATAGGCCTTGCCTGCAAGAACGCTATTTTAATTGTCGAATTCGCCCATCAATTAGAAAAGCACGGGATGGAAACCTTCCCTGCCGCGATCGAAGCAGCACGCCTTCGTTTAAGGCCGATCTTGATGACGTCATTTGCTTTTATCATGGGCGTTCTGCCTTTGGTGACCTCTCACGGGGCAGGTTCCGAGATGCGTCATGCCATGGGTATCGCGGTGTTCTCAGGGATGTTGGGAGTCACGTTCTTCGGTATTTTTCTAACACCGGTATTTTATGTGCTGTTGCGGACTTTGGAAAAAAGGTTTAAGAAATGAAGATTAAATTCTTTTTTATACTAATGGCTGTTGGAGTATTAAGCTCCTGCGCTCATTCCCTGCCATACCAATCTTCGGGGATCAAGTCTCCTTCGTTTTGGGGCGGGGCAACACATTCAAGTAAAGCAGTGGATCTGAATGCGATCGTCATTTCAGACGAGAATGCCCAGGTGGAGCAGTGTTGGTGGAAGCATTTCAAGGATGCGACACTTGATGAATTAATGAAAGAGGTTGTGCAGAACAATAAGAATTTAGGAATTGCCAGGGCCCGGGTGCAGGAGGCCCGCGCTAATTTTGAGTATGGCCAGGCAAGTCAAATGCCTGATATTGAGGCTGTTGTCACGCCCAGCAGGGGATACAGTTCAGGTTTGAGCCTGAAGAAGCCGGTGGGTGTTGTAGACGCGCAAGTTCAGGCGAGCTGGGATATTGATATTTTCGGCCGCAACCTTCCCCAACTTTCACAGGTCCAGGAAATCCTGCAGTATGCTGATGCCAGCCAGCAGGCGGTGCTCGTCGGGTTATTGGCAGAATTAGGCAGGGATTATTTCGACCTGCGCAATTATCAGGAACAGATCGGTATTACTTCCAAGAATTTGAATATACAGAAGAAGACCTTGGATTTGATCAAGGCACAGCAAAAAGGGGCCATGGCCAGCGACTTTGACGTTGAGCGTGCCAGTGCACAGGTGTCGACTACGGAATCCCAATTGCCTCAATTAAGGTCTGCGTATCAATTGATGTTGAACAAAATTAATGTTCTTTTGGGTGAGCTGCCAGGGACCAAGGATGATCTTTTCGAAAAACGGCAGATCCTGAAGCCCTTGGATCAACAGGTCATTATTGCGGCGCCTGCGACCGTCTTGGCCAATCGTCCGGATGTCAAAGCCGCTGAGCGTAACTTTGCCGCGAGCATTTCGAACAGGCAATATGCTTTCAAACAATTCTTTCCAGATATTTCCTTGCTCGCATTTTTTGGCGGGGAACGCGCAGATCATCTGAGCGCGACTCCCTGGGACGTTGGATTTACAATTGTTCAGCCCCTGATTGATTTTGGCCGTATCAAATCTCAACTGAAGGTCGCTGATGCGCAGGGACAGGAAGCATTCTTCAATTATCAAGAGACGGTGCTTGAAGCGGTCGAAGATATGGAAAATGACCTGGTCAGCTATAAAAACGAAGTCGAACGCAATGCCTTATTAAGGAATTCCGTTGAGCAGAATCGAAAAGCAGCAAAATTGGCCAGCCAGCAATTTAAGAGCGGGTTCATTGGGTTATTAGACCTGCTGGTTGCGCAAACTAATGTATTGGATGCTGAAGCAGCTTTAGCTGATTCGGATACTGCCTTGAGAAAAGATCTGGTGGGGATCTACACTGCTTCAGGCGGAGGGTGGTCTGTTTAAAGAGTTAAACAGGTACGGATAACATTCCGCCAGCGACCCCATGATTTGGCACAACATAAACCCCTGTAACTTTAAAAGTTGCAGGGGTTTTGTTTGTTATACTTCGGTACAATTGATTGGTATATGATTTTTTTCTAAAATATCAGCATGCAGATAGAGGCATATTCAGGAATATTTTTATATAAGGAGAAATAAAATGGCAAAGAAAAGTCGTGGGGGAAGAATGACAGCAGCAAAAACAAGGGCTTCTAAAACAGCAGGCGGAAAAGGGCTTGTCAAGAATCGTCCAGCTGGCAGGAACATTATGTCTACATAGGTAATTCTTTTTGATCTGGAGTCTTCCGCCTTGGTGTTAATGGGCGGAAGATAATTCAGATCAGGGATGAAATCAATGGGATATAATGAAATACAACCTGAATAATTTTAATGAATGGCTGGCCGGTAAACTGGCTGATGCTCTCGCAACCATGGTCATGTTCTTCGGCGTGACCTTTTTGACAATTTCCATTCTATTTTTTCAAGCGCCTCGGACACCTCTGGAATGGGTCCAGTACATCATACAGACATTCTTTCAGGGGGTGGCATTGCCGGTATTAGCTTTTGTGGCAAAGATCGAAGGTAAAAAGCAGCAGAGACTTTTACAGGAAACACACGATACCGTCATGATTGAAATGAAAGAGATCAAAGCAATGATGGCTAAATTGGGCAGGATTGAAGTTGAAGAGAAGAAAATTGAGGATGAGCTTGAGAAAATTCGTCCAATGATCAAGCGCGTATAGCAATGGATGAAGTTATCAACATGAGCCTCTGCAACTTAATAAGTTGCAGAGGTTTTGTTTTTACCGTTTAAGATAAAGACGGTACTGGAGAGGTATCTTTT
>Ga0206813_1133_pt1 | contig 15188 bp, 13 predicted proteins | sample Alteio_BWOrgCont_92_FD_152856 | JGI IMG/M metagenome (GOLD analysis project Ga0206813, IMG submission 152856) | Enriched cells from forest soil in Barre Woods Harvard Forest LTER site, Petersham, Massachusetts, United States -... | ecosystem: Environmental > Terrestrial > Soil > Temperate forest >...
GCGGGCGAGGCGCTCGTTGCCGCCCGCATGGTCAAAATGCCAATGCGTGTTCACGAGCAGAGCGAGCGGTCCGGGCGCCGCTTTGGTGATCTCGGCCGCCGTGCCCGCGGCGACGGATGCGAGGCCGCTGTCGATCACGAGCACGCCGTCGTCACCGGGGAGCGTGATATGGCAGTTGGGCTCGGCCAACAGCGGATGGTCCTCGGGCAACGGCTCCGGATCGGCGACATCGAGCCACGCGCTGTCCAGATGGCCTGAGCGCAAGGCGTCGAGCAGCGCCCCCTGATCCACCGTGGCGCCGCGTCCGATATTGTAGAACGCCGCTCCTTGCTTTATCCACGCGATGCGCGCCGCGTTGATGAAACGGACGGAATCAGCGTTCTCCGGCAGGATGTTCACCACGTGATCCGCGATGGCAAACGCCTCGGATAGCTGCTCCGGCGTGACAATCTCCACGCCCTCATCTCCACGCGGTTTTCGGCGCATCGCGATGATCCGCATCCCGAAAGGCGCCAGCATCTTCGCCAATTGGGAGGCGATCGAACCGAAGCCGAGAATCACCGCGCATTGTCCGCGCAGGGTCGAGCACGCATTCCGAAGGCGTTTCCAACCGGGCGTGCCGGTCCAATCGCGGGACTTGAACGCCTCCGGAAGGCCGCGCGCGTGCGCCATCATCAGGGCAAACACATGCTCCGCGCAGGGTTCCGAATACACGCCGGAGCTGTTCGTCACGGCCAGGCCGCGAGCGGCGGCCAGCGCGCGAAATTCCGGGGTGTCGTAGCGCGTATAGCCCGCGCTGCTCAGTTGCATCCAGTGCAACTTTTCGGCCTGCCTCACATTCGCCGGATTCGGCTGCCCGAAGGCGACGTCCACGGCGGCGAACGCCGGATCGAATTCCGATTTCGCGAGCACCGACGCGGCGGGTTTTTGAGGAAGGACGATTTCGTGCGGACCCACGCCTTCGCGCAAAAGCTGCATGGCCGATTCGGTCAGGGGAGCGTCGCAGAATATCTTCAATGTGTTCATGGAACGGAGAATGAGAGTCTCTTATTGATCTTCGACGGATATCCGTCTTCCGCGTGCCTGGAAATCGCGCGACTCGCCGCTTGGGGCGAGCGTTATTTGCCGGTCTCCAAAAGCTTTGCGGGGCGACCCGCAATAAGCGCCAAAACCACCTCCACCGGGATCGCCAGGAGGGGCAACAGAACCGGCCACACCGGAACGAAATAGTGCGAGTCAACCACCCCAACGAGAAAGACGCCAATGAGATATCCCGCGGAGACAATGGTCCATACCCCCAACGTGCGCACATAGCGCGGCAGAAAAGATAGCAATGCGCCCGCGAAGATCCACCAGCAAAGAATTGTCGGGCGCGCGAGCGAAAGCTTGCACTGTTCCGGCGGTAAGTTGGGAAATCGAGACAGATTTAACCTTTTTCCGTAAGCCTCGGCGCATGCCTGCACTGCGCGCGCGCGCCAGGAGCCCGGCGCCGGCTCCAGTTTGCGCCGGTATTCCTCATACGGTGGAATCGGCCCGTTCCTCGGCAACGCCAGAGCCAGCCTGACCGGGCTGCCTTCGTTATCCACGGCGTCTTTATAGAACTCAGCGAAAGCCGAACTTAACGCTCCGTCGGGAAACAGAGTGTGACCATCTTCCAAACAGGCGGCAACCCCCACGATGCGCTGCAGACTAAGGTAAAGGAAAAGATCCGGTCGCGCCTTGATGGCCTCAAGCGCCAGGTCCATGTAGATTTTGTTTCTCAGTTTTTCATTTCCCTTTGCTCCCAGCGCCGCCCAAAGCGGGCGGGCGCTCTGCAGATCGGGATCCCTCAAAAAGAGAAACGGCTCGACATCCTCGTTCTTCGAAACGGGATGATCGTGCTCCAGCGCATAATAGACGTCCAGATTGTCGCGCATGCGGATGACAAAATCTCTCACCTCGGCCTTGTATTCCGCGTGCAAGGGCGTTTCGAGACGGGTCAGGGGAAAGACAGCCGTATAGATTAACCATATGCCCTGCTTCCTCGAACCGACCGCGGGAGTGACCACTAGAACCGCCAGCAACGCGATAACGTGTTTGCGAGTCAGAAGCCGCCAACCGCCCACGATGACCAAGCCGGCGATGATCCCCGGCCAGACAAAACACCCCGCCGGTTTGGTGAGGATAAACAAGGCGAACGGGACAAGAAACCACCAAAACATACAGCGGGAACGCTCCACTTGCTCCTGTCCAACCCAAGCGACCCACCCGGCAAACGCCCATGTAAAGGTCGCAAAGAGAACGGTGTCTCCCATAAGCTCGTGCTCGCACCATACCACAGTGGGAATGCCCGCGTAGATCACCGTGATCGGCACGATCCAAATCCTCCAGAATCGCAGCGTCTTTCGGATCACATAGGCCAGCGGCAAAAGGGTCGCGACGCCAAGCGTATGCTGACACAGTGGCAGCCACCGCAACGCTCCACCGGGCAGCAGCGATATGGGCAGCATGAGGATGGGATAGAGAAAGCGCCGCTTACCGCCGATGCTGATCCCGCCATGGTAGATAAGTATGTGCGCGAAGCTATAGTTGGATTTCGAATCAGCCCCCCAGAACGCATAGGGCAGATAGCTCATGAAGAGCGCTCGCAGGACCGCGCCGAATACAAGCGCCGGGAGAGCCCAAAGAACAGCGTCGCGAACGATCGGATGCCGGCGGAAGAAAATTCGAAGCTTTTCCATCGGTCAGGTTTGTGAATTCAAGCGCCGGGTTCGGCGAACGAGGCGCGGCATGACAATAGTGAATTCCAAGCAGGTTAAATTAAAAGGTTCGGGGCCGGATGTGCGCGAAAAGAGCGCAAATCATTCACCGCCCCTTCCGGGGCGGCAAGCAGTATTTTGGGAGTTCCGAGCCTCCAGTTACGACATCGGCGGAACGAAGACTCCACCGCAACTGACACTCAAAGAAGCTCGTGCCTTCGACGTGGTTTTCCCATAAAGTAACGCGGGGGGCCTAAAACGGCGCGCTTAAATCCCGGGCGCCGGCTAAAGCGGAGGCTTCGGCGTCAAAGAATTCCGCGCAACGATTTCTGCCGCGACCTCCCTCAAAAAAATCAGCCCCAGCATCTGGCTGAAAAGCGTCGTGGCGAATTGCACGTGGGAATAGCGGGTCACTTCCAGCGTATGAAAAATGGAAATCCCCAGATTGTTGCCCGCGTTATACCCGTAGGCGATGGCCAGCAGCGCGATGAAACGCCCGTAACGGGCGCGCCGCCCCTCGTCGGAAAGCGCCCACGGCAGGGCTGCCAGGAAGAGAACGAAAACCGGAAAATAAGTTGCGGCCAGAGCAGCCAGCGTCCAGTCGAAGAACGGTGGCGTCCGAATCTCCGGAGCGCGGGCCGCCTCCATCGCCTCCGCCTGAAGAAGCCTCTCCGCCGGTGGCCATTGCCCCATGAACCCCTGCACATAGGGATCGTTCAGATTTATGATGCTGTAGCGATACGATTCTCTTAGGTCGATTTTCCGCTGCCGATAAGCCGGACAATCGAAATTGTAAAACGCGCGAAGCTGAGTGATAACCTTCACCGCCATGGCCCGTGGCTGCCGCTCCCATGTCCTCCGAAAGTAGTAGCGGTAAAACTGCAGCGCCCACTCGGAGCCGTGCAGCGCATCCATTTTTGGAAAAAAAATGCCGGTGTGCAGGAGTCCGTCCGCATCGTAACCGAGCGACGAAAATTTGCGCGGATTCGCTGCCCGGCTCGCCTGGATCCCCGCGTCGAGCAACCTCAACGTGGATTCCAGATCCTCGCGCGAATACGGAATGGCGCTCCTCTCTTTCGCATCCGCCGCGATCTGCTCCCGGATCATGAGCGCGTGAATGCTGAATACCGACTCGGGAAAAAACGAAGAACTGTTCGGGTCCATCCGGGAAAAATGGCGTCCCGGCAGAATCAGGAGAAAGCAAGCCGCCGCGAGGGCCGGGCCCGCCATCAACGCCCGATGCGCCCATCTCTCCTGGTGATCGAACAGCGCGAACCATACGGGGATCGTCGAGAGCATCCCGCTCATCCAGAAGCTGGGCTTCAAGGCTGGCAACAGAAATCCCACAAAAAGCGCGGCGGCGCCCCACGCGATCCATTCCCGTTTCACGGCGTAAGCGCGAGTTCGTGAACGGAGAAACCGCGCCATGCAGTAAATGGACAGCGCTGCGAAAAACGGGCAAATGCTGTCCGGGCGAATGGTGTATTCCATTTGCACCGGCGCCAGCGCGAAGAGCGCGATGGCGAACATCGCGAGGCCCGCGGCGTCATACAGTATCGGCGAGATCCGGCGCTCCGGGAGCAACACTCCCGCCGTGCGCCAGCTCGCGAGCAGCAGCATTCCCGCTCCGAGACCCAACAAATGGCTCAGGATCGTAATCGCGCGAAAATCCTTGAAGACTCCCAGGACTACCGAAAGCAGCCCGGGATAGAGGAACGACTGGGCGCTAACCAGTTGGAATCCATGCTCCCTCAAAAGTGAGATCGGAGGGTTCAGAATTGCTCCCGAATCCCCCTCCGCCAAGGGCCAGGGCGGAAGCGAAAATCGGTGCCACGCAGCCGCCAGCAGGATCGCAATCCACGCCGTATGAAATGCCACGGTCGGGACGCGACAGTTCAAACGGCCGCCTGGATTGAAGATCTGAGTCACGCCTGATTTAAGGGGAGGTTCCGGTGGTTCTGCCAAAATCGGACTCAGTCCGCGCGCGCCTTCTCGACAGCGGCCATTTCCAGCGAAGCGTAGCGCTTCCTGACGCGAGCAGACCAAAGAACGCCGCGACCTTGGAGGGAATATAGATCATTACCGGGAACTTCGCGTGGCGGCATCACGCATCCTTGGATAGCCGACCGCACATTGCCCATTAAAAATTGGAAAATATCACCCGCGGCTGGGAGGTGACATTGACTAAAATGGAGTGATCGAGTCTGCCGCCAGCCCGGACGCGCGGACTTCACCTCGGTGAAATTATGAACCTGACCCAGCGGGCGCCGGCGCATCTATTCCCTGGCAGTTTCAAGCAACTGTTGCGGGGTTGTTTCAACGCCCTTCGGGGTGAAAAAAGTTCGCGCGAACACTTCCGCTGCGATCTCTCTCAGAAAGATCAGACACAACATTTGGCTGAAAAGCGTCGTCGCGAATTGCACACGCGAGTAGCGATGCACTTCCAACGTGTGAAAGATGGATATCCCGAGATTGTTGCCCACATTATAACCATAGGCGACGGCCAGCAACGCGATGAACCATCCGTAACGGTCGCGCCGCCCTCCGTTCCAAAGCGCCCACGGCAGGGCCGCCAGGAAGAGAAGGAAAATCGGCAAATAAGTTCCGGCGAGAACATCCAGCATCCATTCGAACGCTTGGGGCGACCGGATTGCCGGGACGCGACCCGCATTTATCGCCTGCATTTGGAGAAAGCTCGCCATCGGCGGCCATTGCATGATGGGCGACTGCCCATAGCAATCGTTCAGATTCTTGAGACTCTTTCGGTACATTTCGTTCAGGCCGATTTCCCGCTGCCGATAGGCCGGACAATCGAGATTGTAAAACACGCGAAGCTGAGTAATGACCTTCGCAGCCATCGCGCGCGGTCGCTGCTCCCATGCCCTCCGAAAGTAGTAGCGGTAGAATTGCAGCGCCCACTCGGGGCCGTGCAGCGCTTCCATTTTTGGAAAAAAGGTGTCGGTATGCAGAAGTATGTCCGCATCGTAACCGAGCAAAGCAAATTTGCGCGGATTCACGGCCCGGCTCGCCTGGATTCCCGCGTCGAGCAATGCCAGCGTGGACTCCAGCTCCCCGCGCGAATACGGAACCGCATTTCCCTTCTTCGCGTCCACCGCGATCTGTTCCCGGATGATGAGCGCGTGAATGCTGAAAATCGATTCGGGTAGAAACGTGGTATTCTTCGGATCCATCCGGGAAAAATGGCGCGCCGGCAAAATCAGCAGAAAACAGACCGCCACAAGGGCCGGTCCCGTCATCAACACCAGGCGCCCCCATTTCTCCCGGCGATCGAATAGCGCGACCCATACGGGAATCGTCGAGAGCATCCCGCTCAGCCAGAAGCTGGGCTTCAAGGCTGGCAACAGAAAACCCGCGAAGAGCGCAACGCCGCCCCACCCAATCCATCCGTGTTTCACGGCGTGCGCGCCAGTCCACGAACGGAGAAACCGCGCAACGCAATAAATGGATAGCGCCGCGAAAAACGGGCAAATGCTGTCCGGGCGAATGGCGTATTCCAGTTGCACCGGCGCCAGCGCGAAGAGCGCAATGGCAAACATCGCGAGCCCCGCGGTGTCAAACAGTAGCGGCGACGAGCGGCGTTCCGGGAGCAAACCTCCCGCCGTGCGCCAGCTCGCGAGCAGCAGCACCCCCGCGCCCAGGCCCGTCAGATGGTTCAGGATCGCAATCGCGCGAAAATCCTTGAAGACCGCGAGGATCACGGAAAGCAGCCCGGGATACAGAAGAGGCTGGGCGCCAACCATCTGGAATCCATGTCCCGTTAGAAGCGAAATCGCAGGATTCAGAATCGATCCCGAATCCCCCTCGGCAACAGGTAGAAGCGGGAGCGAAAATCGCCTCCATCCAGCCGCCAATAGAATCGCAATCCACGCCGCATGAAATATGGCCGACTGCATGCGACCCAAACGCCTGTCCGGATTGTAGATCTCAGCCACGCGCGATTTGAGGCGATCTGCTGCTCCTTCTGCCAAAATCGATCTCAGTCCACACGATACCCCTTACGAACCCTGTCGGAGATAGCCTTCCCGGTAAAGCGCAGAACCTGCGAACGCGGGCAAATAAAAACAATGCAGGGAACTTGGAGGGAAACTCGATCTCTGCCGGCGCTTCAAATGGTGGCATCACGCAGTTTTGGATAATTGGCCGCTCGTTACTCGTTAACAGTTGGAAATATCGCGTCAGGCGGGGCCCTGTCGTTCGCATCAGGCGAGACCGGCCATAAGTAACCAATAGCGCCCCCGGGGTTTCTCACCGGCCGCGATTTTCCGCTATCCTTTCGCTCTTCGGCGGCTTCTCCGAACCCCTATTAGGGGCTCGCGGAGCCCGCAGATTTGGGTGCGGCTGGCGCCCCGGACACGCCCTTTCCGGCGGCGGCGGTATCCAGCATGGCCGCGCCATCCGCTGCAAAAAAGGCGCTCGCGGGCACGGGTTGCCGGGAGATGCCAGGGCCGGCGTATTCCATCTCCAACTTCAAAGATCCGGCGCCGTGTCGATAGAAAACACGGATCGGATGAAGCCCGGCTTTCAGAAGGATCGACGCCGAAACGACGGAACCGTTGTGATTAAAATCGTCGTCAATGACATGCGACTTCTTCGCGCGCGCCGTAAAGAGATCCGTCGAATAGATGTCGCGGTATTTCTCCGTCACGTCGTCGAAGCCTTCGCGAAGCGGCTTCGTCTCATCGTGGTAATAGGTGTGTGTCCCGACACATGGTCCAGGAAGCCGAAGAATTCGTCAAAGCCGTGCCGCAGCGGATGTCCCGGATACCCGGGCGCCTCTCCCTGAAGCCCCCACTTTCCGATGCACGCGGTATGATAACCGGCGTGCTTGAGCACTGTCGCCACGGTGTGATTGTTCGGCAGCGCCTTGTCGAATTGATTGTCCCGAATCTCGCAGTGCCCCTGCGTTTGACCCAGCAGCAGCGACGCCCGCGCCGGCGCGCAGACCGGCGCCCGTGTAATGGTTCCGCCACAGCATGCCCTCCGCAGCCATGCGATCCAGGTTTGGCGTGACCATGCGAGGCTGCGACGCCGCGCGGCTATTCTGGTAGAACACACCGACATCCCCGTAACCAAGATCATCGGTTGCGCATCCGCGCGATGACAACAGCATCATTCCTCCCACGCTTCGCATTCCTCCCATCCGATCCGGCCTCATAGACGCCGGCTACAGTCGCGCCTCGCCCATGATTTCCTCGCCACGCCGCGGCATCGCCCGAAACTGCTCATGATCCAGAATCACCCTCTCAAAAGACGGGTAATGTTCCGCCTCCATTTGCGAAGGGAACTTCGCCGCCGAACGATGCCATTTCCCCAGCCAGTCGGACGAAAGCAAATCGCGGCGGCAGGATGACGGAAATCCGCGAGCCTCCGGCGTCAGCGCAATCGTGGTTTCCTGCTTTTCCCCGGTGCTCCGTCCGCGGGCCACATAGAAGCCCGTCGCCAAAAGCGCCGCCCGCGCCGCGGTCGAACACGTGTAGGTGAAAAGCTCCGCCGCGCGGCCTTTACAGGCCGCGAACAGCCGGCGAAACGCCTCCAGCGTCCACAGATCGTGACAGGTCTTGCTCGAAAACATGTCGTAGAAAATGATGTCCGGCGGCAACGGCGCCCCGGCCATCGTTTCCATGAAATCGCCGGAAATCAGCGCCCAACTCAGTCCCGGATATCCCTTCGACTGCCATTGCCCGGCTTCGACGATCGCCGCCGGACCACTGTGGCGAAGGTAGGGAAAAAGCCGGTTATGGCGAAACGCGAGCCTCAGGGAGTCGAGATCGTTCTCAAAACTGATAATGCGCATCGAGCGCACCGGCCCCTTCGCGGCTTCCTCCTCATAGCAGCGGATCGCCGCCATCGCGTTCGCGGCGGCGCCGAGGCCTACATCCCAAATCACCAACGCTTCGCCCTCCGGATTCCCCGCATCGCCGCCATTTTCGGGCAGGCGCAAGCGCTCGGCGAGATTGCATTGATCCACATAGAGGCCCTGCGCTTCCACCATCGGCGGATTGCGCGAGTGCATGATCTCTCCCGACTCGATGTGCCGGATGCTGCCAAAGCCCTCGATCGCGGTGTGGACCTCGTAAGCGCCCAGCTTGAGCAACCGCTTCGGATTCCGCTTCGCGTCCTGCGTCGGGTTATCGATGTCGTCCTCGTGAAGAAACGCGCGCTTTTCGTGATAAAGCTCCATGAACCGGTCCGCCACGATGCTTTGGCGAATCTCGCGCATGAGCTGATGATAAAAGTGGAGATTATGCTGCCCGAGCAACTGCCACCCCAAAGTCTCCCCCGTCTTCGTAAGATGATGCAGATACGCGCGGGAATAGCGCGCGCAAGTCGGGCACGCGCAGGCCGGATCGAGCGGTCCTTCGGAAAACTTGTAAACGCCACGCCTCATCTGGAGAAACCCTCGCGAAGTGAAGACGCTCCCGCGCTGCGCGAGCTGCGTAGGCATGATGCAATCGAACATGTCCACGCCGCGATGCACCGCCTCCAGGATATCGAGCGGCGTTCCCACCCCCATGAGATAACGCGGCTTGTCATGCGGCAGCAGCCCCGCGGTGAATTCACAAACGTCCTCGCGCTCGTTCCTGCTCTCGCCCACCGCCAGACCGCCGATGGCGAATCCGTCGAAAGGCATCTCCGTCAATCCCTCCGCGCTTTCCCGCCGCAAATCCTTGAAGAGCGCGCCCTGGACGATGGCGAACATCGACTGCGGCGAATCCCCGCGCGCCGCCAGACTCCGCGCCGCCCAGCGCTGCGTGATCCCCAGCGCGGCACGCGCGGTGGCTGCGTCCGACGTCGAGGGAATACAGTAGTCCAACACCATCATGATATCGCTCCCGATGGTCTTCTGCGTCTCGATGCTGGATTCCGGGCTCAGGAGAATCGTCTTCCCATCCAGGTAGCTCTGAAAAACCGCGCCGTCCTCGCTGATCGCCCGCGAATGCGGCAGCGAGAAAATCTGAAACCCGCCCGAGTCTGTCAGGACCGAGCGCTTCCAGCTCATGAAACCGTGAATGCCGCCCGTCCGGCGAAAGACCTCCGCGCCCGGACGCAGCATCAGGTGGTAGGTATTCGCCAGCAGGATTTGCGAGCCGGAATCCTCCAGCGTCTGCGTCAACTGGGCCTTCACCGTCGCCTGTGTTCCCACCGGCATAAAGAGCGGCGTCCGCACCTCATTATGCAAGGTGCGAAACTCAGCGGCCCGGGCGCGGGAGCCCGTCGCTTGAGCCTCGATACGAAAATTCAATCGCGACGGATTCATCGGTCCGCCTTCCTTAGCGCATCTTTGCCTCCCGTCCAGACGGGAGTTTCAAACCCAAAATTGTCGCCCCTCTACGACCACTTCAAAATCAAAAACCGCACCTTCCACGCCTCGCCGGTCGGATAGCTCACGAAATCCGCCACACATTTATCCCCCAATTCGGGAATGCAGCATTGTTCCCCCACCGAAAACTTGTAGCGCGTTTTCTTCGAGAAAACCGCGTCGAAATAGTATCCATACCCGCCATCGAAGAGATCGATGCACGTCACCGGGTGATTTTTGCCTTTAATGGAAAGGTTGACAGTATGGTTAACGAGGGGAAGCCGCACGCCTGAACATACCGCGACACCATCCGGGAAGCAAATCCCATCCTTCGATGGCGTCCGGCGGTGTGTTCGTAGGTGTTTACCTCCGTCCCCCGGATCAATTTGGAGGAATTTTTGAAAAATTTCAGAACTGGTCATTTCTGGAGAAAAACGACCTTGCGCTTACGATCCGCGGAATTCGCCTTCACCATCAGCAACGGTTTTGAGTCATCGCCCTTATACACGATGACTTCGACATCTCTCCTCGGACCCGATGAGCTCATCAGCACATATTTCCCATCCTGAAAGATTTGCACACTGTCTGCGCCCGAAAGAAGACTAAGTCTGGAATTGCGAGTGACAGCGATAATGTCTTCGAATCTGTTTTTCCAAACGACGCGGTCGTTCAACCGATATACCGGTATCCAGCCATCTCCGGGCCGTCCACCGAGCTGCGCAAAATCCTTCGGCATGAGTTCATTGGGAACAAAAGCATGTTGCGCGCATCCACCATGCAAAATGGCTACACTCACAAGAGCAACCAAGGCGGCAAGCGGTCTTATGATTCGAGCGGAAATCATTTCCTAGAGCGGTGTCCCCGGACGCCGCTAATCCACCGGCTTGGTGAGTATGTCGGCGCCCCAGTTGGTGTGATCGGGGCCGGTCCAGTCATCGACAAACGCGCGTTGCGCCCAGCCCGCCCATGAGGCTTCAAGCCGCGACGCCACCTCCGGGTGTTCCTTGCTGACATCGTGCAATTCGGTCCGATCGGCTTCCATGTCATAGAGTTCCCATGGGCCGCGCCATTTTTGCACGAGTTTCCATCGCCCGTCGCGCACCGCCTTGTTGCCCTCGTGCTCCCAATAAATCGGCTCCTTCCGCGCGAGCGGCTGGCCAAGGAGGGCGGGCCGCAGGCTGACGCCTTCCATCGGGAGGATATCGTGATCATGGTAGCGTTCGGGATACTTCGCTCCGGCAAGGTCCACTGCGGTAGCCATGATATCCACGAGGTGCGCCGGCTGCTTTTCGAGCGCGCCGCGGCGCTCAGCCGGGATGCCCGCGGGCCAGTGCATGATGAAAGGCGAACTGATCCCTCCTTCGTGCGTGAAGTGCTTGTAGCGCTTGAAGGGTGTGTTCGCCAGTGTCGCCCAATTCATGCCGAGCATCACGTAGGACTGCGGGCCGCCGATCGGTCCCTCACCGCGCGTGACCCCAGCCGGACCACCTTCCGCGTTGCCGCCGTTGTCGCTCAGGAAAATCAGGAGCGTGTTATCGAGCAGCCCCCGCTCTTTCAAGCCATCGACCAATAAGCCGGTGCTCTGGTCGAGACACTCCACCATCGCGGCATAGACCGCCATGATTTCGTCAAACCGCTTCTGCTCGTCGGGCGCCCCCGTGTCCCATGCCGGTGAATCGTCGGGCCGCGGCGAGAGCGGCCACTTCGCATCCACGATGCCCATCGCGATCTGCCGCGCGTGCCTCTCCTCCCGGAGCAGGTCCCAACCCTTCATGTATTTGCCGCGATACCTGGCGATCACATCCTCCGGCGCGCGAAGGGGAAAATGCACGGCGCCTTGCGCAAGGTAAAGAAAGAACGGCTTCTTCTCGGCCTGCGCTTCGTCGATGAACTTGAGCCCCCACGTAACGAAAAGATCGGTCGAATACCAGTCATGGCCGAGTTCCGGCGAGTCCTTGGGAATCTCCCGCCCGTTCAGGAAAAGGCTCTCCGTGCCCGGCTTGTCGGACTCCTTCGGAAAATAGACTTCACCAAAGCGCGAGTTGAGCGAGCGCATGAAGCCGCGCTCCCACGGCGGTGTGCCATTCTGCTGCCCGAGATGCCACTTGCCGGCCATCGCGGTGAAATAACCCGCGTCCCGGAGCGTCTCGGCGATGGTTACGCAGCGAGGCAGCAGCCTGCCGTGAAACCCGCGCGATTTTGGCTCCACTTTGCTGTCCAGCCAGCCCATGCCCGCCTGTTGGGAATAGAGGCCGGTGAGGAGCGCCGCGCGCGTCGGGCTGCAACGCGGGGAATTGTAGAATTGCGTGAAGCGCACGCCGTTGCTCGCGAGCGCATCGAGCCGCGGCGTGGGGATTTCGCTCCCATAGCAGCCGATGTCCGAAAACCCGAGGTCATCCGCAAGGATGACCACGATATTCGGCCGCTCTTCGGCGCCGAACGCGAACGCCACGAGGAGAGCCGTGAAAAACGGAAAGAAAAAGAGGCGTTTTGCGATCATGGGGGCGCCCCATCGAACACCGCTGCGCTTGGAGAGTTTCGCCGCGTCGTTTCAAGTTGGCACAGTCCCTGGATCAAAGCGCGGGCCGCAGCACCACCCGCCGCAAATCCATCACCGCTCCGCCCTTCTTTGTCTGCGGCTTCACCGCCAGCGTCTGCTTGCCCTCCGCCAGATCCACGATACCGATCGCGCGCGAAATGAAGCTCTGAAAATGTCCGGTATCCTGGACCGTAAAATTCAGCGTCCGCCCGCCGACTTCCACCGCGACTTCCGATCCGCCGCCGCCGCATCCCTGCTGCACCTCGACCTCATATTTGCCGGCCTTCGCGACATCGAAATCCCAACTCACCCAATCCGTCGGCTGCGTCCAAAATCCGATTGTGTTCTTGTAGGGCAGCGGTTCGTAGCGCGCGTTTGTGCCATGCACCTTCGCGTCCTTCGCAAAAAGCCGGATATCCCCGGTCGCCGGCGTGATGCGCGGCGTGTGGCCCTTGACCGCCTCGTCCATGCCCGCCCGCCAATCGATCAACTTCGCGCGCAGGGCCGCGGCGCTCGGTCCCGCTTCGAGCCGGCTCGTGTCGATGTCTTCGTACAGCCGCTTATGAAAGGCCGCGTCGAAGTCCGCGTTCGGCGTGCCCATTTGCGCGCCCACCGATTCCCGCCATGCCTCCAGTTTCTCTTGCATCGCCGAAACGCGGGCCGATTCGCTCTTCGCGAGATCGTTCTTTTCGCCTGGATCGGCGGCCAGGTTGTATAGCTCCGGGTTTCCCGTTTCATCGTCCAGGATCATCTTCCAATCGCCTGCGCGCACGGCGCCCGCAGGCCGGCTGCCCTGGTTCGTGTAATTAGGAAAATGCCAGAACAGCGTGCGCGCCGGCAGCGTCCCGCCGGTGAGAACGGGCAGAATGTTCACCCCGTCGAGCGGCCCCACCGTATGCGCCACATCCACGCCCGCGGCCGTGAGCAGCGTGGGCATGAAATCGTAGAGCACGACAGGCGTGTCATTGACCGCGCCCGCTTTCACCTTCCCCGGCCACCGCACGATGAGCGGCTCGCGCAAGCCGCCTTCATCCAGATATCCTTTGCCCGCGCGGAACGGCGTGTTGTGAGTTGACGGCGTATTCGGCGATTCGAAGACATGGAGCCCTCCATTGTCGCTCGTGAAAATGAAAATCGTCTGCTCCGTGAGACCGAGCGCATCGATCTTCGCCATGATCCGGCCCACGCAATCGTCCAGCGACTCAATCATCGCCGCGTAGATAGGATTCCATGCATCCTTATGCTTCTCGATCAGTTCCGGCTTCGCGGCCAGCGGCACGTGGGGCGTGTTATGCGCCAGGTAGAGGAAAAAGGGCCCCGCCTTGTTTTCATCCAGCCATCGCTCGGCGTCCGCGGTCAGTTCGTATTCGCCCTTCCCGCCTTCCGTCGCGCTGGGTTTCGTATTCGCATGGCCGGCGAACGCATAATCGAATCCCTGGTCCGTCGGCCCGAAGCCTTTTCCCCCAAGATGCCACTTACCGATGCATGCGGTGGCGTAGCCCGCGCCACGCAGCGCTTTCGCCAGCGTCATCTCTTCCAGCGGCAGTTGCCCCTCGATCTCCGGCTGCACGAATTTCTGCGACGGCCCATCGGGCCGTCCCGGAAGAAAATTCGTGATGTGCAGCCGCGCCGGAGCCTTCCCTGTGAGGATCGCCGCGCGAGATGCCGAGCAAATCGGAGACGCGCAATAACCGCAGGTGAAGCGCATCCCCTGCCCCGCGAGCCGATCCAGATTCGGCGTCGGCTGATCCTTTCGGCCGTAGCACGAGAGATCGTTCACGCCAAGGTCATCGCAGAGGATGAATACGATGTTCGGCTTATCCGCCGCGCGCAGCGGCAGGACCAAAGCTATCAGAAGCAGCAGGAGGCAGTATCGAGTTCGCATAAGCGGGAGGAAAATCTGGCGTAACATGAGCGCCGTGGGTTGCCCGCGCAAGACAATGGCGAAAAAGGAGTTGAATGAGGAAAGCAGGAAGCTTTTTCCCACGGCCGTGATTCAACGTGGCGCAGACTGAGCGGCGCCCTGCCGAATGGCTGCTACGCCAATCGAGCCCGCTTTCCTCCCGTCAGAATTGTTTCGCGTCCCGCAGTCGCGCGACCGCCAAGCTCGCCAAGGGCGGTCCGCGGTTATCCCACCTCCCTGTCTTCCTTCGCGTCCTTGGCGTCCTTGGCGCGAGCAGTTTGTTTCCGCCACCCTCCCTTCAGCCAGGGTAGCGACGGGTGTGAAAAAAACGTGGCGCAAAGAATTGAGGGCCCGAGTGCTCCGTTTCGCAGCCATCTTTCAGCATTCTCATTGAACCTCCACTATTCAGCCGGTTTCTGCTCCGCCACGCCGAGATGCTTCTTCAGAAACGCCATCCTGTCGTCCATGCTGGCTTGAATCGTCGCAAAATCCGTATCCATGTGGATCTCGCATTCGATCCCCAGTCCGTCCATCAGCTTCTTGAGATGGCGCGCGAAGTTGGCGTTGTGAATATTACCCGGCACATCGGCGGCCTTCGCGCTTTCTGCATACACGGGCGGCGCATCCTTCGTCAGGTGCGTGATCGGCGCCGCGTCCTTAATTTTCGCATCCAGTTCCGGACTGATT
>Ga0206813_1134_pt1 | contig 15170 bp, 9 predicted proteins | sample Alteio_BWOrgCont_92_FD_152856 | JGI IMG/M metagenome (GOLD analysis project Ga0206813, IMG submission 152856) | Enriched cells from forest soil in Barre Woods Harvard Forest LTER site, Petersham, Massachusetts, United States -... | ecosystem: Environmental > Terrestrial > Soil > Temperate forest > O...
TCTCGGTGCATTTCCCCGCGATGTCAACTTTCAAGAGTTGACCCCGTCTGCGCTGCCCCCGTCTGCGCTGCCCCCGTCTGCGCTGCACCCCGTCTGCGCTGCAACCACCCCGTCTGCAACCATCTGCAAAGTAGAGTTGACCCCATCTGCAAAGTAGTTTTCCCTTGTTACTCAGGTGGTTCTCAGATCTAATCCGCCCATGTCAACGCCTTTTAAGTTTGCCTGCCCACATTGCGGACAGCGAATTTCCGCTTCTCTCGAAGACGTTGACACGACCAACGCCTGCCCCACATGCCGAGGTCAGCTTATTGTGCCTAAACCACCGTCGTCATCGGGAGCCAAACCGCCTCCCTTGCCACCTAGCTTCGCTGCTCCCAGAACACGGGACTTCGTTCTTGGTTACGCCATAGCTCTCTCAATAGGTGTCGCAATCGCACTTATAATGAACAATTACGCTATGGGTTGTGTCATGGGCCTGGGTTTCTGTTTCATTACGCATCAAGACCTGAAGAAAGGGAAAAACCCTCGCTACTTAGCTATAGCGGCAGTCCCAGTCCTTGTGGGGTTATTTTACATCCGTAAGGCAGGAATCATCTGATTATTCGAAGCTCTGCACGGGCGGCTTGACACCCATCTTGGGATGGCCGTAATTTCGGTTGCGCTGCTCTGCGTTGCCAACCTCGCTCGAATCTTTGGCTTCTACCCTCAGGGTTCAGTCGCTTTCTCGGTGACGCCACGCCAGAGGATATTGACGAGATCACGGATGTAGAACCCGAATTGCAGGAAGTCGCGTGAGAGAAATACTCCGGATATCGAGTATATGCGTCCACCAGTGTCATCACATTGCTTTGGCGCAAAACGGTCACACAGGGCCTTGTGGCCGCAAGAATGGGCATTGTGGAGAGGATTTGGATCGGGCACGTCAACGGAAGCTTTTAGCGATCTGCGTTTGAAAAACCAAGGGGAACCGGGCGAAACTATCATTTCTGAGGACCATTCCAAATCCTCAGATTCTTTTGTATTGCCGTCGAGCACAGATTTTGGCATCGAAGCTTCGGTCCTTCCCTCCAAACTGATGAAAAGAGAAGATAAAATAGCATACGGAATTGTTGCACTCGGAATCTGCATCGGTCTCCCTATGTTTATATACATCATCAATAAGAACGGCCCAACACCTGTAGCAAAGCAAGCCCAGCCTGCTACGCGTGAGACTGCGAGCGCGCCAGTATTAGCCAAACAATTCGATGCGGGTTCCATCGATGGAGACAAGGCGACACCCGCTGCCAAATCCTCTGCTTCCGTCCACCAAACAGTCGTGCCAACAATAGAACGGGACCATACGCAAACTACCGATCATCCGCTCGAAGCCGTGACAGCACAACCTAGCCAAGGATCGCAGCGCGCGCCTACTCTCGCACCCAAACTCTCGATAGCCGTCGTGGCGACGCTTGGCAAAGAAGCTGTAGTGCCTTTTGTTCATAAATACAACCCCTCCTACGACCCGGCCGATGGGCAAAGCTTATTGGATTCGCTTTGGGATTCCTCATCCGGGAACGTAAAGACGACAATTCGGAACCCTAAATACGATGTCTATATTGTGCTCAGAAAGGGCCGCGCAAGCCCATCCGCCGTGGGGATGGCGTTTCCCATCAATAAAAGTGGCTGGATATTGATTCCTCCGGAATGCATCGCTCGCATAATCACGCCCGACAAGCCAGTATCCGAGAAGGTTCAGGCGGGTCTCACTCGGTTTCATGGAATTCTCTCCTTGAAGCTTTATGCCACGGGAGACTGCACCGGATTAATACAATTCGAGAACGGTAACGGGATGAGAATCGACATCAAGGAAGACCCCAAGTCCCCGGAGTCCCTCATCTTCAAGACTACATTCCTGCTCAAGGGATCGTATAATGTAAGTGACTTTGATCCCGAGTTGGTGGTGGCTTGGCAGGACGATGCTAACACCAAGACATCTTCTCATGGAGAAACCAGAAGCGACGGTTGGTCGACATTCGAGACCCCTCGCTACATGGAGTAAATAGCATCGCTGGTGATCTGGACTTCGATGGTCTCACTGTGGATAATCGTGGCTCGATACGATCAATATCGCCTGGCCGTAGAAAGGTAAAATAAACCGAGGATAAAGTCGCCGATTTGTAGCCAGGAAGACAGGCAGTCGTTTTAAAGGCGTCAGGTATGTGCCGAAGGGAAGGAAACACTGGGCCGCATCGATCACTGCCGAGGGCGAATACCGCCATCTGGGCGTCTTCGACACGGAGATTGAAGCAGCGGAGGCCAGGCAGCGTTCGGGGTCAACTCTTGAAACATGACACGCGGTCCACGAAGGCCTTCTGAATCTTCGCGAGTTCTGTTCGCAGGCCGCGATCGGTGGCGGCGCGACTTTGAAGACGTTTGAGAGCGTGCGTGATCGCACTTCCATCCCTGTAGCCGAGCGCTTGGCCAGCGTCCACCCGACGCTCACCACCGAGTGTCACCCTCACCAAGCCTTCATGCCGCGATCGTCCAGCGACCCCGCCAGTGCCCGCGCCGTCTCTCGCCGGGCCTCGGGATTATCCGCGCGCGTCACCCAGCGCAGTTCCTGGCGCCCGGCCTTTTTCCCAACCAGATCACGCACCCGCTCCAAAAGCGCCGCACCGCCGAGATCTTCTCCCGATCTGCTCGAAACACTTCATCAGTTCCTCTGTTCGCAGTAATCCGCTTCTCTCGGGATGTTGAGAATCCCAGGCCGGCTACGGGCCGAGCATTTCCCAGGATCGGAAGACGGGCAGACCGACCGATCCTTGCAGGAGCACACTATCGGCAATGGAGCGTTTTGAACGTCTTTGGGCGCTCAAAGTTTTTCAGAAGATGTAGAAAATCTTTTCGAAAAATGCCGCTTGAGTGGGAAGAAATGTGCAGTCTGCTTCGTGAGCAGTCGAGGCCAGGCGTGCAATGGAGACTTTTAAATTCTTCTCAAAATTTTCCCTATGCTTCGCGCCTCTCTCGCCGATCATCGCACTTCAAGTTCACGGGGAACCGCTGAATCTTGGTTGCAGCGTAAGATGAGGAAATCGCTCGCCATACACTTCAAACGCGCAACACTCCCAACATGAGGTGGTACAACACTGTCGTATTGTCAGTCGGCTGTAAATCCTCTGGCAAGAGAGTAGGTCTCGCCGTGAAAGCGAGCGTGCTCGGTCTCGTGACCTTTCTCTTCATCATCGCCTGCGCGGTCTGCGCGCAGGATACCGATCGTCCTCACGACAAGGGGGAGGCGTTCTCCATGACGCTCGGAGAGGGTGAGCACGTCCCCTTCGGAGGCATCCGCTGGTGTCCCGACGAGCACATCTCGTTTCGGAAGGGACCGCGCGGCTTCTCCGTGTGGGTGGTGGGCGACGGGGGGAACTATCTCTTCGACGGCCCCTCGCTCGACCAGCTCGCTTGCTTCGGCAAGAGGCCGGTGATGCCTTCACGAGGCGCTCAGCGTTTCGACCGCGACTACGTGGGGCTGAGCGCCGTGATCCCGGCCGCGGAGGGGAAGGGGCTGCTCGGCTTGTACCACGCGGAGTTCCACCCGAACGCGCCGAAGGACTTCCCGTTCATCGCCTCGCTCGGCCTCGCCACCTCTGAAGGCGGCATGACTTGGAAGCGGAAAGGACAGGTCATCGAGGGCCTCCAGAGAACGCTCAAGCCAGGCGACGAGCACAACGTCGGCGCGTGCGAGCCCTCGGCGGTCGTGCGCAAGGATGGCGCCGAGGAGTTCATTTACCTCTACTGGGGCGAGTACTTTTCGGATCGGCAGAGCGCGATTTACGTGGCGCGTTCGCCGTACGCGGGCGGCGGCAAGCCGGGCACGTGGCAGAAATGGACCGGCAAGGGCTGGGGCAAGCCCGGCGTGCAGAACGTAGCCGAGCCCGTTCTCAAGGCACCCGCGACCGCGCCCTACCTGACCTTGCAGATGCCGCACGTAAGCTGGAACACCGCGCTCAAACGCTGGCTCATGGTGTACTCGAGCGGCGTCGCCTTCTGCGCCGCGGCCTCCGAGGACGGCATCTACTTCGGCAAGCCGATCGAGATCATGCTACTTCCGGCCTTCAACATGAAGCCGGGAGACATCTTCACGGCCTACCCGACGCTCGTGAGCCCGGACAAAGCGACGCAAATGGTGACAGGGGAGGAAGGCTTCCTCTACTTCGCGCGCGGCCAGTGGGGCACGAACCACACGGCGTGGCGGCGAAGCTTCAAGATCGCCGTCGGGTCAGACCCCCTCACTCCCCAACGCCGGTCCCCTTTCTGATCGTCCCCCGATCAGCCGCCGATGAGGTCGTCAAACAGCCCCGGCTGAAACGGCTTCAGCGCCGCCTTTTCCTCGCGGAAGAAATCGGCCCTCCTCTTGTCGGTAGCATTAGGTGATGAACCGATGCTTGCACCACCCCCTGCGCTCCTCCGTTGCCGACCGCAGCGTATTTCATCGCTACGGCGAAATGCTCACGTCGCTTACAGAGTTATTTTGGCGTACGTCGCTTTCCTTTAATTCATGGTGGCCAACGATCCTTCTCAAACGAATTGACAAATAAATGGAGTGGGTGGACCCAATCGCCGTTCACCTCAATCGTCAGTTGGCCCGGTTTGTCCACGGTGAAAGCGAGGGTCGTTCCCGAAATCTCCGGTTAAGCCCCCAGGTGGAGGGCAGCACTTTCACGCTTTTTATTTCCTCGGCACAGGTGACAAGAACCTTGGCCATGCCGTCCAAATCGAACGGCGCAAACGAGGTGGTGGTCGTTTGGCCCTCGGTCGGCGAACCTAGAGATCTCCGGGCCTCCGGGGACAGGGAATTGATCCGCGCCAGATATACCGGTACGTTGGCCTGCTTTGCGCGGACCTTGAATCGAGCCGAGAGTGGTTCGCCCTCCGGAGCCGGGTAGGCGCGCACATTGTTTTCCGCCTTCTCTACGACGTGGTTCGCCGCTTCCTCTGGGGGTGATATCCGCTGGGAAAAGCGATCCTGCATTCGCAACGCACAACAAGAGCATGAGGAACGAAGCGCGCATCCTTCCTGGATATCAGGGCGGTCGTGGATGCCAAGTCGGCGAAGCTGCAGGAATGCGGTTCAATTATTGCCCTACAATTGCCCTACCGAATTCAAACTTCTGCCAAGTTTACGTCGTAAGCTCTTCTCGCGGAGGGAGCCGGCAATCGGGTTCGAACCGATGACCTGCTGATTACAAATCAGCGGTACGCGGGACCACCTCTTCTGCAGTCTCAGCGTTTGCAATGCCGTCCATTTCCCAAACGAGCGGATGTACGACCACCGCGGTGGACGGATTGAAATTCTCCAGCGGATGCACGGCCGCCCTCGTGGATGAACTGAAGGACTTCGACGGACATCCACGAACATGTTCCTATTGATGTTCCTACTGGCCAGGGAATGCATCGTAAGTTACTCATAATCAGCATGCCGGATGGGGGGGGATTCGAACCCCCGGTACCTTTTGGGTACACACGCTTTCCAGGCGTGCGCATTAGACCACTCTGCCACCCATCCTTGCACTGCGGTTCCGCCGTCTGACGGCGGAGGGAAGATTGTGCGGCAAATGGGACGATCTGCAAGTCTGATGTGCGCGAATTTGGGGGAAGGAGGATTAAACGCGGTTCGGGCTTTGAGGGGCCAACGCTGAATCGCTGCCACCCCTGCCGGGGTGAGGCGTTTTTGTTGATCGTTAACCGGTGATGTCGCTTCGCTCAATCGACCGGCTACAAGCTGTGATGCCTTCGGCATCGAGGAGGCAGCGCGTTCCTGCAGGCGCGGGGGAGCAATGCAAAATGCAAAATGAGAGCCGAGGCTTTGCGAGACGTCCAAGGCGCAACGGGGACAAATGAAAAATGATGAAGTGGGCGGAGGCGCGGAGAATCTATGGCGCAGAACAGGCGCTTTTCCGAGGGTTGCCGCTGGTCGTTTGTGTCGGGAGGCTACGGGAGGGGAAGGAATGAAGAGTGAAAAATGAGAAATGAAAAATGATCAAATGGATCGGGTTGGCGGCGTCGAGGGTGGATGCTGGGGCTTAGATCGCGAATTGGGTGCGGAGGGATTCGGGGGTGGCGCCGCTGGCGCGGAGGGTGCGGAGGCTGGTGGCGAGGTCGCGTTTGGCGAGGCGAATGCCAGAAGCGTCGGTCATGAGGGGGCAGTGATGGAATGCGGGGACTTTTATGTCGAGGGCGCGGTAGAGGAGGAGCTGGCGGCAGGTGGAGGTGAGCAGGTCGGCGCCGCGGACGACTTCGGTGATCTGCATGTCGGCGTCATCGACGGTGCAGGCGAGTTGGTAGCTCGGGAGGTCGTCTTTTCGCCAGATGAGGAAATCGCCGAAGTCGCGCCCGGTGACTTCGGTATGGGGGCCGAGGGCGCGGTCGATGAAGGTGAGGGTTTCGCCGGGAGGGACGCGGAAGCGCCAGTTGATTCCAGAGCGCTCGGCGGTGGAGACGGTGCGAGTGGCGGGGCGGCAGGTTCCGGGATAGATGGGCTCTTCGTCGCCGTGATGGGGGGCGCTCAAGGCGCGAAGGACGTCCTGCCGGGAGCAGTCGCACGGGTAAATGAGGCCGCGGCGGCGGAGTTTTTCAAAGGCGGTGGCGTAGAGGGAGAGGCGGCGGCTTTGATCGTAAGGGGCGTGCGGGCCGCCGATGTCGGGGCCTTCGCTCCAATGCAGACCGAACCATTGCATGTCCTCGAACATGGCGGAGACGAATTCGGGGCGGCAGCGCGGGACGTCGAGGTCGTCGTTGCGGAGGATCAGGGCGCCGCCGGCGGCGGTGGCGCGCTGCTGGGCGATCCAGAAGGTGCGGGCATGGCCGAGGTGCAGGTAGCCCGTGGGCGATGGGGCGAGGCGTCCGCGATAGGTTGGGGGAGGCATGGAGGCAATGACGAAGCTCGAATGACGAATGACGAGAGGACGCCGCGCGGTGTGCGTTTGGAGGGCATTGCTCCGTCGATGCCGTGGCGGGAGGCTGATCTCCCACCTCGGAAGCGACGGAGCGCTTCCCTCCAAGCTCCGGACTGCCGCACGCCTGAAATTCCGGGCCAGGATGACCAATGACGAGACGCAAGCGCTGAGATCGTCATTCGTCATTCTGATTTCGTCATTCTACGGGCGCGCCAATGACGATGGCACTGCTCGGAAACCTCTCCGCGCCCGCCGCTGGTTACTTCACGGGTTTGAGGTCCTGGTCGTATACGATGACCTTGCCGATTTTCTCGAGGCCGGGGCGGATTTCCTTGGCTTCGCCGACGACGATGATGTCGAGGTCCGTGGCGCTGATGTATTTCTTGGCCAACTCTTCCACTTGCTGGGGAGTAGTGGCGCTCATGCGGCGCGCGTAAGTTTTGTAGAAGTCGGCGGGCAGGTTGTAGAGGTCGATGTCCTGCACGCGCTGCGCGGTGCGGGCGGAGTTTTCGAGGCTGAGGAGGTAGTTGCCGACGTTGTATTGGCGCTGGAGGGCGATCTCGGCGTCGGGCGCGACTTCGTCCCGGAGGCGGGCCATTTCCTTGATGGTTTCTTCGACGGCGGGAGCGGTGACTTCGTTGCGGGTTTCGGCGTTGGCTTCAAAGGTGCCGCCGTATTTCCGGAGGTCGAAGGCGGAATAGGCGCCGTATGTCCAGCCGTGCTTTTCGCGCAGGTTCTGGAAAAGGCGTCCGCTGAATCCGCCGCCGATGGTGGCGTTGACAACATTGAGTTCCGGCGTGTCCGGGTTATCGCGGGCCGGGCCGGGCTGCGCGACGACGATATTGGATTGCACGGAGCCGGGCCGATCGACGAGGTGAATGGTGATGCCATGCACGGAGGGAATCGCGGGAAGTGTGGGCTTGGATTCCTCGCCCTTTTGCCAGGGACCGAAGATGCGCTCGATTTCCGGAAGGATTTCCGAGGCCTTCACGTCTCCGACGATCGCCAGGGTGGCATTGTTGGGAACGAAATGCGCCTTGTGAAACGCCACGAGGTCGTCGCGTTGAATGGCCATGACCGACTCGGGCGTGAGGTAATCGCCGTAAGGATGCGTTCCGTAAAGGATCTTGGAGGTCAGCTTGCCGGCGAGAATGGCGGGTTCCTGTTTCTCCTGCTCGAGCCCGGAGAGCGCCTTCCGCTGAAGTTTCGCGAATTGGTCGGCGGGGAAGTTCGCGTGAAAAATAGCATCGGAGAAGAGATCGAGAATCTTGTCCGTATATTTCGTGAGGCCTCCCGCGCCGACGGAGATGGCGTCCGCGCCGGCGGCGGCTTCGAGGGACATGCCGATGGAGTCGGTTTCGAGCGCCAGGGCGGCGGCGTCGCGATGCTCCGTGCCGCGGTTCAGCATGTTGGCCACGAATCTTGCCGTGCCGGTCTTTGTGCCGTCAAAGATGGAGCCGCTGCGGAGGACGAGACGCAGGGTGAGGGTCGGTTTGCGGTCGTCTTCGATGACGAAGACTTTGAGGCCATTGGGGAGTGTGACCGTCTTGTATTCGGGAAAGGACGCGGCGGGCGCCGGGTCGGGCTCCGGTTTCTTGGTGCGATCGATTTCGGCCAATGCGGGAACGGCAAGGCCGGCGAAAAGAACGAAAATGGGGAGTTTCATAAGATGAGAGCGATGGGATTTCGCGAAGCGCATCGGGAGCGGGTAAGGAAAGGGCCTGGCGTTGAATTACTTTGTGGCGGGCGCTTCCGGGGCGGCGGGGGCGGGATAGCGGAGAATGTTCACGCCTTCCTTGGTGAGGTATTTTTTGGCGACGCGCTGGATGTCTTCGCGCTTCACCGCGAGGTAATGGTCGAGCTCCGTATTGATGAGATTCGTGTCACCGTAGAAGACATGATAGCGGGCGAGTTCGCTGGCTCGTGTATGCATGGTGCCGAAGGAGCTGGCGAATTCGGCTTCCTTCTGGTTCTGGGCCTTTTGGAATTCTTCAGCGGTAACGCCTTCGGCTTTGACCTTTTCCACTTCTTCATCGATGAGGGCATCCAGGTGATCCAGAGTGACTGCCTGCTGGCCGACGGCATAGACGCCGAGCATGCCGGCATTCTCCAGGAGAAACGGGAACGCTTCCACTTCCAGCGCGGCCTGCTCTTTTTCCACGAGGCGTTTGTAGAGCCGCGAGCTGCGTCCGGAGCTGAGGATATTGCCGAGAAGCTCGAGCGCATAGGAATCGGGATCGGTCTCGGAGGAAGCGCGCCATGCGTGCAGCGAAGCGTTGAGGGGGGTGTTCGCCCGCACCACGTCGTTCTTTACCGGCTGGGTCTGCGGCGGGAGTTGGACGGTCGGGCGGACGATGTCCTTTCCGCGCGGGATAGTCCCGAAGTATTCGGCCACGAGTTTCTTGGTGGCTTCGAGATCGAAATCGCCGGCGATGGCGAGGGTGGCGTTATTCGGGAGGTAATAGGTCTTATAGAACTGGCGGAACTCATCGATCGTTGCCTGGTCGATGTATTGCACGGAGCCGATGGGAACCCAGGAGTAAGGCGTGCCTTTGAAGACGAGCTTCGAGAGTTCCTCGAAGAGCGAACCGTACGGCTGGTTGTCGTAGCTTCGGCGTTTCTCTTCCTTCACGACTTTCCGCTGCGTCTCGACGCCGACTTCGTCGATCTTGGCGTGGAGCATGCGCTCGCTTTCGATCCAGAGCGCGAGCTTGAGCTGATTGCTGGGCAGATTGAAAAAGTAATCGGTCTGATCGAAGGAGGTGCTGGCATTGAGGTTGCCGCCGGCGCCCGAGATGTATTTGTCGATCTTTCCGCGCGGGATGTTTTCGCTGCCTTCAAACATGAGGTGTTCGAAGAAATGCGCGAAGCCGGTGCGATCCGGGCGTTCGTTCTTGCTGCCCACATGATAGAGGACGTAGGTGGCGACCACGGGGACGGCGTGGTTTTCGTGGAGGATCACATGGAGGCCGTTCTCCAGGTCGTACTCCACGAAATGGATCGGCTTGAGGATCGAGATGTGCGGCGGAGGGACGAGCAGGGTAGGTTCGACGCTTTTTTGAGAAGGTGCAGCAGGCTCCGCAAACGCGTGGATGCACAGGACAAGCGAGCAGACGGATGCGACGGTGGCAAATTTGGCGGGGATCATGGAGTAGAGGCAGTAAGACAGGCGGGAGATTGAGGCGTTCAGAATCCGGGGGGAAGGAGAAATGGAAAATGGAAGAGGGAAGATGGAAAATGCCACTTCGATGGGCCGTTTCGAGGGGCTCAAGGTCAAGGCCCTGGGTATGCTGGGGGAAATTGAGAAATGCAAAGTGGGAAATGAAAAATGAAAAGTGCAAAATGGAAGAGGGACGAAATCCGCAGTGGGCTGTTGGGATCCCTCCTCTCCTTGACTCCATGCGGGGAGGGGTGCGATGCTTTGTAAGACGTTGCGCCCCCTCTCCGACAAAGGCCGAATTCCAGGCCTGACTGGTCCTCTGGCGGGATCGAGGTTCGGCGTTTCATGAATAGCGATCATTCGCAGACGGAGATTTTCCCATGAATCGAAAGCGGTCGAAGCATCAACACCGGCGTCCGAGCCCTCTTCGGGACGCGGATCCGAAACACGAGCAAAAACTGGATACGGTGGCCCAAAAGCCGACGGACATTGGGCTCGGCGCGCCGATCACGGACCGGCCCGCGCGGGCGGATGCGGACCAGAATTCCCCCACGCCGGGAGCACAGCCGCCGCTCGAAAGCGAAAAGGCGGCGCTTCGGGAACGGGAGCACGTGGCCGCGGGCATGGAAGCCATTATTGAAAGCGGCCGCCGGACTTTGGAGGACATGGGCGCCGTGCGCGGGCTGAAGACGTGGATGAAGGTCAATCACAAGAATGGCTTCGACTGCCAGAGTTGCGCGTGGCCGAGTCCGGACGATCACCGTCATATTTTCGAGTTCTGCGAAAACGGGGTAAAGGCTATCGTGAGCGAAGGCATGACCCGGCGCGTGAATCCGGAGTTTTTCCGCGAGCACTCGATCGAGGACCTGCTGGGGAGGAGCGACTACTGGCTGGAGCAGCAGGGCCGGATCACGCATCCGATGATCAAGCGGAAGGGCGCCACGCATTACGAGCCGGTGTCGTGGGATGAGACGTTCGCGATTTTGGGCCGCGAGCTCAATGCGCTGCCGACGCCGGACGCGGCCGCGTTTTACACGAGCGGCCGCACGAGCAATGAGGCGGCATTTCTCTACCAGCTTTTTGCGAGGCAGTTTGGGACCAACAATTTGCCCGACTGCTCGAATATGTGCCACGAATCCAGCGGCGCCGCGCTGAGCGAGGCGATCGGAATCGGCAAGGGATGCGTGACGCTGAAAGACTTCGAAGAGGCGGATGGGATATTTATCCTCGGGCAGAATCCCGGCACGAATCATCCGCGGATGATGACCACGCTTCAACACGCAAAGGAAAACGGGGCGACGATCGTGGCTTTCAATCCGCTGCCTGAGTCCGGCCTGATGGAAGTGGTGAATCCGAATCCGCAGGAGTATCGGAACCCGCTGGCATTTCCCGCGCGAATGCTGCTGAACCGCGGAGTGAAACTGACGGACCTGTGGATGCCGGTGCGGATCAATGGAGACATGGCGGCGATGCAGGGGCTCATGAAGGAGATGCTCGCCGAAGAGGAGAAGCGCCCGGGCACAGTATTCGATCTGGAGTTCATTCGGGAGAACACCGTGGGATACGAGGAATTCGTGGCGAACTTGCAGGCGACGCAGTGGGAGGACATTTTGGCGAGCAGCGGACTGACGCGAGGTCAAATCCGCGAGGCGGCGGAGATCGCGATGCGCTGCAAGCGGATCATCTGCTGCTGGGCCATGGGGTTGACCCAGCACAAAAATGCGGTGGCCACGATCCAGGAGGTGATGAATTTTCTGCTGCTCGGGGGCCACATCGGAAGGCCTGGCGCGGGGCCCTGTCCGGTGCGCGGCCACTCGAACGTGCAGGGCGACCGCACGATGGGAATCTGGGAGCGCATGAACGACGCGTTTATCCACAAACTCGGAGAAGAGTTCCGCTTTACACCGCCTCGCGAGCACGGCGTGGACACGGTGGAAGCCATCAAGCACATGCGGGAAGGCAAGATCCGCTTTTTCCTGGGGATGGGCGGGAACTTTCTCTCCGCGACGCCGGACACCGAATTCACGGCGAAGGCGTTGCAGAAGTGCCGGGTGACCGCGCACGTCTCCACGAAGCTGAATCGGTCCCACCTGATTACGGGGGAGATCGCGCTGATTTTGCCGTGCCTGGGGCGGTCGGAGATCGATCTGCGGGCGGGCGGAGACCAATTCGTGACGGTGGAGGATTCGATGGGAATCATCAATCCTTCCCGCGGCCATCTGGAGCCGGCGAGCGAGCATCTGCTGAGCGAACCGGCGATCGTGGCGGGGCTGGCGCGCGCGACCCTGGGCGAAGCGACGACGGTGAATTGGGAAGCGCTCGCCAATGACTATGATCTGATTCGCGATCACATCGAGCATGTCATCCCCGGGTTCGATAATTTCAACGAGCGGATCAAGACCGACATTTTCTATCTGCCCAACGACGCGAGGGACAACCGCAAGTTCAACAATGGAATCGGAAAAGCGAAGTTCATTTCGTCCTCGATCGAGCGGCTGACGCTGAAGCCCGGCCATTTCCTGATGATGACGATTCGATCCCACGATCAGTTCAACACGACGATCTATGGGTTGAACGATCGATATCGAGGGGTTTTCAACGGGCGCCGTGTCATTTTCATGAATGCCGACGACGTGCGGGAAGCCGGGTTGCAGCAGGGGCAGATCGTGGATCTCACCAGCCATTTCGAAGGAGAAGAGAGGGTGGCGCGGCATTTTCAAGTGGCGCCGTTTCCCATCCCGCGCGGCTGCACGGCGACCTACTTTCCTGAGACGAACGTGCTCGTGCCGATTGGCAGCGCCGCCGAGCGGAGCAATACGCCCACGAGTAAAAGTGTGGATATTACGGTCGCTCCCGCATTGGACGCCGATTCCGCTATGGAGGCGATTCGCGCCTCTGCTCTTGAAACATCACAATTTGCCCACGTAATCCCGGTTAATTAATTCCATGAAGCCGTTCCGCTGGACCGGCCCCGGCCTCGAAGAGGCCGGCTACAGCTAATGAGCCAGCGGCAGTTAAGCCTCCCAAAACCTCCCATATGATGTCGTTCCTGGATCGCGAGCGCACGGTTGCCGGCCCCGGATTTAGCCGCTGGCTGGTTCCCCCTGCCGCCCTGGCAGTGCATTTGTCCATTGGCCAGGTTTACGCATTCAGTGTTTTCAAACTGCCGCTGACCAGGATTCTGGGGGTTACAAAACCGATTGATGGAGATTGGAGCCAGCCGTCGCTGGCGTGGATCTTCAGCCTGGCCATCGCGGCTCTCGGATTATCGGCGGCGATTTTTGGGCGCTGGGTGGAGCGCAACGGCCCGCGGAAGACGATGGTGGCCGCGGCGGGTTGCTTTGGCGGCGGCTTTCTTTTGGCGGCCCTCGGTGTCTCTCTGCATCAACTCTGGATCGTGTATCTGGGCTATGGCGTGCTGGGAGGGTGCGGTTTGGGTCTGGGCTATATCGCGCCCGTTTCCACGCTCGTGAAATGGTTTCCCGACCGGCCTGGAATGGCGACGGGAATGGCCATCATGGGCTTCGGCGGCGGGGCCTTCATCGGCTCGAATCTGAGCATCGCGCTCATGGATTTCTTCAAGTCCGCGACGTCCACCGGAGTGCCGCAGACCTTTGTGGTCATGGGCCTGATTTACTCCCTCTTCATGATTTTCGGCGCGGTGATCGTGAGAGTGCCGGCGCCGGATTGGAAACCCGCGGGCTTCGTGCCGTCCGCGCAGCCCCAGAAGCTGGTGACCCGGGCAAATGTGGCTCTGGAGCAGGCGTGGCGCACGCCCCAATTCTGGTGTCTTTGGGTGGTCCTGTGCTTTAACGTCACGGCTGGCATCGGCATCCTCGAACAGGCCTCGCCGATGATTCAGGAGATGTTTCCGCGCGTCATGGGCGCGGGCGGAGAAGTGGTGAAGAAAGGCATTGGGCCCGCGGCGGCGGGAGGCTTTGTCGCGCTCCTCAGCCTCTTTAATATGGCCGGCCGGTTCCTGTGGTCGTCGTTGAGCGACTATATCGGGCGCAAGCCGGTGTATGTGATTTATCTCCTGCTCGGCGCGTCGCTTTATTGCCTGATTCCCATTGCCGGGCACATGGGAAGAGCGGAGCTCTTTGTGGTGGTGTGCGTGGTGATTCTGAGCATGTATGGAGGCGGGTTCGCGACGGTTCCAGCCTACCTTAAGGATCTCTTTGGCACGATGCACGTGGGCGCCATCCATGGGCGACTGCTTACGGCGTGGTCCGTGGCGGGCGTATTGGGACCCATGCTCGTGAACCATATCCGCGAGTATCTAAAACATGAGGGAGTTACCGGGGTTGGACTTTACGCGCCTACGATGTATCTGATGGCCGGGCTCCTGCTCATCGGGCTCGTTGCCAATCTTTGCGTGCGGCCGGTCGATGAGCGCTATCACTTTCGCGGCGCCGGCAACACCTCCGATTCAGATTCCGCTTCTCCGCGCGCCGGGGCGGAGCGGGAATCGTTTCATCCCACCACGCGTTGAATCTTCGCCTTTTATGAACAAGCCATCCGAAGGAAGCGCTTCTCCAATGCTATTCGTGATCTACTGGAGCGTGGTTGCCATTCCCCTGGCATGGGGAGTGTGGAAGACATCGCTGCAGCTCCCGGCTTTATTTCAGTAAAGCCTGGAGATCTTCGCGGGTCACGATGCCCACGATCCGCATGTCATGATCGACGATGGGCAGATACATGACACCTTTTTCATTCATGAGCTTCTCGGCTTCGCAGCGATCCTGATCTTCGTAGCAGAAGATGAGCTCGCGACTCATGCAGGCGCCGACGCGTTCTGTTGCCGGGTCGTGACCGTGGCCCGCGGCGCTGCGGTCCGGATGCCGCTCCGCGATCCGTCCGACCAACCGGCGGTCTTCCGCCACCGGAAGCGAGTCTGCCTCCAAAGAGCGCAGTTTGTCCCCTGCATCCTGAACGCTTTGGTGAACATCGAGCGCTCCGCTTTTTTCGACAAGGACCTCAGCCAGTTTCTTTGGCTGGGTTTCTTCTTTGGGTTGAGTATCTTGCGGCATAGATGTTCGGAGTTACTGATGAGTCATGGAAAGCGCGGCGTTCAG
>Ga0206813_1120_pt2 | contig 15072 bp, 14 predicted proteins | sample Alteio_BWOrgCont_92_FD_152856 | JGI IMG/M metagenome (GOLD analysis project Ga0206813, IMG submission 152856) | Enriched cells from forest soil in Barre Woods Harvard Forest LTER site, Petersham, Massachusetts, United States -... | ecosystem: Environmental > Terrestrial > Soil > Temperate forest >...
TCCCCGGACGAAGGGCTTCAATCCGGTACTGGCCGGTTCCGTCGGTCACCACGGTGCGCACCTTCTCGATCAGCACCGGGCTTGCCGCTTCCACGGTGACACCAGGAAGGATCCCACCACTGGTGTCCTTGACAACGCCCGTAATGGACGCGAGCGCTTGGCCATACAGAGTCGATGGCAAGGAAGTGAGGCACATCAGTGAGCCGACAACGCCGATCAGTCTCCGCATGAACCAGCTCCTTTCGGTAGACAAATAGATGGCCTTCGTAACAGGCCTTGTCGGTAACCCATGCTGGCGCGCAAGGGCGTCCTGATAAGAACTAACTGTTAGACGAAGGTCGTTCGGGTATTACGCCGGAGCACGTTTGTGATGTCAAGAGTAATTAGTTGTAACAACGAGTTAGACATCGCTTTGTATGACTAACATTGTCGCCACGGTAGCCCATGCGGCCGTTTTTGTAGGGTTCGGCAACATACATCGATACAAACACGCACTTTTGTCAGATTCCAAGCGGGCGTTAGATGTAATCTAAGTGAGATGAGCGGTGTCAGTCGGTGGTAAGAGATGTGGCGAGCGGTCGTGGTTAACTATCGTACTCGCTACAGGAGCGATGCCCATGGCCCGCACACAGGCTAGTTACAACGAGTTTAGCTAGGTTCAGACCGAGGTCATGCAAAGGACACGGAGGTGCACAGTGAGAAACCTGATCGTTGGAGTGTTAGCCGGAATCGCCATCTCACCGCTGGTTGCCCAGCAACGATCCGAGGCCATTCCAAACGCGGTGGTGGCTGACCCGGCTCACTACTCCGTGTCATTTGAGAACGAGCTTGTCCGTTTTGTTCGAGTTCGATACGAATCAGGCGCGAAGTCTGTAATGCACAGTCACTCTGCAAACTGCGTCATTTACCTGACCGATCAGACCTTCAACTTCACGTTGCCAGACGGCACGAGTGAACCCGCCTCTGTGCCGGCCGGTGCGCTTGGGTGCAGCAACGGGAACGTTCACCTTCCTGAGAATATCAGCGGCCACGCCGTTGAGTTCATCATGGTCGAATTCAAGAATCGCAGTGCTTTTCGGCAATAGGGACGACCGGCGGCCGTGGCGAACGACGCTACGGCTGCCGTGCCTCCCACTGCTCCATTGCCATCTTCTGAGTCGCCAGTTTGATCAGGAAGTCTAGATAGTCGGTGACGACCCCATGCGCGACCACCGCGGGATTCGGACCGTTGCCTCGGACGCTCATCGCCTTTTCGATATCGGCCAGATCGCGAGGGAGGGCCATGAAGGGATGGTTCGGTAGCCAGACGTCCCAGGGGCCGAGCGTCTTCAGACGCTGGGCGCTCGCAATGAATGGCTTCGCCCACTCTGGGTCACCATACATGCCGAGCGCGCCGGTTGCCAGTGCACGGTAGGTCTTTGCGCCGTCGCGCGCCGGATATTCAATGCCCAGCGACCCGGGTGTGGTCCCGGGCAGTACATAGAACCTAAACGTGGTATCTCCGAGCGTGATCGCCCGCCGATCCTCGATTACGAGATCCCGCATCAGGGGCAGGGGCTTCGAGTTCTGCTGCCCGGTAACGCCCTTCTTTGTGTCTTCCTCTACCTTCTGCCAGTCCGGTCCAGACATCCCGATCCGAGCTCCAGGCGCGAGCTCCTTGATCCGGCCAGCACCACCGTAGTGATCCACCTGGGAGTGCGTGATGAAGACATACTTGATGTTAGCAGGATCGAGGCCGCTCTTGCGAATGTTGGCGATCAGCATGTCGACCGTCTCCGCCCAGGTCGTATCGATCAGGACGAAACCGCCACTCGTCGTGATTAGAAAGGCGCTGTTGGTGTACAGCCCTACCGAGTAGACATTGTCAAATAACTTAACAGGCTCCTTCTGTTGGTGATCAAAGTCGGCGTTTCGGTTCGTCGGCCACTGGACGAAGTTCCATCGAATAGACTGAGCCGCTGTTTGCCCGTTCCCACGCCCTTGAGGTGCCCCGCGGCCTTGCGCGTCGAGTGCCACGATTAAGCCGAGCCCGATCCCGACGATTATCAGACGTCGCATCGTCGCCTCCGTTGTACTCGGGCTGAAGACGCTACTTGGCCCGTCCCTTAAAGCCCTGCGCGATCATCTGGATCCGATAAATCGACCGCGCATTGTTTCTGGTACCCGCCGGCGCTCTGAGGGGCCGACCGTCCGGACCATTACCTCCGGCCCCCACAAAGTACAAACTCTTCTTGTCAGATCCGGCAAACGCGACACTGACGCACCCGCGCGGCGTTGGAATAAGCCCAATGAAATTGCCGTCTGGACTGTGCACCTGCAGTCCCGCAGGGGTGCACGTGTACAGACGCCCTTCGGCATCGATGGTCATACCATCGCCTCCGCCGCCGTCAAGCTTGCCAAACACGCGCTGATTCGTCACGGTGCCATCCGGGTTAATGTCGAATGCGACGATGGTCATCGCATTGGTCACATAGAGGACCTTCTCGTCCCGGCTCAGGATGATCCCGTTCGTGCGGAGATCGTTAGAGCCGATGCTCGTCACTACACCCGTGGGACTCATGTAGTCCAAGCCAGCAGGGCCATTGAAGTACACGCCCCCGTTCTTCGCTACGACCAAATCGTTGATGCGCCGGAGGCTCTTGCCGTTTACACTGTCCGCCAACACCTTCCGCTCCGGCGCCAGGACGCCGATCGCGGATGGCACCTTGCATTGCTCCTCAGGGAGCTCCACCCAGAAGCACGATCGCTCGGCTCCCAGCAGACGGCCATGCGAATCGATCGCGAGCGCACCAGTGTTGTTGGTATTCTCGAGGAGCACGGACACCTTGTCGTTCTTGTCGATCTTGCCGATACGGTTACCTTGCCACTGCGCAAAGAGCAAGCTGCCATCGGTGGACGAGACAAGCCCGTCCGCGTTGTCGCCAGACGCATACAGGAACTTCCACTTCGCGTTCGCGGCAATCACATTTGGGATCGCCGTGATCGTTACTGGTCGTTCCGGCTGATCGTTCGCTGTGACTTGCTGCCCGCGACCAGCGTCAGCCTGGTCGCCAGCATCGCCTCCCCTCTGTTGTGTGGGTACGCGCGCGGCGACAGCATAATAAGACGCGCCGAAATACAGGACCGTGGTGACCAAGACTCCCGCTCTGCTCTTCATGACTGGTTTACCATTCTCGGCATTGTTGTAATGATCGCCGATTCGTCTTCATCATATCGGCGACGCGGCGATAGTCAAGAAGCTGTTGACGTGAGTATGGGCTCGATAGAACTGGCGAGACGTTCTAAGATCGTTTCGAGAAGTAGAACGCTGTCTGACAGCAGTGAGCGGGCGGGAGAAAGAGAGCCCCGTCTGCGCCGGGAGCTCTCCGCAAGTGTTGATCTCTTTGAAATCGCTCGACTACTTACCTGGCAACGGGTTGGGCTCTCCGAATTTCGCCGAATCGATCGCCACATTCACTTGGAAGTCGGTCAGCTCAAACGAATCCTGACCATCGAGCCACGAGAAAGTCCAGTTAAATGGTACTTTCAGGCCGTTGACATCGCGATAGTCAGCGTAGTCAATCTGCGTTGGCACGCGGCCGATCGGAGAATTGACCAGTCGTACAACGCGCGTCAACAGCCCCGACTTCTGGTCGAAGTATAACGTCGCAATTAAGCCCCTTGCACCAGTTCCCTGCACCACGTCCATCACGTGATCATCTATTGAAGTGTTTGCGACGGCCCGCAGATTCGTGAGCGCTTGCTTGAGTTGGGCTGGAAAGGACATCAGCGCATCCAGGCGAGCGCCATCCAGCTCGCCTCCGAAGACCTGGTACTTCCGCAGCGCCGCACGCGGCGTCGCTAACCACGCGACACTGCCGTTGTACGTCCGGACGCTGTCACCCCGATCCGCTTGTGGGAAGTGGATGTAGGTCGCCCGCTGGTCGGGGCCTTTGGCAAAGACATCAACCAACGCGCTTCCACCGAGCCCACCAAACCCAGACCCCTTCGCCTTGGCCGTCCAGCTCGTGACCGCTGCCCACCGCTGGGCTCCCCCTATCGCCACCAAATACTTGTCGATGATCTGATTTGCATTGGGGCCGAACTGGTTAGTTCGTTGGACGTCGTCAAATTTGAGGTTTTGCAACCCGTACACATCGTCTATCCCAGGCGTAACGAGAGGGAAATCACGGCCGCGATGGCAGGTCCAGCAAGTGACGACCTGTCTGCCTTGAAAGTTGTCCCTGTTAATCGTGGTAACCATGGTCACCATACGACGCGCGGTCACTTTATTCGGATTTGTGTCCGCCTCCCATTTGACGGAATCGGTGCCTGCTCCCGTATGACAGTCCGAGCAGCAGAAGCCAAGCGACGCGGCCATGATCCCCATCGTTCCCAGGAAGTCGTCCACAGGAATGCCCTTCAACACCTGAACGTTCTTATAGACAGAATCCACCAGCGGCACAGCCCCTGAAGCGGTTCCTGGCGCCTGTCCCACTTCCAGCGCCACCGTGCGTCGCAACATCGTCTGCACCACGGACCGCGCCACACTGTCATCCCCCCGCATGCCGGATTGCGTCAGCGGTCTCGGCACCTGGACGCTGGTTGCGCTCAACACCACGGCGACCAGCCAGGCGACAGTCACGACGCTTAGTACAGACGTTACACGTTTAGATCCGACGCTCATTGTCGCTCCGCAGATGAATCGCCCAGGCTGCCCTTTGTAATTTTCCGTTCGGCAACGGGCCCGTAAGCCTGATCAGGTGAGCCACAAACACTGTGACAAATAAGAAATGATGATGAGATGGGCCTACCGGGCCTCATAACTTTATGAGGCCCCAGTGGTAACGTCAACAATTATGAGCCGATCTTGTCGAATACGAATGTGCCGGTCGTGGACAATCCTTCGGCGGACTGGGTCTCTTCGATCATCAGCTTGCCGTCTTTCAACGACCACACTTGCTTGATGTCCGTAATGAAATTACCGCCGCCCGGCGATGGAACGATGCGCTTGGAGGAAATGACGAGGTTCACGCCCTCCCACGTCGCCTTGGCCCGCTCAGTAATACCGGGATCCGAGGTTACCAAGACCTCGCTGCCATCCAATTTGTAGACAGCCTTCACGTCTGCCTGGCGCAGCGAGCTACCGACAAATTGCAACTCCGCCGCTGTGTGCTTTAGGGTCAAGTCACTGGGATAGATCATGTCGGGAGTATTTCCCTGTGTGCCCCTCGAACTTTTGCCGGAGTTGAACCGCCACTTACCTGAAAAATCTGGTCTCGCCTGGGCGAACACCATCGCGAACGTGATGAGCACCAACGCCGCTACTGTAGATATCGGCGACCGTTTCATGGTTTTCTCCACAGACGCACACGCCAACTGCACACTACGGTCTATTAGGCGCGGCGGCTGGTGTTTCAGGCGAACCTACACCCAGCTCCTTGCCGTTGTCCACGAGCTTTACCGTCACCGCGTTCAACGTCGGCGTGCCGTCTTTCGCCAGATAGCCTTTCACGATGACCTCGCGGCCGTACGGAAAGTCCTCTTTCGTCCAGCCAGCGCGTAGCAGCTGGCCAGCCGCGCCCGTTTCGAGCTCCCAGTTGGTCGTCTTGCCCTCATCATTCTTCACATCCACCCACATATGACCATGGGGTCCAGACCACATCACGCGGGTGATGACACCTCGGAGCGTGACAATCCTGGTACCGTCGTATTCGGCCGAATACGAGTGATGAGCGAAGGCGACAGCAGGCACGAAGACCAAACCAGCGACGACAGCAAGGACTCTCTTGTTCGAAAGTATCGAAAACATCTTCTCCAACCTTTCTAAATACGTGACAACTCTCATTAAAGCATTCTAGTTGTGGGTCGTCGATCGGTCGAGATCGCGAAGTCGGATCATTCGCCGGCGCTCTTCCCGGTTTTGACCTGCTTGTTGTAATTGTAGTAGTGAACCGCATCGACGTTACCTTCGTGGCAGGCATTGTCGGCATCAAATGCCGCGCCGCCGCCACCGGCGGGATTTCCCTCTCCACGGACCCAAGGCCCAGGGAACTTCATTGTCCACGGTCTCGTGAACGTCTTGGGATCAGTGATAGTGGCTTGCCAATCGAGCGTGTCGTGGTTGATGAACGTGAACCGTTCAACGATGTGAGCAGCGTCGCTTAAATAGTCTCCGCCGATCACCAGCCAGAACTTGCCGTTCAGGTTCGTCGTGTCAATGACCAATGTGTCGCCATCCCAAGAGGCGATTGAATCACCCATCCACAACTGGATGCTGTTGGACAACTCGTGCTTCGTTGCGAACCGCGTGACCACCAGTCCCTCTCGTTCGCCGTAACGGAAAAAGAGGTCAGGCGACTGATACATGCGGGTCCCGAACAGCATCTCGCGTGGATTGCCCATCAGGATGCATTTATAGCGGTTGTCTTCCCAATGGTTTTCTGGTCTTTTCCTCCGGTCCCGCTCCGCGAGGGCCGCCGCCGTGTAGGGAATCTTCCCGTCGGGCGGATCCGCAATCAGGCTCGGACCAGCGGACACACCAAACCCGCCGGGGTGTTCTTCCAAAAGAACAAACTGATTAACATTCCCTCCGGGTGGATTGAACGTGCCGGTAAAGTTGGGATGGCCGTCGGGGCCGCGCGGGATTGGCGTCTTCTCCGCGGCTTTCTTTCGCGCTGCTGCGGTACGTTGTTCCCAGCCGCCATCATCCGGAGCGCCCCCGGCGGCGCCACCAGCGGGCCCCTGGTTGGCTCCCCCGCCTCGCCCACCCCCCTGAGGTTGAGCGTTCTGGGCCGAGAGGCCACCGCTCAGTAAAAGCGCCGCGCTCGCTGCCACCAATAAGCCCGGTAGGACGCGCCTCATTGATAAAACCTCCTTCAGGACCACAACGACTGAATGACTCTATCTGTTAAGTGTCGGCTAGCGCGCCGGGACCGCCAAAGGCTGATCCCAATCCCTCTCCCATATCGGAGGGAAGCCTGCCTCCGCAAGGAGATCAATGCACTCGTACTCAAGGAGGCGCTTCTGACTCTGTCGCTCGATGGTCATGCGCATTTTCCATGGCCCGGTGAAAATGCGTGGATCCTCGATGATCACTTCGTAATCGATATTGTCCGGCCCTGTGCGTGTCAGCCGCTCGACAACGTGCGAGGTCTTGGTCAGGAAGTTCCCGCTCATGTCGAGCCACCCGACATCGTTCAGATTCGTAGTATCGACGACCAGCGTCTCTCCTTCCCACCGCCCGCGCGCGACGCCCAGGAAATTCTCCGCATCTTTGTCCCGCGGGGCACTCGACAGCGTTGCGATGCGCCAGGTGTGAGCGTATTCGGAGATGAAGTGGACTTCCGTACCCGTCTGAATGATCTGAATCGGCCAACCCATGTACATGAACCGCGGCACACCGGGCTGGTAGCATTTGGCCACCGGGTCGGCGTTCTTCACCGGATCAGGGGTTCGGCTCTTGGCAAAGTTTTCCTTTTGGTGATTGCGCGCCCAAGGCGTGTACGGAATCAACCCATCGGGAGGATCCACGATGACACCTAACCCCGCCTGAACTCCGAGCGACGCGACGTGGGGTTCAACACTGTACTTGGCGGTGTTCCAGACCTGCCAAATACCCTCGAAATCGGGTTGACCGGAAGGTGTGCGTGGCGCTTTGTACGCTGGCCCACCCGCCTGGGCAGCAAGATCTACGGAGAAGAAGGTCGAGACTGCCGGATACCGACTCTCCTGCACAGGTACCGGAGATATCAATGCGTAAACGAGAGTGGGAAAGCTGGCTAGGCAGCCAGCCCGGAAGAAAGACACAACCCTTTGGCGCGAAACGGCCACAATCGGCTCCTTTACCTTGATATTGGGGAAGGCTCGCAACTGCGTTGAATAACGTCGGCCATCATAGAGAGCTCGATTATGTGTCAACGAATGTCACTAACTCAACGCGTCTTATCTAAAACAATTACCCTTGATGAATTGTCTGTCACATTAGTTGCTATTCGATGAGTCTCGCTTCACAGGGTTTCCGTACACCTCAATCCAGTCAACACGCGAGGTGCCCGCGCTACCGTGGCCACCATCCGCGAGATTGCCAGGCATCAAATCAGTGAAGCCAATTTCATCGACCTTTTTCAAATCCGGATCGAGCACCCAGTCGGGGCTCTTCATCGTGACAACTTTATCTACGCTGAAATACCGCCAGCGCACGTCGATGATTGAGAACTCATTTTCGTTCCAGTCAGTGGTCGCGGCCTGACCGTAGTCCCCAACGAGCCACGTGCCATCGGCGAGCTTCACGATCAGGTGTACCTGATGAAATCCGTTCTGCTTCGTACGCCACCGGATCTTCGCAAGTCCCGTAAGATCGACGTAGTTGTCTCGGTCGCGCAGCGCGACCGCGCATGGCGTAAGGCACCCCCCCATGTAGATAAACGTTGGATCATCCTTGGGTGAATCGTGGTGGCTCACCATCACGCCGCTATCTGGACCGACGCCTTGTTTAGTCTCACCGTAGATCTTGACGTCGACATGGGGCGCCGTGACAGCGTTCTGAGACAACGGATAGGCGACCAGCGGGCGCTCTCCCACGGCCACTGGAAAATCGGGAGGCGGAACGTGCTTCCAATCCTCGCGGAGGAACAGTGGTGGCCGGTGATCTTCAGGGACGTACGCCGGCGGTTGCCCGCCTCCTCGGGCTCGACCGCCGCCCTGTGCGTATGCGCCGCCTCCCCACGAGACCGCCGCCAAGACTGCCCACGCTGCGAATCCCGACCAGCGCCATTGCATACAGCCGCCTCCGTTCCAGGTGTTCCGGTGCCGATCCATCGCGGTACGTTAGTGTCGGCTCGCAGCCGGAGCGCCGGCCTGTGCGGTCTTGTTCCCCTGCGTCGCCTGAAGGTAAGCGTACGCCTCTGCCATTTTCTGATTCCGGGACGGGTTGTATCCAAGCAGCCATGAATAGCTCTCCAACAAATCGCTCGCCTGGATCTGCTCGAGCGTCTCACCCGCCTTGAAGCCGTTCGTCACGCCAGTGACCATCTCCTCAAAGAACCGCCGATACAACGTAACGTCAGCTTTTGTGCCAACCATACCGTGTCCGGCTACGAACAGATCAAAATCCAGCGCCTCCACTGCTTTGAAGGAATTGATCCAGTCCGTGAACGTGGCCGTACAGTATTTACACAGCGGTGGGTAAAGCTCCGATGCGAACGGTCGCCGAGTCGAAATAAAGTCGACGATAAACGCGACTCGTTCGGCCGGAAAGAGCAGGACCGTCGCGTCATTGGAATGATTGATGCCCGGGTGCATCAGGACCACGCTCTTGCCACCGAGCGTAAGCGTCTGGCGGGTGGTGTAGGTCTTGTCGGGCGGCACGATATCTTTCGTCCGGTCCGCTCCAAGCGCTTCGGTCTCGAGGAGGAGGTCCTTCGGCAGATCCGCGTGGGCCCAAATCTCCGCGGTGTCGTGAAACACGCCTGCCCCGGACGAGTGATCCTGCATGACCTCGCTATACACCACGTATTTCACGGGCACGTGAAAACGCTGGGCGATTTCTTCTTTGAGCCACGTCGCGGTTTCCACATTGATCGGGTCCGCAAGGATCACACCGGCGGGCGTCACCAGGAACACGGTGTTGTACCGATTCACCTGCACGCTGTAGAGGTCGCCCCTGACCCGTGTGATGGCACGACAGGGCGCCGTGCCCGGAGGAGGATTACGTGCTCCCGCGAGGAGTCCGTAACAGACCGCAAGTGATGGCTCCTGCCCATTGACCGGCAAGTACGGACCTCGCTGGGCTTCTCCACCTCCCTGAGCCTGCCCCCGTCCTTGACCTCCGCCGCGGCCTTGCCCCAGCCCCTGAGCGTACAACGCGACGGCAAGAACCATCGCGATCAGAATGCCGCCGATGACACCTGCAGATTTGAATCTCTTCATTGTGTCGTCCTTAGAGAGAGCCGCTTCACACCATCGGGTTAGCGTGGAACACCAGCGATCGCCGGCCTGTCTTGCGGGTGTTCCGCGGTCGGCAATGGCATCAGCGGCATTTCACACGGCGTCGGATTCCATTTGGATTCATCCGGCTCCTTCTTGAAGTTGGTGGTGGTAACAAAGTCGCGTTGGAGGTACGTCGGGTCGGAAACGATCGCGGTCACCGTGAACCACTGTGTGTTATTGGGACCCGCGTATCGATCGAAGTATTCGGTGAGCACTGCCTTGTCGCTATACGGGACACCATTTCGACGCAAGTAGCCTGCGCGCATCTGGGTCGTCCGCACAGCCAGCGTGCCGCGTGGGCCTTCCCGCTGCCACGTTGCGACCGAATACCCCTGCCATTGCGGCTCCTGACCCTGCGGCGGTGCGCGCCCACCCCAATGCAGAAGCCGCACCTGCTGGCCCGCATCGGCCTCAATCTTAAGCGTGCTCTCGTCCTGCCACGTGATGTGCAACCGCTCGGGCATTCGCATGAGCGCTGCAGCCCCGTACGCTTTACACAAGTTACCGCTGCTCTTATCGGCATTTGGATCCCAGTTATCAGCGACCTTGTGCCCCTCCTCGTTCAGTGGCACGCCCTGCGTATCGCCCTTCGGCGCCGCCAACATGCGAAAGCGCCAATCTTCTGTGACGACCGAGACCCAGTACCCGGTGAGATCGACAAGCGCAGCCTGTTGCGGCGACCGCGGAGCGCCCCCGTTCTGGCCACGCTGCGCGGCTACCAGAGGACGCACGGTGAGCGCCATGACCACACCCACCGTCGCCGTCGCCATAATGACCGACCGCATCACCCCCGCCATTCCGTCGCTCATGCTCCGCGACCTCCTACGACTTCTACGACTCTGACTGCGTGGAGTAGAAAACAACATCGGCCTCTCTCACTTCGTATTCCGTTTAACCGCCGCCGGCCGCGGCGCAGCAAGATCTCGGTAAAGCGCCTCCACAAGAGCGTCTGGCGAGCCGTAGATGGCGTCGTATTCCAGCGACGGCTTAGCCTCCTTCACCTGCTCCAGCGTCCGGCCGTTCTTCACCATGTCCTGCACGCGGTCGCGAATAATCGTCGCCATATCGCGGTACTCGACGAGGTCGGCTTCATCGCAGATATGACCGTGCCCGGGAATGATCATCGTGCCGCCCTCCTCGTAATTGCCGGCGACAGCAATGTCGAGGAGCCGATTCAGCGCGTTGATCACGCCGGTAGCCGTACCGCCTCTGCCTTTGTCGACCACTGGATAGCGGCTTAAATCAAAAACGTCGCCCGCGACCAGCACTTCGGAACTTCGAAAGTACACCGCGCTGTCGCCGTTGGTATGAGCAGCAGGTTGATACAGAACCAGTATCGCCTCGCCGTTATGGTGGAGGTCTTTTTCAGGAACGAAGTACGTTGAGGTCGGCCACGCTGCCTCCGGCAACATGGGACGGCCTGGCGTTTGAGTGCTCATGCGTTTGAGCACGTTCTCGTGAGCTACCACCTCGGCGCCATCGTAGAAGGAACTCCGAGTGCGAAATGCCGAACCCGCCTGGGCAACCGCCTGGTTTCCGCCTGTGTGATCTGAATCGTCACTTGTATTGATAATGAAGCGGATCGGCACCGGCGATAGGCGCCGAATCGCCGCGAGGACCTGCTCGTTCTTCAGGCCATCCCCGGTATCGACGACCACCAGCCCTTCAGGGCCGACCTGCACGGTTATGTTCGCGCCCGCGCCAGCGATCAAATACACATCTTTCTGGACGTGCAATGTCTCCAAGTCATCGTTATTTACTCTGGTCGTCTGACCAGACGAATCCGGTTTGGAAGTCGGCGCTTGCTGTGCCTTCGCAGCTAGCGTTTTGGCACCGTATACGCCAAGCCAGGCAGCCGTTACCCCAATTACGAAACCTCGCGTCATTGTCGATGTCGACATCGCCCCTCCGTTATTACACGCTCTCATTGCGACGCCGCCTGCTGATTGGATGCGTCCAGTAGCTTCTTCAATTTTTCTCTATACTCCGGATACAACGTTTCAGCGCCACCCCTCGTCGCCTCAAACGGAAGTCCGTACTTCGTCGCAAACTCCATCCCTCGCTTTGGATCCGGCATCACATTCGGCACGTACCCGGTCGGACGCCCAGCGATTTCTATATCCGGCTGGCAATTCCCGTGTGTTTGCCAGGCTCCGAGCTGAACGTCGGTCGCATTTACCATATTGGCGCTGTATACCAGGGGCTCTGTCAGAACGAGCGGGTCCTCGATCATCGAGACGATCGTCATGCGGTTGCCATGTCGAATGAACTGTTCGGTCACAACCGTCTGGTCACTCGTGAAGATCCCGTTACGACGATGCCAGAATTGCTTTAGGTGCGTCGTTGTGACGGTGAGGATGTTGCCATCCCACTTGCCAGTCGAAAAGCCCTGCCACGTATGCGCCGCGTATTTTGAGGGATGGGGACGTCCGTCCATCCAAATCGTTCGCGACTGTGCGAACGTCGACACAAACATGTTGATAGTTACCAACGTTTGCGTCAGGGGATCTCGCTCCTCGGAAAGCCTGACGGTTGCCGCATTTCTGAAGACCTGACTCGCGCCATATGGCGTGCACTGTCGCTCTGGTTGACTCCAGCGGGACTCATCCCAGCTGTCGCCGCCCTGGAGGGCTGCCGGTTTGATCGGCAGTGCGGTAAAGTCGCCGATGTAATAGGAAGCAATGATTGGTTCGGTCCGATCGGTTTGCTGCCAGTCTCCCGTGAGGCTGACCTGCGCCACAGCCGACCGGCTAACCAATGTCATCGCTAGCAGGAGCAATAAGTGACGATGCTTACGTCCATTAGCCCTCAGCATATGTTGTCTCCACATCTGTCTTTAATGCAGGCCATAACCGAACTACGCCATCGCTCACCAATTCCGACCCGCTAAGGAACGTTGAAAGCTATTGCCTCTTGCTGATGTCGCTCAGATACTCGAGGACGATACGCACTCGCCCTGGTTGGAAAGGCACCGCTCACCAGTATCGCTGCCGCGGCACACGCAGCCGGGATGACGCCTGCTTCAAAGATTTCCTGAGGCGTCCACCCACGCGCCAGCATCATGCCGCCGAGCACGGGTCCAAAGATGGACCCGATTCGTCCGAAACCTAAGGCCCATCCCACACCTGTGGACCGAATCGCTGTCGGATAGAACATCGCCGCCAGAGCGTTCAATCCGGCCTGAGCGCCCGGCACACAAATGCCGATGGCGAGCGTGGTGATTAACATAAGTCCATAAGAACTGAGAATTGAACCAAGAATCCCTATCAAGACGACCGTTACGGCAAACTCGACAAATAAAGTTCGTGAAGGGCCCCACGCGGTCATGACACGTCCCTGAAGCGAGGCGCCGATGATATTTCCAATGCTGAAGATCGTGACCGCCGCAATCCCGGCCGACACCGGCATTCCAACCTGGCGTAGTAGGGCGGGCAACCAGCTCAAGATAAAATAAAACAGGAGCAGGTTCATAAAATACGGAATCCACAACAGAATCGTTCCCACGGCTCGGCCTGAGGTAAAGAGATGCTTGACCGGGATACCTTCCACGCGGCCTTCGTTGATGGCCGGCCGCACGACTACTGTAGAAAGCTCCGGTGCAATTCGCCCAAGAATCTCCGCGATTTGTTTGGAATCCCCGGATCGAATTGCGAGAAATCTCACCGACTCCGGCAAGACCTTGATCAGGACCGGTACCAAAAGCAAGGGCAGCAGCCCGCCAAGGTAAAGCACTGACCTCCAGCCCCATATCGGTAACAGCACCGACCCTGCCGCACCGGACAGTACCGCTCCACCGCCCATTCCGCCGAACATGACCGTCACCAATGTCGATTGAAGGCGAGCCGGCGCGTATTCCGTCGCGAGGGCGACAACGTTGGGCATCGCGCCCCCAAGCCCGAGGCCGGTCAGAAAGCGGAAAAGAACCAATCGATCCAAGGTGTGGGCACCGGCAGTCGCGGATGTGAATACCCCAAACGCGAAGCCCGACAGAATGATCGCCCACTTGCGACCCCACCGATCAGCGATCGGACCGCCCAACATCGTGCCGAACATCAATCCGAACAAACCGGCGCCGAACATGGCCCCAAAAGCACTGACGGGGATGTGCAGCTCCTCAGCCATCGGGGGCACCAGAAACCCAATCGATTGAGTATCGAATCCGTCTAAGAACAACACGAGGCCACACAGGATGATCGTTAGAGCCTGAAGCCGACTGACGGGCCGCCCATCAATGATGTCGTTAATTGTCCTTGCGCCTTCGAATTCCACAGGTCTCCTTCTCGCGAGGGCGGCGACCACGAAGGCTACGAATCCCTATAGCCAGCGTGGCACAATCGGATTAGACCAGATCACCTTCCTGCACGCAAGGCACATTGAGACATCTAAGAGTAGTGTGAATCGACTTCTATCGTATGAGTAGGCTGAATGAGCCAGGCGGAACGACAGACTTCGTACAGAAATGTCTGGAGTAGATCATCGAGCAGATTAGGAAAGCGCTGTTACCCGTCGTACGAATGGGCTGGATGAACCACGTGGAACGACAGACTTCGTACAGAAATGTCGGGAGTAGAGCATCGAGCGGATCGGAAAGCACTAATTACCCATATAACCGGCACATCAGGAATCGGCGCCAAGCCAACTGTTCGTGCGAGCCTCGGCTGGCGCTGCCGCGGCGACCGCGTTCACAAACACCGCGACGCAGACCTGAACGACATCAATGTACCTCCGTATGCCGCATTCATGCTCCGGATGACGCCCTCGATCGGTAGACTGTGGGTGGAGGCTCGGATCATCAACATGACAACAACAGGTGGACTTGAGGCGTATGGACCGTCCGGCTCGAACCGGACGCCAGTAATCATGCTCACTGGATTTCTTGGCGCCGGTAAGACGACGCTGCTCAACCGGATCTTAACTGCTGAACACGGCCGCCGCGTCGCGGTCATCGTAAACGAATTTGGCGAGATCGGAATAGATCACCATCTACTTCTGACGTCCGATCAGGAGATCGTCCAGATGAACAACGGCTGCATTTGCTGTTCCGTACGTGGAGACCTATTGCGCAGCCTGTTTCAGCTTTTGACGTATCGATCGAAATTCGAC
>Ga0206813_1116_pt2 | contig 15034 bp, 16 predicted proteins | sample Alteio_BWOrgCont_92_FD_152856 | JGI IMG/M metagenome (GOLD analysis project Ga0206813, IMG submission 152856) | Enriched cells from forest soil in Barre Woods Harvard Forest LTER site, Petersham, Massachusetts, United States -... | ecosystem: Environmental > Terrestrial > Soil > Temperate forest >...
GTTACGCTGACCCGCCGTGTACTTCGCTCCAGCAGTTTTATGCCGAGATGCGCTGGACGGGACGGCGAGCGTGGTCGCCGTCACCTCTGCTCCGGTCATCCGTGCCGCTTTGATCCATGCGCTGAATGCGCCCCCGGCATCGTTCACTCGCATTGAGATCGCGCCACTCTCGGTCGTCGAATTACGGCGTTCGGCTCGCGGATGGGTATGGTGGCCGGCGCGGTCGTTCTAGGCGCGGCTCCCATTGAGCGCCTTGGTGACGGCGAAAAGCGCAGAAACGTAGATCAGGTGTTGGCCCGACTGCCGGCACGGCGGGGTGGACTGGATGGGTAGTCGCCAGTAACCGTCCGGGTCGGGCGCAACGCTGAAAATCAAACCTGCGCGAGCCCGCCGTCGACGAACAATTCCGTACCCGTGATATAGCTGGCGTCGTCGGACGCGAGAAAGGAAACCGCTTTGGCGATCTCGTCGGCGTCACCCACGCGGCCGAGGGGAGTCGTTGCGGAGACTTCCTTGCTATACGCTTCAATCAGGTCGTCGCTTAACTTCAACTCACTCTTATAGGCAGGCGTGACGACGACGCCAGGCGCGACCACGTTCACGCGGATGTCGCGCCCTTTGAGATCTGACGCCCACGTGCGTGCGAAGGAGCGCAAGGCCGCCTTGGTGGCGGCATAAACACCGAAGGCCGGTGTCCCTTGCATCGACGCGATCGAGCCCGTTATCACGATCGCGCTACCCGGACGCATGAGCGGCAATGCACTTTGCACGGTTAGCAAGGTGCCTTTCACGTTGATGCCGCAGTACTTGTCGAACTGTGCTTCGGTGATCTCGCCGAGAGGGACGAACTCTCCTCCGCCCGCATTGGCAAAGAGAATGTCGATCCTTTGATGTGCCGCCGCCACCGCCTCGACAATTGTCTTGAGGTCCGCCGCCGACGAAATGTCGCCGCGAATCGCACGTGCCCCGTGCCCGATCTCAACGACCGCAGCGTCCAGTTCCGCCTGACGTCGGCCGGTAATAAACACGGTTGCACCCTCGCGAGCGAAGCGCTTGGCAGTAGCGAGGCCAATTCCGGTGCTACCGCCAGTCACGAGCGCTACCTTTCCCGCATGCTTGCTCGAATGGATGTTGTCATAGAGAGAAGTTGTCATTTCAGCGTTCCTGGTTCACCTGTGTTGAAGAGTGGGCCCAGCTTAGTTTAAACACCCATGCGGATAAATAGGTGTATGGTTGTTTATCTATCCACATATGTAGATAATCGACGAGGCAGATTCCATGGACCATTTGCAAGCAATCCGTATCTTTGTGCGCGTTGTTGAGACAGGGGGCTTCGGGCGTGCAGCCCTTTCCCTGAATATCCCCAATGCCACGGCGAGCAAATGGGTTCAGTCGCTGGAGACGCATCTCGGCATAAAACTGCTGGAGCGAAGTACACGGCGGGTCAGCGTAACAACCGATGGCGCGGCTTACTATGAACGCACCCGGCAACTGCTAAGCGAGCTAGATGACATTGAGGCCACGCTAGGCCGGGGGCAGGCGAGCCCACGTGGCGTGCTGAGAGTCGATAGTGGCGGATCGACAGCAAGCGGCATCCTCATTCCTGCGTTGCCGGCCTTTCTTGCGCGCTATCCCGAGATACAGGTTCAACTCAGCGTCACCGACCGTACGGTGGATCTTGTGGCAGAAAACATAGACTGTGCCATTCGAAGTACCGCCGATGACCCAAACCTTGTGACACATGAGATCGGGACGCTTGCGTGGACCACCTGTGCGAGTCCTGCGTATCTCGCGAAGCACGGCACGCCGAAACATCCCCAGGACATCGTGGATAAAGACATGCCTGTCGTTGGGTACTTTTCTGCAAGTACGGGGGTGACGCAGCCCCTGATGTTTCGCCGCGGCGAGGAGACGATCACGCTGGGTCGACTACGCAATGACATTCTGGTCAGCGAGAGCAACGCGCACCTTGCGACTGCACTGGCTGGTTTGGGGATCGTCCACACGTTGGACTTCATGGTTCGCCCGTTCATCGAGCACAAGCGACTGGTACCCATTCTCGCGCGATGGCGACCCGACCCGATTCAGGTCTATATCGCGTATCCGCCTAGCCGGAGATATAGCACCAAGGTAAGGGTGTTTGCAGATTGGGCCGCTACGTTGTTCGCGGCTGCATGAGTTTCCCAAGTTGGGCGCTAAACCCGAACGCACCAGTCACCACACGTTCAGACAAAAATTCATCTGCTTGCGACATTCACCGGTCTCGCAGTTCGCACCAGTCGCACAAGTTTCCTATCATGCTAAGGCGCTTCCTGGTTTCAAGCGGCCCTACGCCGGAGCAGGAACTGAATGAACAACAACGTTCCGTACGCCAGGCTTCTTGTCGTTGCCGGCATAGCAAGCGTGACCGCGTCCGCATTCGCGCAGAACAGTGTCACGCTGTATGGGATTGTCGATTCCGGTATCGTTTATCAGAGCAGCCAGACCTCACTCGGCTCGACAGCCAATGGTCATTCTGCCGTCAAGCTTGGCCAGAACATCTGGAATGGCAATCGCGTGGGCCTCAAAGGGCAGGAGGATCTGGGAGGCGGCACCCAAGCCGTATTTACACTCGAGTCCGGATTCAATCTGAATAGCGGTACCCAGCAATTCGTGAATGGCGAGTTCAGCAGACAGGCGTTCGTCGGCCTCGTCAATGCGGACTACGGCACGCTCACTGCGGGCCGTCAATACACCTCGTATTACTCGCTGGTAGGTGCTTTTGGCCCTACCACCTGGTTGACGGGTTATTTCGGAGCGCACGCCGCGGATATCGATAACCTCGACGTCATTTACCGGGTCAACAACTCGCTCGTCTACACGTCGCCCGCGTTTTATGGCGTGACAGTCAGCGGCACGTACTCGCTTGGCGGCGTGCCAGGCAGTTTCACACAGGGGGCGAGCTGGAGCGCCGCCCTTCGGTATTCGAATGGGCCGCTCGGCGTCGCCGCCGGCGTCGAGCGCTTCAATAACTCGACGCCGGGAGGGGGTGTGTGGGGCGCAGCCTCGACCGCGAGCTCGGGCGGTGAGCCTGGCGTGTCGGCCCTTACCAATGGCTATCAGACGGCAAGCGCTCAGCAGCGGATCGCCGTTGCGGGCACCTACGCGCTCACCCCGGATTGGGACATATCGGCATCCTATTCAAATGTTCAATACATTGCTGGCGTCGGCTCGGCGTTCCGCGATACGGCGATCTTCAATACGGTCGGCGCTGTGCTGCACTTTAGGGCAACAGTGTTCGCCAACCTGGCGGCGGGCTACAGCATCACGCGCGCGACCCGCGCAAACGGCATTGCGAACCCGGCACAGTACCAGCAGTTCAATCTGGCGGAGTCGTACAGCCTGTCGACGCGCACGTTGCTGTACGCGCTGCAGGGCTTTCAGCGCGCGCATGGCCAGACGTTGGGCACGGCCGGCGCCGGCAACGTCATCGATGCGACCGCGACGATCGGCGACGGCTTCAACTCCGCACCCTCATCCAGCCGCAGCCAGTTTGCATGCGCCATCGCCATATCGCACCGCTTCTAGCTTTACCGCGGCGATTCGAACGATATGCCTCGCGTGCTCTTCGAGTTAAGCGTTTAACAAGCACCGCTGCCCCCCTCTTTCGCAGGGCACGCGCCTATTGATACCGATTCCATCTAGAAGAAACCTTTTCGACTGATGATCAGCGACTAAGATGGTAGGGGGGCCAGGTCATGCACGCTTAGCCAGGTAAAGCCGTTCAGGCGTGATACGGAGTTTTTGCATCCAGTGATATGAGGAGGTGTCATGCTCGACAATGCGCTTCCGACCCGCAATGCGCCAATGACCGCCCGGCAACGCCGGACGATCCTGATCGCCAGTTCTGGAGGGGCGCTCGAGACGTTCGATTTCATCATTTACGGGTTCTTCGCGCAGGACATCGGCCGCGCGTTCTTTCCAGCGGGACTGGGTGCGTCGGGGTTGACGCTGTCCTTTGTGATATTCGCGATCGGTCACCTTTCAAGACCCATCGGGGGGATCTTCCTCGGTCGTCTCGGCGACAAATACGGGCGACGTATCGTGTTTGCTGCATCGGCGATGATCTCTGCCGTCTCCACGCTTCTCATCGGCGTACTCCCCTCGTATCAGACATGGAGTGTCGCGGCTCCCGCGCTGTTGCTGCTTTTACGGCTGACCCAAGGCGTTTGCGTGGGCGGCGAATTGCCGGGCTCCATTGTCTATGCCGTGGAAACCACGCGTGCCGATCAGGGCTTCTTGTGCGGTATCGTGTTTTTCGCCGTCAACGTGGCGTTGTTGCTTGCCGCCGGCATCAATCTTTGTCTGCAACTGGCTTTGACGCCCGCGCAAGTCAGTGAGTATGGATGGCGCGTAGGCTTTCTGGTGGGCGGCGCAATCGGGCTGCTCAGTTTCGTCTTGCGCCGCACGCTGCCGGAGACCGAGGCCTTTTCGCGAGGGGGCAGCGTTGCGCATCGGGAGCCGCTTGCCGAACTGTTTCGCTGGCATCTTGCGCCGCTTGCGACAGGCGTCGCGGCAACGATGCTAGTGGGCATCTGCAATGGACTCTTCGTTGCCTACATGCCTGCGTATCTGCGCCAGCTTAACTATGCTCCGCGTGAGATCGCCATTGCCCAGACGCTCTATGTGATCGTCATCGGGTCGTGCGTTCTCCTCACGGCCAAAGCCGGCGATCTGTTGCCGCGACGCTATGTATTCCGCACCGGCGCCGTGCTGTCCGCCCTATTCGCCCCGTGCTTTTACATGGCTGTCAGCCGCGAGCGAGCTGGCTTGTTGATATGGTTTTTCCTGGCAGGGGTGGTCGCTTCGTTCGCAGCCGGCACCTTCGCGTGCGCGATTGCCGAAATGTTTCCGATTGGTGTGCGATTTAGCGGGGTTGGCTGCGCGATGAATCTCGGCCTGGCTGCAACCATGGGCACCGCTCCGCTCGCCGCTACGATTCTGGTTGCCCGAACCCATTGGAATGCAGCTCCCGCGCTGCTCATGATGCTCTGCGCGGGGCTCGGCTTTGTGGCGTCGTTTGCGATGAGACCGTCTCACGCAGAACGGGGCGTTCTGGCGAGCAATTGACGCATCGACGTCGCGGGAGCGCACGTGAACAACCCATGTGCCGTGAGAATTGCGGATATCGAACTGGACGTCGAGCGCTATGAGTTGCGCCGTGGCGGCCAGCAGATCCGGCTTGAGCGCATGCCGATGGAATTGCTCATCCTGATGGCGTCGCGCAGCGGGCAACTTGTGACGCGTGCAGACATCGTCAAGGCGCTGTGGGGCGGAGACACGTTTCGCGACACCGACAACGGCATCAATACGGCGATCCGCAAAATTCGCGTCGCGCTTGGCGAAGACCCCGAGAACCCGCGGCATCTGCTGACCGTCAAGGGCAAAGGCTATCGCCTCGAGGGTCTGCAGGCTTTTTCTCCGCAGTCGCCTCCGGCCACGCCACCCGCTGCGGTTCGCGTGCTCGTGCTGCCGTTCGAGAACAAGACCGATGATGCGAGCCTGGACAACTTCTGCGACGCGCTCGCAGACGAGACCTCCGCCAACCTCGGCATGCTCAATGCTGAGCAGATCTCGGTTATCGCGAGGACGACAGCCAAGTGTTACCAGCACACTCGCAAGAGCATTGCGGAGATTGCCCATGAACTGGGACTCGACTATATGCTGGAAGGCTCCTTGACTCGGGATAGGGGGAACGTGCGCCTGCGGGCGCAACTGGTTCGCTGTTTCGATCAGACACAGGTCTGGAGCGGCGCTCGCGAAATGTTGGCAACAGACGCGCTGGACATGCAGATGGAGGTCGGCGCCGCGCTCGCCGGTGAGGTCTCACCGGCACTCGCGGAGCAGCAGCGTCGCATGCTCGCACGACGCCTGCCGATCGATCCTTGTGCCCACGACGCCTATCTGCGCGGCCGCTATTACTGGACCCGTCGCGTCCATTTCGAAGCTGGGTTCGCAGACCATCACGGGCTTAGCGCAGAGGACTTCATTCGCGCTCGCGGCTACTTCGAGGCTGCAATCGATCGTGATCCAACTTACGCGCTCGGCTATGTCGGTTTGTCCAACGTCTATGGCGCTACCGCTACGCATGGTTTCTATGCCGCGAGTACGGGCTATCCGAGAGCGCGCGAAGCGGCGCTACGAGCGCTGCAACTCGACGTGGATCTTCCGGAGGCCCATCAGGCGCTGGCTGGCGTGCACTATTTTCATGACTGGGATTGGCGCAAAGCGGAGGGCGAGTTTCTGGAGGCGTTGCGTCTGAATCCGAATCACGCCGAAACCAGCCGGCTCTATGCCAGGCTGCTGCTCGTGGTCGGCCGGGAGGCGGAAGGACAAGCGCAATTCGCGCGCGCCGAGAAAACCGATCCGCTGGGATTCGAGGGCTCGCGCGTATTCGGCCTTGTGCAATCGGGCAGGTACGAGGAAGTCATCAAGGAGTATTTTGCGGCCGGACGAGGCAACCACTCGCCGCTTGTCTATCAGCTACTGGCGACGGCATTTGAAGTGCAGGGTTTATATAAGGAGGCTGTCGACGCGACCGTCGACGCACTCACGCGTTGCAACGAATTCACCCGAGCGGAGGTGATTCAGACAGCTTGGACAACCGGCGGCTACGACGCAGTATTGCAATGGTACTTGCAGGACTTGCTAACCAGGCGTCAAAGCGGCTACACGTCACCGTTCCTGTTTGCAGAGCTGTACGCCAGGCTGGCAAAACCCGACGAAATGTTTCATTGGCTCGAAGCTGCTCTGGCGGACCGCTCACCGCGTATGTGTGAACTCCGAACGAATCCGTGGTTTCGTAGCTACCGCTCGTGTAAACGATTCCGCAACATCGAAAAGCGCATAGGTTATTGACAGCCACGTGCGCACGAGGCTCGCTTAAGCGAGCCTATGTGAGGTCACTGACCCTTATAGAGGCCATTCCAAAGCCGGTCCTGTTCCCCCGATTGCTCTGAGTGAACCAGGTCCTGATAGACCTGTTGCCGTGTCATCGCTTGTGGCGCTCCGGCGGCGCTTCTTGATGCATCGGAGATGCCTCCTACATCCTGGGCGGGGTGCGCAGCGACTGGAGGGGCAGGCTGGTCTTGCGCATAAACGTGTCCAGCGACGAGGGCGACGGCGCAGGTCACCACGATTCGAAATATCTTCATGTCGAGTTACTCCAGCAAAGAAGTACGGACACGGTCAGCCGGTAGCTGGCCGGAACGGCAATGCCGGATGCTTTGGTGAAGGCTTTGCGCAGTCCGGATCGCCCCGTCTAATACTGCGATCCGGTTGCCGGGAACACCATGGACTAAAGCTGAAGAAATCGTTAACTCACGGCGCCCGTGTCGGGCGGATGTAAGGGCCGCGCCGCCCAACTTACGTCAATCCGAAGTCAGGCGCGCGCAAAGCGCTATTGCTGCAGGAAGCGGCTACTTCTGGACGCTTAGCTTGTCCTGCGTGTGAGTCTCGAAGTCAGTGGCGACATGGCGTTCGTGCAACTGGTCTGAAAGCTCGCCAAAAGTGCGATTGACCTTCCGTCCACGCCGCACGGCCGGGCGTTCGCCGATTGTATTGGCCCAACGCTGCACATGCTTATAGTCCTGCACTGAGAGGAATTCGCCGCCTTCATAGAGCCAGCCTTTCACCAGCCCGCCGTACCAGGGCCAGATGGCCATATCGGCGATCGTGTACTCACTGCCCGCAATGTATTCGTTATCGGCGAGCTGCTTGTCGAGGACGTCGAGCTGACGCTTCACTTCCATCGTGAACCGGTCGATCGCATATTCGATTTTGCTGGGCGCGTACGCAAAGAAATGGCCGAAGCCGCCACCCAGATACGGTGCGCTGCCCATTTGCCAGAACAGCCATGACAGGCATTCGGCGCGCGCGCTCGTCTCGGTCGGAAGGAAAGCGCCGAATTTCTCCGCAAGGTACAACAGAATCGAGCCCGACTCGAACACCCGGATGGGCTTTGCGCCACTGCGATCGAGCAACGCGGGAATCTTGGAGTTCGGATTTATGTTGACGAAGCCGCTGCCGAACTGTTCGCCATCGCCGATCCTGATCAGCCAGGCGTCATACTCCGCGCCGCTATGGCCAAGCGCCAGCAGTTCTTCGAGCATCACCGTGACCTTGACGCCGTTGGGCGTCGCCAGCGAATAGAGCTGCAGGGGATGCAGGCCAACCGGCAATTCCTTGTCGTGCGTCGGCCCCGAGATCGGGCGATTGATGGTTGCGAACCGGCCGCCGTTTTCCTTGTTCCAGGTCCAGACTTTCGGTGGCACGTAGTCGACAGTGCTGCTCATGCTTCACGCTCCTTGCGTCATCGCATCGGGGGAATAGGGGTTTCGGAGCGAGATTAACAAATTGCCGGAGAATGTGCTGGAGAGCGGCCAACGCGTTGCCGACGCCGACGCCGGCGCCGTGGAGACGCTGCAGTGGGCGTTCAAACCGATCAGCGCAAAGGTCGCCTACATGGGCCCGAGCGGAACCGGCCACACGACGAAGCTGCTGAACAACTTTCTGAACGCGGTGAGCCTCGCCGCGAGCGCTGAAGTGATGGTCGCGGGCAAAAAGGCGGGCCTCGATTTGCATCTGCTGCTCGATGTGCTGAACAGCAGTAGCGGCGTCAACTTTGCAACGTTGAACCGCTTTCCGAAGATCGTCGACGGCGACTATCTGGAAGGCGGTCTCACCGGCAAGCTGATGACCAGGGATGTGGTGCTGTACGTGGACCGCGCGCGAACTGGGTGTGACGATTGAGGCGCTGCAGGAACGTCGCATCGGCGGCGCTGCGCTCGACGTATTCGACGAAGAGACGCTACCCGCCGCGCATCCGTTCCGCTTTCAGCCGAACGTACTGGCTACGCCCCACATCGGCTATGTCACCGAAAACACCTATCGAACGGCTTACCCGCAGATTGTCGAAGCGATTCACGCCTAGCTCGACGGTTCGCCCATTCGTCAGCTCTGAGTGAGCTTTTTGCTCGCCAGCGACCACAAAAATCATAATTTCGCTAATCCCTAGCCCTGATCAGAATGTCACTCACACCAGAGTCGCATTTCAGGAGGAGCCAGCCATGACAGCTGAAAAAACGTCAATTGATACGCTCGTCGTAGGCGCCGGTCAGGCCGGCGTCGCCATGAGCGAACATCTCAGCAAACTTGGGGTGCCCCACCTCGTGCTGGAGCGCGATCGCATTGCCGAACGCTGGCGCACGGGACGCTGGGATTCGCTGGTTGCCAACGGTCCTGCCTGGCATGACCGGTTTCCGGGTCTCCAGTTCGACGATCTTGATCCCGACGCCTTCGCGGGGAAGGAACGCGTGGCAGACTATTTTGAAGCCTATGCCAGGAAATTCAACGCCCCCATCCGCACGGGTGTGGAAGTGAAGAGCGTGGTGCGCAACACTGGCCGGCCGGGATTCATCGTTGAAACCTCGAAGGGCCTGATCGAGGCCAACCGCGTGGTCGTCGCAACCGGGCCGTTCCAACGTCCGGTTATTCCGCCGATCGCTCCGAAAGAGGGGACGATCGTACAAATCCATTCCGCCGAGTATCGTAATCCGCAACAATTGCCCCAAGGTGCGGTTCTGGTGGTGGGCGCCGGTTCGTCAGGGGTACAGATTGCAGACGAACTACAGCGTGCAGGCGAGAAAGTTTACCTGTCGGTGGGACCGCATGATCGCCCGCCACGCTCTTATCGCAACCGCGACTTCTGCTGGTGGCTAGGCGTTCTGGGTGAATGGGACAAAGAGGTCGCCACGCCTGGCCGCGAGCATGTCACGATTGCCGTCAGCGGCGCTCGGGGTGGCCAGACCATTGACTTCCGGGTGCTTGCCAAGCAGGGGATCACGCTCGTGGGTCTGACGAAGGCGTTCAATGGCGACGTGGTTACATTCGAGTCCGATATAGCGACCAACCTTGCTCAAGGCGATGAGAACTATCTGTCGCTGTTGAATGCGGCGGATGCGTATGTTGCCCGCAACGGGCTCGACCTTCCGGAAGAACCTGAGGCACGCAACACGCTACCCGATCCGGAATGCGTGACCCATCCCATTCTCGAACTCGATCTGGCCGCGGCGGGTGTCACCTCGATCGTATGGGCAACCGGCTATGCCGTTGACTACAGCTGGCTGAACGTCAACGCCTTGGATGCAAAAGGTAAGCCCCGTCATCAGCGCGGCGTTTCGAGCGAACCTGGGGTCTATTTTCTGGGTCTGCCGTGGCTGTCGCGGCGTGGCTCCAGTTTCATCTGGGGCGTTTGGCACGATGCCAAACATATTGCCGACCATATCGCCACGCAGCACAAATACCTCTCGTATCGCGATGCGTCGCAACGTCATGAGAAAGAATGTGAGGAAACTCGCCTTGACGGTACACACCCTGATTCGCAACATTTAGCTGACCTCTTGAACTGATAGCGAAAGGCGGCCCGCTGTCCGCCTTGCCGAGCAGTTTGCGTCAATTTTTCTACTGTCTATCCAGGTGCATTGATGAGCCAACCTACCCACACCCGCATCCGCATGTTCAACACCAAGGATACGTACCCGAATCAGACGTTGAACAACGACCTGTGCCAGGCGGTGCGCGCCGGCAACACCGTTTATGTGCGTGGCCAGGTGGGCACGGATTTCGACGGCCGGCTGGTTGGACTCGGCGACCCGCAGGCCCAGGCCGAACAGGCCATGAAGAACGTCAAACAGTTGCTTGCGGAGGCGGGCAGCGACCTGTCCCACGTCGTCAAGACGACTACCTATCTGACCGACCCGCGCTATCGCGAGGCCGTGTATCAGGAGGTTGGCAAGTGGCTGAAGGGCGTTTTCCCCATTTCCACCGGCCTCGTCGTGACCGCGCTCGGTCAGCCGCAGTGGCTGATGGAGATCGATGTGATTGCGGTCATCCCGGATGGCTGGAAACCGAACCAGGTCTAAGAGGTAGGACATGACATTCTCCATCATCGGACGTTGCCCGGAGACCGGCCAGCTTGGCGTGGCTATCAGTTCTTCCAGTATCGCGGTGGGTGCCCGATGTCCGTGGCTACGCGCAGGTGTGGGAGCGGTAGCGACGCAGAACGTCACGCTGCCGGCTCTCGGCCCGCAGATCCTCGATCTTCTCGAGGACCAGCAGCTCGAACCTGCGGCAGCCCTGGAGCGGGCGCTCAACGCGAACGGTTGGAGCCAGTATCGACAGGTGACGGTAATCGATAGCCAGGGCCATACAGCATTTTTCACCGGGAAAGAAGCGCTGGGCTTGCACAATGCCGTGGCGGGCGAGCAGTGCGTTGCCGCGGGCAACATGCTGGCCGGTGTGCAGGTCATCGAGGCCATGGTTCAGGCGTTCGAGAATGCACCCGGATTGCTGGCCGACCGTTTGCTCGCCGCCATGCATGCGGCGATGGCGGCCGGTGGCGAAGCGGGGCCCGTGCATTCGGCGGCGCTCAAGGTCGTTGACGACCACACATGGCCGATCGTCGATCTGCGGATCGACTGGGCGGATGAAGACCCCATCGACAAGCTCAATGGCCTCTGGCAGGCCTATCGGCCGCAGAAGCAGGACTACGTGACTCGGGCGTTAAATCCGACCGCCGCTCCCAGCTACGGAGTGCCTGGAGATGAGTGAGATGTCGAGCTGTGAACTGCTTGACCGGCTGATCGGTTTCGCTACGGTCAGCCGGGACTCGAACCTTGAGCTGATCGTTTTCATCCGGGATTACCTTGCAGAGCTTGGAGTGCAGAGCGAGCTCTTCTATAACCCGGAGCGCACCAAAGCGAACCTGTTTGCCACTATCGGTCCACTTGACCGGGGTGGCGTTGTGCTTTCCGGCCATACCGACGTGGTTCCCGTGGACGGGCAAGCGTGGATCATGGAGCCTTTCCGTCTTACCGAGCGAGACGCTCGCTTATACGGTCGCGGTACCGCCGACATGAAAGGGTTTATCGCATCGGTGCTAGCGGCGGTACCCGTCTTTCTCAAGCGACCGCTAAAGATGCCCGTACATCTGGCCTTTTCCTATGACGAGGAAGTGGGATGCCTGGGTGTGCGACCGATGTTGGCACAGTTGGCGCAGCGTCCGCACAAGCCGCGTCTGTGCCTGATCGGCGAACCGACTGAATTGAAACCGGTGCTGGGTCACAAAGGCAAGCTGGCCATGCGCTGCCATGTGAAGGGTGCGTCGTGCCACTCCGCCTACGCGCCTTATGGCGTCAACGCTATCCAGTACGCGGCGCGACTGATCGGCAGGTTGGAGGAGATCGGCTCGGAACTGGCGCAGCCTGAGCATCATGATGAACGCTTTGACCCGCCGTTCTCAACTGTGCAGACAGGTGTCATCAAAGGAGGGCGCGCACTGAACATCGTGCCGGCTGAATGCGAATTCGATTTCGAGGTCCGTGCGCTGCCAGGCTTCAATGCCGAACAGGTGTCGGACAAGCTGCAGACCTACGCAGAGGCCGAGTTGCTGCCGAGAATGCGTGCGGTGCAGGACGACACGGACATTCGCCTGCAGCCGCTCAGCGCCTACCCCGGATTGGCTACCTCGCCCGACAGCGAAGCGGCACAGCTGTTGGCGCTGTTAAGCGGATCCAGCGAGTTCGGTACCGTGGCCTTCGGCACCGAGGGCGGATTGTTCAACGAAGCAGGCATTCCCACGGTGGTTTGCGGACCAGGCAGCATGGATCAGGGACACAAGCCAGACGAGTTCATTTCGCTTGAGCAGTTGGCAGGCTGCGATGCCATGCTCGCACGCCTCGCCGACTATCTTGCGGACCCACGCTAATGCGCTGACCGGCACGAGTAGAGGCCGCTTTCGCTTAGCTTCTGAGAGCGGATAGCTAACGCAGCCTCTACTTTTGCGATGCTTCGTTGATCTGCGCGAGTCGCTCGCGGCAGAAATCCACGAATGATTGTGCCGGCTTGGTCAGTTGGCCACGCTTGAGTCGTGCGCTCACAAGCCCGGAAGGAGCGACGGCCTCTGTGAGATCGATGGTCACGAGCTTTTTGCCGTCGTAGGTGTACTCGGAATAGGGGCGGGTGACCAGCAGGGAGAAGCCGAAGCCCTGACCCACCATGCCGCGCACCATTTCAATCGACGGTGAGCCGAAAACGATATTGGGTGTGAGACCCAGTTCGTGGAACAGGCTGACGAAGTAGGTGCGGCTCGGTTGCACGTCCAGCAGGATCATGGGTTCAAGACATAGATCGCGCAGGGATACCTCGGTCTGACTGGCGAATTTGTGGTTTTCCGGCAGCAGCACATAGGGCTTCTGTGGCGGCATCAGCGGCTCGGTTTCGATGGTGCTGTCCAGATCATGGTCGTAAAGGAAGGCCACGTCGAAGGTGCCGTCGGTCAGGCCTTGTACCAGATCCTGTTGCTCGCCGTCGCGCATGCGGATGCTCACGCCGGGGTAAAGCTCGCGAAAGCCGGCGATCAGTTGCGGCAGGTAGAGCGGGGCCACCGTTTCGAAGCAGCCGATGTCAATTTGCCCCGTGACAATGTCGTTGTCGGCGAGCGCGTTCTGCTCGAATTCGTGCGCCATCCGCAGCAGTTCCTGCGCCTTGTGATAGAAGCGCGTGCCTCCAGGCGTCAACGAAACGCCTTGGGCGTGGTGGCGGATGAATAGCTTTACCCCGAAGCCCTCCTCCAGCGCTTTGATGGCAGTGGAGATGGAAGGTTGGGCGATGAAGAGCTGGCGCGAGGCTTCGGCGACGCTGCCGGATTCCACCGTCGTCACGAAGTATCGAAGTTGTCGCAAAGTATAGTAAGCCACTGGCACCTCTGCTGCCTGGCCGCAGGCGCCTCGCCTGACAGCGCATATCGTCGGTCATTTTGAGTAGCACCTTACCCGAAGAAGATATTCCCAGGGGATGCGCTTGAAAAGCTTTTTCATACGACTGGGAAATATTTTTAGTATTTTTCGTCTTCGCCGGAGCGGCGCACCATGCTTGAACCGACATAACGCGCGTGCGGCCACGCAAGACTGGAGACAAAACTATGACCACCCCGGATGGCAACGTGTCCTCGTTCATCGAGAAACACACAATCGGCTATGTGCCGCCTGAAGATCGCCACGGTAAAGTGCGTGATCTGTTTACCCTGTGGTTCGGCGGGAATATTGCGCCACTACCTATCGTGACTGGAGCGCTCGGCGTTCAGTTGTTTCACCTGAACCTGGTGTGGGCAATCGTTGCCATCATCGTCGGTCAGGCAGTGGGTGGGATCCTGATGGCGTTGCATTCCGCGCAGGGTCCGCAGATGGGGATTCCGCAGATGATCCAGAGCCGCGCGCAGTTCGGCTCATGGGGCGCACTGCTCGTGACCGTGATAGCGGCCGTGATGTACGTGGGCTTCTTTGCGTCCAATATCGTGCTCGCAGGGAAGTCCGTGCACGGCATTGAATCCTCCATCCCGGTTCCGGTCGGCATCGTGCTTGGAGCGGTGGGATCAGGACTGATCGGGATCATCGGTTATCGATTCATCCATATCCTGAACCGAATTGGTACCTGGGTACTTGGCATCGGTATCCTGGTGGGGTTCTGGTACATCCTCACGCACGTCTCGACCGGCGACTTTCTGACGCGCGGCGGATTCAGTATTGCCGGCTGGCTTGCCACAGTCTCGCTGTCGGCGCTTTGGCAGATCGCTTTCGCGCCGTATGTTTCGGACTATTCACGTTATCTGCCGAAAGACGTGGGCGTCGCGTCGACATTCTGGGCAACCTATCTTGGCTGCAGTCTCGGCTCGACGCTGGCGTTTATCTTCGGCGCTGTCGCTGTGCTTGCAGTGCCGGCCGGTGTCGACACGATGGATGCGGTCAAGCAGGCTACCGGACCGCTCGGTTCGCTGATGTTGGTGCTGTTCCTGCTAAGCGTGATCAGCCACAACGCGTTGAATCTCTATGTCGCGGTACCGCCGACATGAAAGGGTTTATCGCATCGGTGCTAGCGGCGGTACCCGTCTTTCTCAAGCGACCGCTAAAGATGCCCGTACATCTGGCCTTTTCCTATG
>Ga0206813_1136_pt1 | contig 15003 bp, 10 predicted proteins | sample Alteio_BWOrgCont_92_FD_152856 | JGI IMG/M metagenome (GOLD analysis project Ga0206813, IMG submission 152856) | Enriched cells from forest soil in Barre Woods Harvard Forest LTER site, Petersham, Massachusetts, United States -... | ecosystem: Environmental > Terrestrial > Soil > Temperate forest >...
TGCGGTTCGGATTTGGGCCAAACTCATTGCTGTCGATGCGCGCGTCGGGGAAGCCGGTGAGCATTTCGTTGTAGCCCGGGTAGGAAAATGCCAGGCCATTAGTGACGCGGGCGATGCTGCCCTTTTCCTGATTGCCGAAAATCTGGCCTTGCCGGGCGACCGTGCCCCAAATGAAGGGGAGCAACGCCGAGCGCCGCTCCGCGGGATCGTCTCGCCAGAACTGCTTGGCCAGGGCGCGCGGTTCGGCCCACATACCCCCGTGCTCGGAATCCATCAGGCTGCGATCGGCGCCGGTGAAGACTTCTTGCCAACGCAGGCCATCACTGACGATGAGCACGACGTTGCGCGTCTTGCCCTCCCGGGGCATCGCAGCGATCGAAAGCGCCAGCATTGCGCAAGCCGACAGAAAGACGAAACACGCTCGGACAATCTTGTTCACGGTTTTTCCCCGTTGCGGCGGCTGTATCTTTCACTGATGACGCCGCCAGCGCCTGGAACTCTATCGCAAGCGGAGTTGCAAGGGGCGCGGATTCGGAGGCAATTGTGACAATTCGCGCGCGATTTCCACAAACAAAATTGAGAGGGGAACGCAAAGGGTCTTGACAAGCCGGCGAAGCTGAGTTGTAATCGGCCATCCAGTTGCAACTTACTAACAACTAGAAAGGATTTTGCGTTTCAATCCGGTCGCCTTCTAGTTGTTAATAAGTTGCAACTAAGATTTTACCCTGGAGCCTTATGAACTTCCCGACTAGCAACCGCATTGCGCTCACTACTCGTGCCGTCCTGCGCTCCATCCTGGCCGTGTGCTCGCTGCTGTTTCTTTTTGCGCTGCGCGCGGCCGGTCAAGAGCCACCTTATTTCGTCACCTATTCGTCGGCGCTCGAAGAGCCCGGCAACCTGGAGATTTCACTGAAGTCCACGCAAGCGTCGCCCGCGAACGGAAATGCGTTCCTCGGCAGCGTGCTCGAACTGGAGTACGGAGTGAAGGGATGGTGGACCACCGAGTTTTATTTGGACGGGCAGACGACCCGAAACGACTCGACGCTCTTTACCGGCTTCCGCTGGGAAAATCGCTTTCGGCCTTTGCTGCGGGAACACTTCATTAATCCAGTGCTGTACGTGGAATATGAAAACACCAACACCGCGGATCGCAGCCTGCTCGAAATTGTGGGGCACGACAGCGTGGCGGACCTGGCGATCCCCAATAGTGCTGCGCGCCGGGAAATCGAGCGGGAGATGGAATTGAAGCTGATTTTGGGGAGCAACGTGCACGGGTGGAATTTCTCGGAAAATTTTATCGCGGAGAAAGCGTTGAACGAAAGCGAACCGTGGGAATTCGGATACGCCCTGGGAGCTAGCAGGCCGCTGCGGCTGGACTCCAGCGGTAAGTCCTGCTTCCTTTGCCGCGAAAATTTCGCTGCCGGGGCGGAACTTTACGGCGGGTTGGGCACCACAGAGGGATTCGGGTGGAAAGCTACGTCGCAATATCTTGGACCAACGGTGAGTTTCGGCATTCCGCGCGGGCCGACCATTTTTCTCTCGCCGCAATTCGGTTTGAACGACAACAGCGCCAAAGTGTTGTTTCGTCTTTCGGTTTCTTTCGAAGTGCAGCAAGTGGGGAATATTTTCCGGCGGAAAAACCAATGAACGCAACCACGGTGAATCGAGTTCCAAGGCAGGCACGAATTCCGGGCGGGGCGCGGCGTGCCCCGGCGCGGCGGGTAGAGCGGCTTCGGGCCGCGCTTTGCTTTGTGGCGCTGCTCATTTGCATGGCGGCCGCGGATGGTTCGTGGCTGAGAAGCGTACCGCCCGATTACCATTCGAAAGCGAATCCACTAGCCGGGCAGCCGGCCGCGATCGCCGGTGGCGAGGTGCTTTTCGCCGATCGTTGTGCCAAATGCCATGGCAAGGACGCGCTGGGACGCGGGAAACGTCCCAGCCTGCGCAGCGAGCGGGTCCAATCGCAGGCCACTGAAGGCGATATTTTCTGGTTGCTGAAGAACGGCAACCTTCGCCGCGGAATGCCAACCTGGAGCGCCATGCCGGAGCCGTCGCGCTGGCAAATCATCGCGTACGTGAAGAGCCTGGGGCCGGAATCCGCATCCGCGCCCGGCAAGAAACCCCGACAGGAGAAATCGAAATGACCCAGCCCATGGCATTGGTTGCATCGCTCGGCGCTGCGCTGCTATTTCTGGCTGCGTGCAGCTCTGGAAAGGCGCCCAATTTTCCGCGAGAGAACGATACGATAAATGCTTCCGAGCAGCAGACCGGCGAGCGGCTGTTCGTCGAAACGCGATTCGCTGAATATTTCGCGGCGCACATGACCGGAGTGAACGATCCGCTGGCAGTGGGCGATCCGGTGGTGGCTCAAGTGCAGAGCACCAATGGCCCGTTGCCTGGGCCTTTCGCAGGGAATTCGATGAACTGCCGTTCGTGTCACTTCGTGGTGGAGTTTCAGGGCGTCTCGGGCGCGGGAAATCGTACCTACTCGGATTTTATCGATCACAGCCCGTTGCCGCTGGCCATGGGAAATTTCACGAGCACGCCGCGGAACGCCATGCAAATGGTGGGTTCGCTGCAATCGCGCGGCGGTCCGACGTTTTTGCATTTTGATGGGCAATTTAATGATCCCGCCGATCTGGTGAAGACCACGCTAACGGGGCGCAATTTCGGCTGGGGACCGGCGCAAACGCAAGAGGCCATCGCCCATATCGCAAAAATAATCCGCGAAGACGATGGCAACAATATCCCGGCTCAGGAATACGGGGAAAATCTTCCTTACTCGACGATTTTTCTGGGCACGGCTGCGAATATTCCCAAAGACGTACAGCTTGCGCCGCAATTCCGGCTGGACGTGACAACGGCGTCGGACGATGAGATCGTGAACCTGGTAGCGCGGTTGATCGCGGAATATATGCGCGGGTTGCTGTTCAAGCAGGATGAGTTCGGGCGCTACTATTCGTCGCCGTATGATGTTTTTGTGCGCATCAATCATTTGCCGGTGCAGCCCAAGGCGGGCGAGAGCACCGCGCAATACAATCAGCGGCTTCTTTCCGCGGTGAATGGCTTGAGCAACCCGACATTCGTAGACGGGACGTACGGTCGATTCCAATACCATGCCCAGACCTTTCAGTTCGGAGCCACGGAACTCGCGGGCCTGAAAATATTTCTTAGCGCCGCAAATAACGCCGCGGATGGCTCGCAACACGCGGGAAACTGCGCCGCCTGCCACGCGGCTCCGAATTTCACGGACTTCGCATTTCATAACACGGGGGTGACGCAGGAAGAATATGACAATGCCAACGGCACAACTGCATTCATGAATCTGAAGTTTCCTACGCTCGACCAACGCAATCAAAACTTTGACCAGTACATGCCGGTCTCCGCGGCGCATCCCAATGCCACCGAACAGTTCCGTCATCACGCGGTTGCGGGGCAGCCGCAATTCGCGGATTTGGGATTGTGGAATATTTACCTGAATCCCGATGTGCCCAATCCGCAGGCGGATCTGAAATCGGTGGTGTGCGCGAACGCGCAGAATTGCACGGTGGACCAGGGGCTGGCCGGCACTATCGCGCAGTTCAAAACGCCGATGTTGCGCGATCTGGAAGATTCCGCGCCGTATTTCCACAATGGCAGCGCCCTGAAATTCAACGACGTGGTGCAATTTTACGTGCGCAGCTCCACGCTGGCGCGCGCCGGGGCGCTGCGCAACGCTCCCGCCGAATTTCGAGGAATGTCGTTGAGTGATGCCGACGTCGCCGCGGTCGCTGCTTTCCTCGCCGCGCTGACTGAGGATTACGACGACGCCTAGCCGGCCGCGTACCTGATGCTGGTCGCTCTGAACGCTACTTGCGCTGCTTGAATCCCGTCATTCAGAGCCGCGTCCCGACGCGGTCCGATTGCGTTGACACCTCTCGCTAATCGGTTTATATATTTCTAACGTTTCCGTACCCCCACAGGGATAATCGCTGGAGGAGGCATGTCGAAGAAATGCCGCGAAATGCCCGGGACAAATGCGTTCTTGCTCAATTCACATCCGCGCCCTGCCTAAACCCTCTTGCACGCTCGCGAGTTCGACCCAGTCTTCAAGTTCTTTCCGGCAATCCAGTGGGCGGCGTGCTGCGGCAGCGCTGCAATTTCTCGGTGAAATTCGGAGGTGTGCTATGAAAATAGTAGCCATGCTGGCCGCGGTGCTCGGCATCTGTTTCGCGAGTTCGGCGCAGCAATTGACGCCGGATCAGAAGCGCACTTTAGAATTGAAGCCAGGCGTGGTTCTCGTCGTGGTCGAATACACCGTGACCTGGAAGCTGTTGCAGCCTGTGCAGATTTCTTATCGGGAAACGGGCACCGGCTTCATCTACCGGCCCGACGGCTACATCATTACCAACGGCCACGTGGTCGCCGATGCCCACTTGAAGGATCCGGACGCTCGCGCGGCATTTGATGCACGGGCACGGAAGGAATTCCAGGACGCGCTGGATGACGGAACGATCATCGCTAAAGTGGAAGAGCAATACGGCAAACGATTGACCGAAAAACAGAAAGAAGTGGTGCGGGAAAAGCTGAAGCCCGACATTTCGTTTACCACGCCGACACTCGACGTTTATCTGGCCAACGGCAAATCCTATACCGCAAAAATCCTGCAATGGGACAATCCCATCGGACAAGGAAAAGACGTCTCGATTCTAAAAATTGCCGGGAACGACCTTCCGACCGTCCCCCTGGGAGATTCCGACAAGGTCAATATTCAAGATCCCGTGATGGTCATCGGTTTCCCGGGCGTAGCTTCGAAATGGGGACGCAATAGCCTCATCAGCAACGAATCCAATTTCGATGCCAGCGCCACCAATGGCCACATCTCCGCAATCAAGAAAAGCAATATCGACACGCCGCTATTTCAATCCGACGCTTCCATCACTCACGGCAACAGTGGCGGCCCAGTGTTCAACCAGGAAGGGAAAGTGATCGGAATTGCCACCGCCGGCGCGGATACCACCCAGGGCTTCAACTGGTTCGTGCCCATCAACACGGCGATGGAGTTCGTCCGCGAAGCCGGCGCGACCGCGGAGACCGGCCCGTTTAATCCAATTTGGGCGCACGCACTCGATTTGTACGACACCGGCAAATGCAAGGCGGCCATTCCGGAATTCGACACTGCTCTGGAAATGATGCCTGGTTTGCCCGATGCAGCGCAGTTCCGCAACATGGCGGCGAAGTGCTGGGAGAGCAAGAATGGCTTTCAGCAATTCATGGAAACATCCGCGTGGGCCGTTTACGCAGCCGTCGTAGTGGTCATCCTCGCGCTGTTGGCAGTTATCCTGGTTTCACGGAAATCGTCGGGCGCGTCTGTCGCCGTCGCAGTTCCGGCCGGAGCCTCGGCGCACGTCCGCGTCGATGTTGCGCCGTCAGGAGGTGTGCTGCCGGCGCAAGCGCAAGGGCAATCTTTTGGAAACATTCAAGCCACAGCCGGTGAACTTTCAGGAAAAACATTTAAAGTTACAAAAGAGGGTCTGCTGATCGGCCGGTCGCCGAAATGCCAAGTCGTTCTTACAGATGACACGGTCTCGAGCGAACATGCCTGGATCGTCCCGACCGGCAACGAAGTAGTAGTGATCGACAAAGGCTCATCAAACGGAACGTACGTGAACTCCGTCGATTCACCCAAAGTCAGCAAAATCGGCCTGCGCAACGGCGACAGAATCTTTCTAGGCAAGAAGGGCACAGTCGTCTTCACATACTTCACCTCATAAGAAGTCGCGGCCAAGGAGATTTCAATGGCGAAATTTTGCGCTAAAGGTCATCAGATGGAAGATTCCTGGGACACCTGCCCGACCTGCCAGACCACCGGCTATCGAGTAGCGCCAAACGCGGGCACGGCCAAGACGCGCCTGGAATCTGAGCCCACCAAAGATCTCCCAGGCGCCGCGCGACGCACCGTCCTGATCAGCGATAAACGCAAGGCCGCCGTGGTCGGCTGGTTCGTAGCCATGAGCGGCGAACAAAAAGGCGAAGACTTCCGCCTTCACGAAGGAAAAAACACAGTCGGCTCGGCCGCAGACTCGCAGATCGTCCTTCGCGATACGACGATATCCGGACAACATGCCAGCGTCCGCTTCGAAGACGGCAAATTCACGGTAACCGACCTCGATTCCTCCAACGGCACCTTCCTCAACGACAAGAAAATCGCCCGCGAGGAACTCAACGACAACGACATGATTCGCTTCGGCGAAGTTACGGTAAAATTCAAGCGCCTCTAAGGTGACCCGCGCGTCATGAAGATCCGCCCAGGGATTGAGTTGGCGAACTTAACCGATGTCGGCTGCGAACGGACCGAGAACGAAGACAGCCTCTGCTATGCAGAACCCGAAAGCGATGAGGATCTCCTCGTCCGCGGCCGCCTGATCGTAATCGCCGACGGCATGGGCGGCCAGGAAGGCGGCCAAATCGCCAGCGGCATCGCCGTCGATACGGTGCGCGAAGTTTTTTTGAACGGACCGGCCGGCGATCCAGCCGCCGCGCTCGAGTCCGCGTACCAATCGGCGCATTTCGCCATTCAGAAGTACGCGCGCGAGCATCCCGAATTCGCAGGCATGGGCACCACCTGCACTTCCGCAGTGCTCCACGGCGGCCATTTAACTTACGGCCACGTAGGAGACTCGCGCCTCTATCTGCTGCGCGACGGCACCATCGGCCGCTTGACCCGCGACCAAAGCTACGTCCAGCACATGGTAGAAATCGGAGTAATCAGCCCGGAAGAAGCCGCCACGCATCCTTCAAGAAACATCCTCACTTCCGCACTCGGCGCCGCAACAACGGTAGAAGCCGACTTCGCAGAAGCCCCCATTCGCCTGGAATCGAGCGACCTCTTGCTCTTCTGCACCGACGGTCTTCACGGCCTAGTCAGCGATGAAGAAATGCTAGCTGTCGCCACGGAAAATCCCCCGCGCGAAGCCTGCGTGAAATTAGTTGATCTGGCAAAGTCGCGCGGTGGCCCTGACAACATCACCATTCAGATCGTGCGAATCGAAGGAGCCCCGGTCGCCTACAGCGAAGACGCGGCCGGCGCCGGAAGTTAGGTAAGCAAAGATGATCGGAACCGAGATCAGCTGCTACCGCATTCTGGAAAAAATCGGCGAAGGCGGCATGGGTGTGGTCTACAAGGCCGTGGACACCGGCCTCGACCGCATCGTCGCCATGAAAGTCCTCAATCCGGACCTCTCCAAAAATCCGGAATTGGTCGCGCGTTTCCGCTCTGAAGCCAAAGCCCAGGCAAATCTCAATCATACCAATCTAGCCACCCTCTACGCGTTCCTCGTTCACACCGACGGCACCGCCGTAATGGTAATGGAATTCGTCGAAGGCGAAACTTTCGCGCAAATGATCCGCCGCCGCGGCCCCATCCCCGAACAAGAAGCCGTTCCCCTATTCAGGCAAGCGCTGCTCGGCATCGGCTACGCCCACCGCGCCGGCATCCTCCACCGCGATATCAAGCCCAGCAATTTAATGCTCAACAAAAACGGCTTGGTCAAAGTAATGGACTTCGGCATCGCCAAAGTAATGGGCGTGCAAGGAATGACGCGCACCGGCACGCAACTAGGCACACTCGCCTACATGTCCCCGGAACAAATCCAAAACCGCAATGTCGACATCCGCTCCGACATCTACGAACTCGGCATCACGCTCTACGAAATGCTCACCGGCCATCTCCCATTCGAAGCCGATAGCGAATTCCAAATCATGCACGACCACGTCTACAAAGCCCCGCCTCCACCGTGCACCTACTATCCTTATATAGGCAAAGGCATCGAGCAGGTAGTCCTGAAGTCCATCGCGAAAAATTCCGATCAGCGTTACCAGACCGTAGAGCAATTCGGCGCCGCGCTTGAGCACCCCGATTTAATGGAACCCATGCCGGAAATTTCCCCGGCCGATGATGTCACCGCTCCGAGAAGCGCGCTCCAGCAACCGCGAGTAGCGCCACCGTCAACTCCGTCTTCGTCCGCCGCTCCGCGCACACCTGCTTCGGTTGCGCCGCCTGCATCGTCCGTAGCGCGGCCGGCGTCTTCTGTCGCGCGGCCAGCTTCGACGCCAGCCTCCGCAAATGTTTCGCCGCCCTACGGCGGCGCCGGCATGGGCCCCACGCGTATCGAATCAGCGCCGACCATCGTTCAACCGCAATCGCAATCGCCGATGCAACCCGCATGGACAGCGCCAGCTGCGGCGGCGACAACAACGCCTGCGCCGGGCGGCTCCACGAAAAAATTGATCATCGCCGGCGTCGGTCTCGTAGTTCTTCTACTAATCGGAGTCGCGGCCTATCAAGCCTTCGTTCCAGTTTCAAATCGCGGCGGCAGCGCTCATCCCGCAACCGCGCAAGCCACGCCCCCCGCGAGCGTCCCGGACGCTCCCCCCGCCGAAGCAACAAACCACATCGGCGACGACACATCCCCAAGCGCCGGCGACAACACGATTCCCGACGGCGCCGCGAAACCAGACCGCACTCCCAGCACGCCACCGGCTCAGCCGCAACCGAAACCTCGATCTAAAGCCCCGGCTGCATCCGCGGATCAAGGACAACTGCTCTGGCAAAAAGCGCAGGCCGCTTTCGCGCAGGGCCATTATTTCGAGCCGGTGAACGATTCAGCGCTGCACTGGGCCATTCTTTCGCGCAGAGCCGGAAATCCGGGCGGCAAAGCTTTGGAAGTACAGATCGACGAAGTCTACAAATCGCGAGTAGCCGCCTATTACAAACAAGGAAACTACCCAGCCGCTCTAACCCTCATCAACGAAATGCTGAAATTCTATCCCGGAAATACAAGCCTGCTAGCAGACCAAAAGCGAATCCAAGCCGCCGCAAATTCCGCAAGAAAATAGCCCACATCGCACCGCCGCAGGGTAACCACCCTCGTCAAAGCCCGGCCAGTCGAAGAGAAATATACCCCGCTCTCAGTCCCGCATGCTGACCGCCGCCGGATAAACTTTGATCCAATGATTCCGAATTCGCATTTTTACCTGCTTCCCGCCCACCGCCGAAACAATCACATCCGATTCCTGCACCTGCATATGGCAATCCACACAATTCTTCTCAATCTCCCCGCCCAATTTCGGAAACAACCCGCAACTCTCCACCTTGTGGCAACCCAAGCACCGGTCCGAATACTCAGCCGCCGCCCTCTCCGGTGCATGAACATCATGGCAAGTGATGCAACTCATTTGCGGCGAGCTCCGATAACACCGGCTCCGTTCCAGCAGCGCCACCTGATTCCCATGCACGTCCAACTTCGCATCCGGCCCCGGGACCACCAGCGTCAAATAATCCGCCAGCACCCTTCCCGGAACAAAAGAGAAAGCCGCCCCCCGTTCCTCACCCAATCCTCCATGGCACTCCGCGCAAACATCCACCTGCCGCTCCCGCGAAAGGCTCCCTGGATTCACGATCCCAGAATCCGCGCCATTCGTTTTGTCCGGCGAAGCGTTAAGCGTCGAATTCGCAGCCTGCCGCGCCCGAGCTTGTTCCAAACCGATGTGCTCCCGCCCCGGACCATGGCACCGCTCGCAAGTAATCCCCAAATCAAAACCCGTCTTCCGATAACGATTCGCAGGAGGCGCCGATGCAATCGAAGCAAAATAACCGGCATGGCACTCCAGACAACGCGGATCAATCGGCCGCGTAAATTCCGCAGTGCCATCCAAGTAGCCAGGGCTGTTCACCCATTCCCCCAGCGGCGTCCAATACGAAACCGGCAACTGAAACAACCGGTCCCCTTTCCAATACAAATACGACTGCCCTCGCTCACCAGATCCCACAACAATGTCAATCTGTTCCGTATGCGTAAGCTCGTCAGGCGCCCTCCCGAAAACCGCCGATTGAAAAAATCCACCGCCGCGCGCAGACATAACAAAGCGCAAAGTCGGATCAGCAGTGGCCAGAGTATTCGACGGCGCCGAAAATTTCCCGAGGATCGAGCTCGAGCCAGGAGTCTGCGAAGTCAGATGATGCCCAGTGTGGAGATACGTGCGGTCAATATCATCGTGGCAGGCCCGGCAAGCCGCATCGCCAACATAATTCTCGCGCTTGGGCGAATCTTGAGGACCAACCCGCGGCGCTCCAAAGCCCAGCAGCAACGCCAGCAGAACAATCCCGTTAAAAAATCGCCCGGCCGACAATCAAATTTCTCCTAAACCGCGCACGTTAACAGATTCACTCACCTTCATCAAATCGCCTCCGAATCTGCAGCCCGGCCAGTGGTGCGTTTTTCCACTTTCTAGTAAGCTCCTTCTTTGCCAATCCCTTGCAAACCTACCCCAAAAACGGCGCTTCTCGACCCAGGCCAAAAGCCAACGGCAAACCCCTAAAACGCCACGTCACCATCCGCGAAGTAGCCAAAGCCGCTGGCGCCTCCGTCTCCACCGTCTCCGCCGCACTAAACAATTCCGACTATGTCAGCACCGAGACCCGCCAACGCATCGAAGAAGCCGTCAAAACTCTCCGCTATTTCCCAAATGATCTGGCGCGCGGCCTGCGCCTGCAAAAAACCCGTTCCATAGCCATCGTCGTCCCCGATCTCTCCAACAATTTCTACATCGAGCTAGTACGCGGCGTGAAAGACTATTCGGCCTCAGCAAGCTTCACAGTCCTAATCGGAGATTCGCGCGAAAGCTGGGAAGAAGAGCGCAATTATCTGGAATCGTTCCATCGTCGCCGCGTAGACGGCGTCGTCCGCGTCCCCGCCAGAAACGCAGGCGCCGGCAAAGCCAAAGCCGTCCTCGGAAATCTCCCAGTGGTTTATGCCGATCGCCACCCGCACGAAAAGGATTCCTACATCGGACGAGTGGAAGTCGACAACGCCCGCGCCGCAGAAAGCGCCACGTGCTATCTGCTCAGCCTCGGCCACCGCGACATCGGCATAATTGCCGGCGACGTCTCCAGCGGCACCTCCCAAGACCGCGTCCAAGGCTTCATGTCCGCCATGCGCAGCGCCAAACTTCGCCCCGACCGCTCCATGATCCACACCGGCCACAACGACATGGAAAGCGGGCACTTCCATGCCATGCAACTGCTAACTCGCGCTCAACGCCCCACTGCAATTTTCTGCACCAACAACATGATGGCCCTAGGCGCCCTAGCCGCCATCCAGGAAATCGGCCTGAACTGCCCCGAAGAAATCAGCCTCCTAGGCTTCGACGATTTTTATTGGTCCACCCTCCTCCGCCCCAGGCTCACCGTAGTCCGCCAACCCGCCAGAGAAATCGGAATGATCGCCGCGCGGATCCTCATCGACCACATCGAAGGCCGTCCGAATGTGCCTGCCCCGGCGCTACTCGAGACTCAACTGATCGTCCGGGACTCCTGCTGCCCTCCTAAGAAGGTGTAATTATTCGCGGTTCCTGTAGCACAGCCACTCCGAGCTGTGTTTAATCGCTTTAATGGCTTGATGCTGGGCTCGCGTAGGAAAATCCACAGCCAGGAGTGGCTGTGCTACTGGTTTCGCCTCGCGTTCGCCAGTTCTGGTCAAAATGGCGTTTTTCGGGGTGTGAAAAAGACGTTTTTTTTGCGATTAGAACGGTCTCCCTTTGTTTGTTTTGAAGGAGATACGAGCGTTTCTAATAATTTCGTTTGCGATTAGCCTTTTGTTCGCCTTTTTCGTGGGATCGGGCTCGAATTGGGGAGTTGGAACGGGGCGGGGTGGATTTATTTTTGGAGAGCGGGCTGGCACTTTCATTGCCGTTTGGGGCTCGACAGCAGAGCTGTGGGGAGGTTAGCATATGTTAACTGCTATGTCAATAATAAAATGCTATAAAGAAGGAAAAAGCGGGCAACACCCAGGCGGAACGCGGTAGCAGAAAGGCATTCGTAGCGCAGGCTGCCAGCCGGCGTTTCTGTGCGGCGCTCGTCGAAATCGCCCGACTACTACAAATTCCAGCGCTCCTCCGCACTCTCGCCATTCGCCTGACAGAGTGTAACCGCACACAAAAACGCCGGCTGGCAGCCTGCGCTACGAGTCGGGAAATCGGGACGATGGCGGGTGGGTTAGCTGGCGGGGGATTTGGCGAAGGGCCAGATTTTTACGGCTCTGGCGCGTAGGAAGTAGGCGCCTAATCCCAACAGCAAAAGAATCAGGGCGGTACCGATATTCTGGCGTTGTTCCGGAGCGGAAGCGACATAAATCCAGCCTATGAGCGCGATGATGGCGGGGAGCGGATACAGCCACATGTGGAAGGGCCGCTGAATTTCATTGCGATATTTGCGGATGGCGAAAACGGCGAAGATCTGGGGGATGAACTGAAACATGATCTGAATGATCATGAAGGCGGAGAGTAGGCGTTCGAGAGAAAGCCAGCAGAGGGGAATGGCCATGGCATTTATGGCCAGAAGTGAAACTGTGGGAAACCGGCCGGTGGGATGGACTCGACCGAAGACTTTGAAAAAACTGCCTTCTGCGCCGGCAGCGTAGAGGATGCGAGATAGCCCCAGGCTCATGGTAAAGATTCCGCCGAGCGTCGAGACTAGAATTAGACATGTCATCACCGACGCCGCCCGAGAGCCGTAAAGCTTGCCAATAAATTCGGAAACCACCGCGTGAGACACCGCCGCGTCGTGCCAGGGAATGACTCCGATGATGACTACGCTCATCAAAACATAGAGAACCGCGACGACCAGCACGGAGAGCACGATGGCGCGAGGGATATTCTTCGATGGATTTTTGACCTCGGCGCCGAGGTAAGTGATGTTGTTGTAGCCGCCGTAGTTGTACATCGCGATGAGCGTGGCTCCCGCCAGTCCATAAAAAAACGACTTGGAGAGATGAAACGCGCCTGGCGGAAAATCGAAAGCCATCTTGGTGTCGATGTGAATGAGGCCTGACAAAACCACCCAAAGAATTGCGAGCAAAACCACGCCCAACATGACCACCGAGTAACGCCCCACGGATTTCACCGGACGATACAACAAGAAGGTGATGAATACGCAGACGGAGGCGGCCACGGCGCCGACACCGGCTTGGCCCAGATGGGGGAAAAAATAGCGGCAATACTCCGCGAAGCCGACGGCAGCGGCCGAGATTCCCAAGGGAGCGACAAAAATTGTTTCCCAGAGAAATAGAAAAGAGAACAGATGACCCCAGGTGCGGGCGTCAAATGCCTCGCGGAAATAAATGAACGCGCCGCCCGCTCCAGGCATCGCTGCGCCCAGTTCGGCGTAAACCATGCCATCGCAGACGGAAAAAAATGCGCCGAGAAGCCAACCGAGTACCGCTTGCGGACCGCCCATCGCGGAAAGGATTACGCCGATGGTGATGAAGGGGCCGATGCCGATCATATTGAGCATGTTCACGGCAGTGGATTGCAGCAGGCCCATGCCGCGGACTAGTTTTTCGGAGGCTGCGGCGATCTCGGAGGGAAGCTGTGGAGCAGAGTTTTCGGCCAAGTCACATGCCCTGGAAAATAGGTGAATCGAATGTCGAGCCGGGACTATAGCAGCGCAAATGGGCACCGGCAACGGGAGAACCCGAAAAACATTGAAACGTTTCGGCACAACGCTCCACTGTACCGCTGGCGTCTCTGCCGGCTCCTTCGTCGACCGCTCCGCAGGCGCAACAATTCCCAAGCACCGACGCGGTATCCGAACCGGGGGCGAAGCAGCGGTGCCAGCAAGCGAAGCATCGCAAAAAACGCAGAGCAAGCCGAAATTCAGGCCAGGTCAAGAAAATCGCGCGTGGACAAACCGCGCAACCGTACGCTACGCTCCGAGCGCTCGCACTAGAGAGGAAAGAATCGTGACGCGGTTCGGAAATTTGCGGCGATTAACGCTGGCCGCAGCCAGCTCGCTCCCATTTTGCTTCGCGCTCGCTTTCGGCGCGAATCAGAATCCGTCCCCGCCGACAGGACACCCGCCGCAATCCAGCGGACCCGTCGTCCAAGCCCAAACCGCTCTAGCACGCGGCGATTCCGACGAAGCCATCCAGATTCTTTCCGATCATCTTCAATCCAACCCCACAGACACCATCGCCCGGAGACTGCTAGGCCAAGCCTACGCCAGCGCCGGCCAAGACGATCGCGCCGCCCAAGAGCTGCAAACCGCGCTGCAATCCGCCCCGGACGACTTCGTAGCCCTGGCAGCCCTCGGCGAAATTTATGCCCGCGGAGGCCAAGCCGAAAAAGCCGAGCCGCTCCTAGCCCGCGCCGTAAAAATTAGCCGCTCCCCGCAAATTCGAATCGAGTGGGCCGTCGTTCTCGCCCACCTGCACAAATACAAAGAAGCCCAAGCCGCATTGGCAAGCAGTTCTCCGCCAAGTGGCCGTGACGAGAGCATCCAATTCCATCGCTTGAAAGCGTCAGTCGCGCTGGGACTAGGAAATGCCTCAGCCGCCGCCACCGAAATGGAATCGGCTCTAACTCAAAATCCAACGGATGACGCGCTGACTCTGGCAACCGCCGCGGCCCAGTTGCAGGCAAAAAATTGGAAACGCGCCGCCGAGTTGGCAGGGCCGCTATTTTCGCGCACACAAAATCCCCAAATCGGCCTTATTAGTCTCGAAGCCGAATTGGAATCGCACGCCGATTTCCATCCAACGCTCGAGGCGCTTCGCGGCACGCAGCTCGAATTTTCCGAACGATTGCCCTTCCGCCAGCATCTCGCCGAACTGCTCCTGGCTCATGGCAAACACGCCGAATCCATCGCCGATCTCGAGGCCGCAGCCTCTCTCGATCCAGGCCGCTCCGATTTAATTTTCAATCTCGCGCTCGCGCAATTCCAAGCCGGTCGCCTCGACGATGCCTCGGCCAGCGTGGAAAAGTGCAAGCAGCTCGGCGATGCCGCCGACCTGGAAGATCTAGCCGGCGACATCGAAGAAGCCCGCGGCGACAGCCTCGCCGCCGTCAAAAGTTATCAGGCCGCCGTAGGACTCGCCCCCAACGAAGAAAAGTACCGCCTCTCGATGGCGGTGGAACTGATTCGCCACAGCAATTTCGACGCCGCCCGCCTCCTACTCAAACAAGCCG
>Ga0206813_1137_pt1 | contig 14977 bp, 13 predicted proteins | sample Alteio_BWOrgCont_92_FD_152856 | JGI IMG/M metagenome (GOLD analysis project Ga0206813, IMG submission 152856) | Enriched cells from forest soil in Barre Woods Harvard Forest LTER site, Petersham, Massachusetts, United States -... | ecosystem: Environmental > Terrestrial > Soil > Temperate forest >...
AACCTTCGCCCCGATGAAGTCTTTCTCGATAGCACTCGCAACTCTCTTTGCCGCCGCCGCATTTGGTCAGGAGGCTCCAAAAACGCCCGCCTCGGCCGAAACTCCCTCCGCAACTGCTCCGGCTCCAAAACCCGAATCCGCTCCACCGAAAGAAGCATCAGGCCAGCCTCAAAAATTGCGCGTCGTGGTGCGCAACATCGAACCCTTTTCTTTCGAAGAGGATGGCCGGCGAAAAGGGTATGCCATCGATCTCTGGGACACGATCGCAAAGGATTGCGGATTTCAATATGACTCGCGCACCGTGAATTCGGCGCAAGCCATGGTGGACGATCTCGCCGGCAAAAAAGCGGATGTAGGCGTCGGCGCATTGAGCATTACCTCCCAACGGCAATTGCTCATCGATTTCTCTCATCCCTTTTACGATTCCGGTTTCGATATTCTGACTTCCACCAAGGGACACAGCTCCGCTTTTCATCTTCTCAAGCTTCTGTTGAACCCAGACTTGCTCAAGACCCTCGGTCTGCTGTTCATCGCGGTGCTCGTCGTTTCCCATCTGCTTTGGCTCTTCGAACGACATCGCGATGACGAAGAATTTCCCGGCGCTTACAAACACGGCATCTTCGAATCGCTGTGGTGGACAGCCACCGTCATGGTCACGCTCGCCTGCGATAACAAATCGCCCCGCGGCGTCCCCGGCCGCCTGGTCGGCCTCATCTGGATGATCAGCGGCGTTTTGCTCGTTTCCTTCATGACCGCATCGTTCAGCAGTTCGTTGACGGTCAGTTCCCTCGAGGGCGGCATCAATACCCCCAAGGATCTGGCAGGCCATACCGTCGGGACCGTCGGCGGCAGCACCGCGGAGCGCTATCTCAACGAGCACAAGATCGCTTCAAAGGCCTTCTCAAATGCCGCCGATGCGTGTGAAGCGGTGTCCAAGGGGACCGTGGAAGCCGTGGTCTATGATGCGCCCATACTCCGCTATCAGATGACCAAAATATCGGACAAGGATTTGCGCCTCACCGGCGTGCTCTTCGAGAAACAGGGCTACGGCATCGGATTGCAGCCGGACAGCCCCTATCGCAAACAGATCAACGCGGCCCTCCTCAAGCTGATCGAAAACGATACGCTTTCTGACCTCGACAAGAAGTGGTTCGGCGATCCAGCCACGGACAAGCCCGCCGAGAAGAAATAAGCGACCTGCCAACGCTCAGCGCCATTTTGCATTTCTCATTTTGCATTTTCCATCCCCTCAGTTCCTCCCCTCTCCACTCGCCAGCAACCTCCGCACCAGCGCCTCCCACGACACCAGTCCCACCTGCTCCGCCCCGCGTTCCACCACCGCCAGCGTCACCCGGGCGGCGCGCAGCTTCCGCAGAATATTGAACGCCGGCTCCTCCGGAGCAACGTGGACGATGCGCCGCAGATAAGTCTCCACCACCCCTCGCTGGCGGCTTTCGATCGCGATGTCGAAGGTTTCCACGACACCCACGATCCTTCCGTTCTCATCCGCCACCGGCCAGCGTTCCCGGTTCGTCTCGCGAGTCCGCGCGATGAGGTCTTCGAGCGCGGCATTCATCGCGATGGTGGGCGTCTCGGAGATCGGCGACATGAGGTCCGCCGCCTTTAACGCCCGGAAATCGATCACGTTATGAATCATCTGCCGCTCGATCTTGCTGAGCGTTCCCACCCGTTCGCTTTCGATCGTGAGGTATTTAAAATCCTCCCGCGCCACAAAGAGCTTCTGGCTCTTCTCCGCGCGCGCGCCGAATAGCAACCGCGAAACCGTGGAACCCACGAAATGCACCGGCGAAAGCAGGCTATCCGCCAGGCGCAACGGCCCCGCCAGCGCAGCCACCGCCCGATACGGAAAACGCCGAAAAAACGATTTCGGCAACAGTTCCAACCCCAGCAGATACACCGGCAAAAAGACGATGAACGCCAGAAAGTAACCGCTCCGGTCGCCGAACCGCATGACGAATTCCCGTGTCGCCAGCGTGATCGCGAAGATATTCATCAGGTTCGTCACCATCAGCACCGTCACCAGCAGACGCTCCGGGCGCTCCAGCAGCCGATTTAGCGTGATCGCCGCCCTATCCCGCATCTTCAGCCGGTGCTTCAACCTCACACGGTTCATCGAGAGAATGCCCGCTTCGATTCCCGAAAAAATAAAGGACACCAACAGGCATCCCGCGATGGCCAGCCAGATCACGGCGCTTCCTCCCCATCTTCCGGCGCCGTCAGGGCCTGATCTTGCACGATCAGCACCTCTTCGATGCGCTTCCGCGAAACCCGCCGCACGGTCAGCGTGAGCCCGTGGAGTTTGAGTTGCGCCCCCGGTTTCGGCAGCGCGCCGAGATGGTTGAATATCAGTCCGCCGATCGTGTCGATCCCCTCCGGCTCCAGCTCCACGCTCAGCAGATCATTGATGTCGTCCAGGCGCGCCCCGCCGCTCACGATCAGCCCGCCGCTCGCGATGGACTCGATGTAGAGTCCCCGCTCCGCTTGCGGCACCGCATCGCTGATGAGCTCTTCCACGATGTCCGCCAGCGTCACGATTCCCTCCGTGCCGCCGTGCTCGTCCACAACGATCGCCAGCCCCTGCGGATGGCTCAGAAAGCTCCGCAGGAGATCCAGCGCCTTCATCGTCTCGGGCACAAAGGAGGGCGGAATCAGCCGCTCCGTGTAGGGAACCGCGGGGTCCAGCAGATATTGCCGCGTCTCCAGGATGCCAAGGATGTCATCCGGCGTCTCGCCGTAGATCGGCACGCGTCGATACCGCTTTGTCCGCAGCTTCGCCATCAATTCCTCGGATGTGAGATCGTCCGGCAGCGCGAAGGCGTCCACCCGCGGCGTCATGCAATCCTTCGCCGTCTTCTCCCCGAGCTTGATGATCTCGTGAATGATCTCCTCTTCTCCTTCATGCAGCGCGCCCGTCTCCGTGCCCAGTTCCAGCAGCGTCTCCAGTTCATCTTCGCTCAGGAAATGCGCCGGCTTCAGCGATTTCGGCGTCACCGCTTCGGCCACCCCCTCGCTCAGCCGCTGCAGCAGCCGCGCCACGGGATCAATCGCGGGAATGATCGGCCGAAGCAACCGCACGCCGAGCCGCGTGAAGCGGTAGGGATTCCCGAGCGCCGCCAGTTTCGGCAACAGATCGCAGAAAAAGACGATCAACGCGAAAATCAGGAGCGTCGCCGCCCAGAACGGAAGCCTCGGCCCCTCCAGCTTCCGCAGGAGAAAGAAGCACAGGATGATCAGGGGCAGATTCACCAGCGCGTCCCCGAGCAGGATGGCGCTCAGCAGGCGGCGCGGATTCTCCATCAGCTTCGCCAGCGCCGCCGCGAAATCCGCCCGGCGCGTCTTCAACCGCTCGATATCCACCGGCCTCACCGAAAAGAACGCTGTCTCAATCGCCGAAAAAAGCGCGGAGAGCGTCGCCAGCAATACCGCGGCCACCGAAATGCAAACCAGCGCGCGGAACGGCATTACGATGCGCCACGGTGGCGCGGCTCTTGGAACAATCGTTTCTTGTCAGGCACAGGGTTGCGGAGAATAGTTTCGCCGCCTTTTGGGCGCGATGAAAAAAAGCGACCGTCTCACTGCCTACGTAGAACGCCTGGATACCGACCCCGAACTCGGCCTCGATCCGTGTTACCGGGGCTATTTCACCTGCTTCAATGCCGGCGAATACTACGAAGCCCACGATGTTCTGGAGCATCTCTGGCTGAAACGCCGCGACGAAAACCACGCGTTCTACAAGGGCCTCATCCAGATCGCCGGCGCCTTCGTCCACCTCAAGCTCCAATCGCTCCATCCCGATCACCCAAAGCACGGCCGCCGCCTCCAGCCCGCAGTCCGCCTCTTCCTCCGCGGCATCGAGCACATCGCCCCCTACGGCCCCCGTCATCTCCGCCTCGACGTCACCGCCCTTTGCCGCCTCTGCACCAAATTCGCCAACGAAATCGCCGCCTCCGATTTCTCCCGCAACCCCTGGACCGCCGCCCAAGCCCCCCGCCTGGAACTCAGCGCCCAGCCTTGATCCATGGCCGAATCGACGGTTGCAGCAGCGTTGGTAACGATCCGCGAGAAAGGGTGACCGCGATCAATCCGCAATGCACAGCGCGGCAGCGCTCGTTGAACCGTCTCGGAGCGCTCACTGCATGGAGGCCGGAGCCTCAATCCGCAATGCACCCCGCGAAAGCGCTCCCTGAAATGTCGGGGAGCGCTCACTCCATGGAGGCCGGAGCCTCCATCCGTAATCCGCAATCGGGCTCTTCCTGGGACGTAGTCGTCATTGGCGGCGGCGCCGCCGGCCTCATGTGCGCCCTCCAGGCCGGTCGTCGCGGACGCCGCGTCATCCTGCTCGAGCACAACGAGAGCGTTGGCAAAAAGATCGTCATCTCCGGCGGCGGTCGCTGCAACTTCACCAACCTCGAAGCCGGCCCCGACAACTATCTCTCCGCCCAGCCGGACTTCTGCAAATCTGCGCTCGCCCGCTTCACCCCGTGGGATTTCATCGCCTTCGTCGAAAAGCACGGCATCGCCTATCATGAAAAAAAACTCGGCCAGCAATTCTGCGACGGCAGCGCCCGCGAAATCATCCGGATGCTCCTCGACGAATGCCGGGCCGCAGACGCGCGCATCGCCCTTTCGTGCCGCGTGTCATCCGTGCGCCATTCCGACCGCTTCCATCTCGAAACGAGCGCAGGCCCGCTCGATTGCGCCTCTCTAGTCGTGGCCACCGGCGGCCTTTCCTTCCCAAAACTCGGCGCCACCGACTTCGGCTACCGCATCGCCAAACAATTCGGCCTCCGCCTCACCGATATCCGCCCCGGCCTCGTCCCCCTCACCTTCACCGACGCAGACACCTCGCTCGGCGAACTCAGCGGCCTCTCCATCCCCGTTACCGCCCGTCATTCCAGTGGCGAGTTCCACGAAAACCTGCTTTTCACGCATCGCGGCATCAGCGGCCCCGCCGTCCTCCAGATCTCTTCCTTCTGGCGCGACCACGAGACCCTCCGCTTCGACCTCATGCCCGGCGTGGACACCGCGCAATGGCTCGCCACCGCCCAGCGCTCCCGCAGTGGCGGGACCGATCTCCCCACTCTCCTCAGCCGCTCTTGGCCCCGCCGATTCGCCGAAGTCTGGGCCGCCCGCCATGCCCCCTCCAAACCGCTCGCGCACTTCAAGGCACGCGAACTCACCGACCTCGCCGAACTCCTTCGCGCCTGGCCCTTCACCCCCTCCGGAACCGAAGGCTACCCCAAAGCCGAAGTCACCCTCGGCGGAGTGGACACTTCCCAACTCTCCTCAAAGACCATGGAATGCCGCCAGGTCCCCGGCCTCTATTTCATCGGCGAAGTCGTCGATGTCACAGGCTGGCTGGGTGGCTACAATTTCCAATGGGCCTGGGCCTCCGGCCACGCCGCCGGCCTAGCCGTCTAAACAATCCCACCCCCATCCTGAAACCCGATCGCACGCCCCGGGCCTATTCTTCCCATCCGACCCGTCCGCACCCACCCCGAATGAAACACCGTCGCCCTCCTCTCACCCCCGACACCGCCATCGCCCAAGTCCGCGAGATCTACGACGAACTTGCCCGCCGCCCCGTCGAGCGAGACTGCATCCGCCGCACCGAGTGCTGCCAATTCAAGCTCACCGGCCGCACTCCTTTTCTCACCAAGGGCGAAGCCCTCACCGCCGCCAAAGCCTGGCGCGGCGCCGGCAACAAGCGTCTCCCTTCCACGCCCGATGGCGCCTGTCCCTTTCTCGAGCGAAAATCCGGCCGCTGCCTAATCTACGAAAGCCGCCCCTTTGGCTGCCGCACCCACTTCTGCGCCGCCGCCGGGGGCCCCTACTCCCGAAAGGAAGTCATCGACCTCATCCACCGCTTGGAAGACCTCGATCACGCCCTCGGCGGCGACGGCGCCAAATCCCTCCCCGCCGCCCTCACCGAAGGCCTCGCAACACTCGAACGCTAACCCTGTCTTCGGGGCGTAATCCCCTCCATCCGTTTCTTCGACGGACCAGTCGTGGATTCCAAACGTGCGCGCCACCCGCAATCAATCCGCGATCCGCAATCCGCAATGCACAGCGCGGAAGCGCTTCTTGAATCGTCGCGGAGCAGTAATCGCATAGAGGCCGGAGCCTCAATTGTCCCCTATCCTTTCGCCAGTTTCTTCGCCCGTCGATATGCCTCCACCGCCTTCTTCTCGTCCCCACGCTTCTCGTAAAGCGCCGCCAGGTTCTGCCACGCTTCCGTAAAGGTCGGATCGATCTTCACCGCTTCCTCGAAGGCCGTGATCGCGTCCGCGTCATTGCCTGCCTGCATGCAAAAATTTCCGCGCGAATACGCGTCCGCCACACGCCCCACGCTATCGTCCCTGGGCAGATCCGGCTCTGCCGCCGGCGCGCCAGCGCCGCCCGGCGCCGCTACGGCGGCTGCTCGCTCGGAAGCCGCCGCAGGCGAAAGCGGCATGCGCACCAACTCCGGCTTCCTCGCCAACGCCACATCCACGGCAGTCCCCGGAGGCGTGTGCGCGATGCCGCTAAAGAGATTCTTCGGCGACAGTTGCGAACACCCGCCAAAAATCGCAATCGCCGGCAGCACCGCCAGGGCGCCATATTTGGAAAGCTGAATGCTCATGGGTAAATGCTTCATTGGTTTCGAGAACTGAAATAGCATGATCCCTGCCGCTGTGCGAGAAATCGCACTTCTTTTTTAAATTTCCATATCCAATATAATACCCACATCCCCGGAATGTCAAGCCGCAACCTCGCAAAACCCTTCGCCATCGCCGGCTTTTTCCTGGCGGAAATCTACATGCTCTTCACCGTTCTCGCCCCCTATGGCCATGAAACGCATGAGCTTCCGTTCCCGATCCCCGACGCCTCCACACTCGCTCCCGGCGCCCCGGTGCCTGTCAGCGCCATGATCCTCCGCGTCGCCGTATCCGCCATTTTCTTTGGGCCCTTCGGCGCCGTAGTCGGCGGCGGCATCGGTCTCCTCGTCAGCGGTCTCCTGGGCGATTTCAGCCAAAAACCGCCCCCACCGCCCAAAAACGACCAGCCTCCCACAGGTTAGCAAGAATGGCCGTCCCGCAGTCGCGGGAGCGCAAAAGGCTCACAAAGGCGGATCGTATTCCATCCAAAGCGTTCCCACCAAATAGGCTCGCCGCGCCTCTGAAAACCATCTCACCTAACGGATTATGTCCCAGATCGGTATTCCCCTTCGCGCCGCGCTTCTCCTCGGCTTCTGCCTCTCCGCATCTCTCCCCGCCGCCGAGCCGGCGCCCAAAGCGGAACCCATCCGCTACCACCTCGCCGATTGCCATCTTCATTATCTCGATTTCCTCCAGCACACCGATGGCATCCAGGCCGTCCTCGCTGCCATGAACAAAGCCGGCGTCGATGAATCCATGATTTCCGGCATGCCATTAGTCAAAGAGTGGTCTCCCACCGAACATCTCCAGCCCCAATACTATCTCGACGACGACGCCCGTTGCTACTGGTATTCCGCCACCGATATCGAAGTAGCCCGCGAAGTTAGCGCCCTGCCGGACACCGATCGCAAACGCTTTCACCCCTTTATCTGCGGCTTTAATGGCGCCGATCGCAACGCCGTCGAGCACGTCCGCAAAATGCTGAAATGGTATCCGCATTTCTGGCAGGGCATCGGCGAAGTCATGACCCGCCACGACGACCTCACTGCCCTCACCTACGGCGAACCCGCCCACGCCGATTCCCCAAGCCTCGACCCCATCTACGATCTCGCGGCCGAGAACGATATTCCCGTCTCCGTCCACAGCGACATCTCGTCCGTTTGGAAGCGGGAGCCCATCTATCTCAACGAGATCGAAACCGCCGTCCGCAACCACCCAAAAACGCGCATCATCTGGTGCCATGCCGGAATCAGCCGCCGCATCAATGTCCCCACCATCACCGACGAACTGAAGCGCATGCTCACAACCTATCCGAACCTCTCCATCGATCTCTCCTGGGTCGTCTTCGATAACTACCTCGTGCGCGACGGAAAACCAGCCGACAACTGGATTGCCCTCATCGAAGAATTCCCCACCCGCTTCATGATCGGTTCCGACAAAGTCGGCGCCTTCGGCGATTACCCGCCCGAGATGCAACGCTACTACCGCCTCCTCGACAAACTCCAACCCGAAACGGCAAAGAAAGTAGCCCGCGATAACTTCCTGGCCCTCCTTCCCACCCACGCCGCGAAGTAACCTAAAAAGAGAACGTCAGCCTCACGCTATCGAACATCGACTGTGATCTTCTCGGCATCCCTGGCCGTGTCATCCCGGCGTTTCTCCACATCCTTGATTTTGGGCGCGAGGGCTTCCACATCGGGGATCGAATCATCCAGCACCAGGCGGATCATCTCGCGCTCCAGATCCGCGCCTCGCGCATACAGTTCATACTTTTTGATCTTCGCCTCCCAAAAAGGCTGTAAGACGTCTTCTCTGTTGCGCACATTCACTTCCTCCAGCTTCTTTGCCGCAAGGCGAAACGCCTCGCTCGATTTGCTAAAATGATTGCTGGCTGATTGCCCGGTCGCCTTCTCCCGTGTCCTCACCGCCGCCAACCCCAGCTTGTCCACAGCATTAAGCAACCCCTTAAGCGCAGATCGCGCATCGGTCATGTTCTTATTGGCATCTTCGATCGCCTTGTCCGACTCCTCGAGCAAGTGGCCGCGCAGCCTCTGCTTATTGGATTGTATCTCATAGGCCATTAGCGAGAGAAACATCGTGCCGCGCGGATCGCGCAATCCTTCCTCCGTGACTTTATAGTAGATCACCCTCGACTTATCCCATGTACTTGCATTCACCCGGAGAGACTCCCCTTCCTTTGTATATTTGAATCGATGGCTCTCATCACCAATTCGAAGCTCCAACTCTTCCGGGGACAAAACAACGATGGCCATTCCGCCGACAAGCGTCCGATAGATTTCACCTCGGACGGGTCTGGCTGACGCGCGTTCTTCCAGAGGCGTGGCTTTCGCGGCATCTTTGCCGGAAGTACGGTCACCATTGGACGAGGGGCTTTTGCCGCAGGAGCATATACAAACCGCCAGGGCGAGCGTCGTCGCCGCAATCGCAGGAATGCTCGGTTGAATTTTCATTGGCGTTGGCGTTTGACCGTCCCAAACCAGTATCGGGAAAGTCCATCCCCCTTTCAACGCCGCGAAACGGTTTTTCGGATCTCGAATCGAAAGTGCTCTTTCACTCGGCGGGCGCCAGGGATTGTCCTCACCCTCTATTTCCCTCATGACTCCTTAGCCAGTCACCCTCGCCCTCACGCCCCCGTCCCTAAAAACCGCCGAATCGTCTCCACCAACTGCGCCTTGGCCTGCTTTCCCGAAGAATACGCAACCGTCAGCGGCATTCGCGATCCATCCTGCTTCACCAGCTCGATCCGATAAATCCGCGCGGTCGCATCATTCATCTCCACCCCGCTCCTCGAGGCCTCTTGCAACACCGCCCCGGTGAACTGCGCCAGCGGATATTCCTGCGGCTTGCTTCCAAACACCCCTTTTCCGCTGATCTTCAGCGCGCCGGCGCTCTTATCGAAAGTATAAGTCGTGCTACCTAGCAGCCCAAAGACAACCTTCGCTTCCAATTTTAATTGATTGGGACTTTCCTCGACGATTTGCATGGGGGAATCAGTGTTGCTTTTGTTTCTTGACGATTTCGGCCGCCTCGGCCGCCAGCTTCTCCGCATTCTTCAGCGCTTCATCGCGGCGGGCCACTTCCGCGTTGAACTTTGGCAGAAGCGCGGTGATATCGGGAATCTTCTCGTCCATGACCAGGCGAACGATCTCCCGATTCGAATCTGCGCTCCCGGCATAGAAGTCATAGCTCTTAATCTTGGCATCCAGAAAGGGAATGAGCTTCTCCTCGTGCTTATGCTGCTTCGCTTCCACCAGCTTCTTTCCCGCAAGATGAAACGCCTCGCTCGATTTCGCGAAAAAATCGCCGAGCTTCTGCGCCGTCTCCTTTTCCTTCGAACGCACCGCCGTCAACCCCAGTTTGTCCACGTCATCCAGGAACCCTTGATAGAGCGGCTGCGCCTCCCTCCCGTCCTTGTTCGCTTCGTCGATCGCCTTATCCGAATCGGCGTACAATTGCGTCGCCTGCTTGTCTTCCCCGTTCCCCATGAGTTCCCTGATGCCCGAAACCGTTTTGACAATGCCGCCGATCATAATAATCACCCCGCAGACTCCCATCAAGATCCTTACCGCGAGCCCTTGCGCCTTCTTCGGCGCTGGCGGCGGAGGGGGAGGAGTCGAAAGCGCGTCGCTGGACATGAGATTCGGAGAGAGAATGTGGGATGGGGTTGAGAGATCTTCGGAAGCGCCCATTTGCTAAGCGAAGCGCCTTTGCCCTGTCAATTACCAAATTGTAATAAAACCGCGTTGAGCATGCCTTCCTTCCTCCAACTTCCATCCGATCAACGCCGGTAAATGCAACAATCGAGTTCCCCAGTGGTCCCTCGCCCGCACGGCTTCCATTTTTCATTTCCCATTTTGCATTTTCCACCTCTTCCCCCCTCGCCCTACCCTCCCACTGCCATGAACTCCTGCCGCTCCCGCATTTCCACATGCCTCCTCCTGGTCGCCACCTTGTCCTCGGTCGCCCGGAGCGTCGAGCCTCCTCCATCCCCGCGCACACCCGTGACCGACGAATACCATGGCGTAAAGGTCACGGACGATTACCGGTGGCTCGAAAACGCCGACCCCGCCGTCAAGACCTGGAGCCAAGGGCAGAACCGCTACTCGCGCGCCTACCTCGACGCCCTCCCGGACCGCCCCGCCATCGAAGCAAAACTGGCCGAGTGGTATTCCAAAGACACCCCAGGCTACAGCTACGCAATTTCCCGCCCGGGCCGCCTCTTCGCGCTCAAGTTTCAGCCGCCGAAGGAGCAGCCCATGATCGTCACGCTCGCCTCGGCCTTCGATCTGGCTTCCGAGAAAGTTGTCCTCGACCCAAACACCCTCGAACCCAAAGGCCACGTCGCCATCGATTGGTATGTGCCCTCCCCGGACGGCGCCCTCGTCGCCGTGTGCCTTTCCAAAAACGGCACTGAAGACGGCACGCTGTATTTCTATCGCACCGACACCGGCGAAGCGCTTCCCGATAGCATCCCGCGCGTCCAGCATCCCACCGCTGGCGGAAGCGCCGCCTGGTCGCCCGACGGCAAATCCATCTTTTACACCCGCTATCCCCACCCCGACGAAAAGCCCGAGGCTCAATTTCTTTCAGCAGATCTACATCCATAAAATTGGCGCGCCCGACACCGAAGACGTCTTCACCATCGGCAAGGACTTCCCCCGCATCGCCGAAATCGAACTCACCACTTCCCGCGACAACCGCTGGATGCTTGCCAGTGTGGCCAATGGCGATGGCGGCCAGTTCGCCCACTACTTCCGCGATCTGAAAGCCGGCGATTCCGCGGCGTGGCGCCAGATCACCCGTTTCGAGGACGGCGTGAAGCACGTCGCAATCAGCGTCGATGACTCCTCACTCTACCTCCGCTCCGTAAAAGACGCGCCGCGCGGAAAAGTCCTTCGTCTCCCACTCAACACCACCTCCGAGTTGAAGGACGCCGCGTTGATTGTCCCCGAAGGCGACGCCGTGGTCGAGGGCATCGTCCCCACGGCCTCGTTTCTTTTCGTCGCCGATCTGATCGGCGGACCCTCCCGCATCCGGCGTTTCGATCTCGATGGCAAGCACGGCATCGAGCTTCCCATCCCCCCGGCCTCCGGCGTGGAAGATCTCGTCGCCCTGAATGACCGCCCAGGTGACAACCGCGTGCTTTTCACCCAAACCTCCTACGCCGAGCCCCGCGCGATTTATTCCTACGAACCGCCCAGCCGCGAAGCAACGGGCGCTGGCGCCCTCAAAAAGACGGCACTCGTCAAAAAATCCCCCGTCGATTTCAGCGACATCGAAGTCGTCCGCGAATTCGTCACGTCCAAGGACGGCACAAAAATCCCCCTCAATATCCTGCGCCGCAAAGGCACGAAACTCGATGGCAACAACCCCACCCTCCTTTACGCCTACGGCGGCTACGGCGTCAGCGAACGCCCCGAATTTGCTTTCACGCAACGGCTATGGTTTGACCGCGGCGGGATCTATGTCGTCGCCAATATCCGCGGCGGCGGCGAATACGGCGAGGCCTGGCATCTGGCGGGCAACCTCACAAAAAAGCAGAACGTCTTCGATGACTTCGCCGCCTGCGCCGAATACCTCATCAAGAGCGGCTACGCCAACCCCGCAAAATTCGCGACCGAAGGCGGCAGCAATGGCGGCCTCCTCATGGGCGCCTTTCTCACCCAGCATCCCGAACTCGTCCGCGCCGTCGTCTCCCACGTTGGCATCTACGATATGCTGCGCGTGGAGCTCGACCCCAATGGCGCCTTCAATGTCACCGAATTCGGCTCCGTCAAAGACTCCGCCCAATTCAAGGCCCTCCACGCCTACTCCCCCTTCCATCACGTCGTGGACGGCGTAAAATACCCCGCCGTCTTCTTCCTTGCCGGCGAAAACGACGGACGCGTCAATCCCTCCAATTCCCGCAAAATGACCGCGCGCCTCCAGGCCGCCACCGCCTCCGGTCACCCCATCCTGCTCAGACTCAGCTCTGGCTCCGGCCACGGCATGGGCACCGCCCTTACCGAACGCATCGCCCAAAAAGCCGACGTCTTCGCCTTCCTCTTCGATCAACTCGGCATGAAGCCCATCGCCGACGACGACCTCAAAAACACCGAGCCCACCAACGCCAAAGAAGCCGCCGACAAAAAGGCCGCCGAGGACAAGGCGATCGACGAGAAATTCCAGCAATGGAAAGCCACCCTCTCACCCGAACAGCAGCAGTGGGAATCCACCTTGGAAGCAAACCTCGGCGCCTTCTATCTCCCTCTCTACAAACGCGAGAAGGTCGGCGGCAGCATCTCCGCCTGGGACTACGTGAAGGACGATCCCAAGCTTCCCCGCGTCCTCCTTATCGGCGATTCCGTCTCGCGCGGCTACACCCTCGCCGCCCGCGAATCCCTCGCCGGCAAGGCCAACGTGCATCGCGCCGCTGAGAATTGCGGCCCCACCGCCAATGGCCTGAAAAAGCTCGATATCTGGCTCGGCAACGACGCGCCCAACCAGCCACCCGCTCATTGGGACGTCATCCATTTCAACTTCGGAATCCACGACCGCGCTACCAAGCCCGCCGACTACGAAGACCGCCTGGAGCAAATCATCACGCGCCTGCAAAAGACCGGCGCGAAGATCATCTGGGCCAGCACCACCCCCCGTCCCGCCCGATGCCAAAGACGGCCCCGACGCCACCGCCGCCATCGTCGAAAAAAACGAAATCGCCGCCCGCGTCATGCAGAAGCACGGTATCGCCATCGACGACCTGTTCACCTTCATCACCCCTCACCTCGCCCAGGTCCAAAACCCGAAGGACGTCCACTTTAATGGCGAAGGCTACAAACTCCTCGGCGCCCAAGTCGCCAAATCCATCGAGGCTAACCCAGGCACGCAGTAGCTACACTCACTCATGCGCTCCACTCCCGCCACACTCCTTGTCATCCTCGCCCTCCTTCTCGCGCTTCTGCTCCCACTCCCCGCCCTCCACGCCACCGACGTCTCCCAGGACTTCGACCTCCAGGGCTTCATCGATGCCGCCCTCAAAGCCGGCTCGAAGCGCGTCATCGTCCCGCCCGGCCGCTACCGCGTCACCCCAAAGAACGGCAGTCACCTCACCTTCCGGGAACTCGCCAATGTCGAAATCATCGCCGACGGCGTGGAAATGGTGTGCTCGCAGACGATCATGGCCGTCCATTTCGAGAATTGCCACGGCGTCCATTTCCAAGGACTCACTGTAGACTACGACCCGCTCCCCTACACCGAAGCGCGCATCACCGCGCTCGCCCCGGACAAAAGCTGGGTCGAGTTCCAGGTCATCGACGGTTACCCCGAAACCTCCCTCGAAGACGCCGGCTGGTCGAAGGAAATCAAGTCGCTCGGTGTCCACCGCTACCGCGCCGCAAAAAACCCCGGCTATCACTTCGACGAAAAGCGCGATACCGAGCAGATCGGCGACGTTCTCGTCACTAACAACGCCTTCCCCGCCAAGGCTGGCGGTCATGCCGTCGTCCTCTCCCGGTGCGCCGGTTTGAAACTCGAGGACATCACCCTCTACGCCTCCCCCTGCTTCGGCTTCATCGAAGGCCAGTGCGACGCCATCACCTATCTGCATTGCAAGATCGATCGCCGCCCTCTCGACGACGATCCCGTCAAACGCGCCTTCCCTCGCATGCGCTCACTCGACGCCGATGCCTTCCATAGCAGTGAAGCCGTGAAAGGCCCCGCCATCCTCGATTGCACCGCGAAGTTCCAGGGCGACGACTGCGTGAATATCCACGGCGTCTATCACTTCGTCACCGCCAGCAGCGGCGCCACACTTCGCGCCGCCGCCCTCGGCCGCATGACCATCGAACCCGGCGATCCCGTCGAATTCCTGCCCTTCTCTGGTGAACGCCCGCCCGACGCCGTGGCCGTGTCGATCGAACCCGACTCCGGCATCACCGCCGAAGAGGGAACCTTCATCCAAAAGCTTAGCCTGAACGCAAACAACAAGGGTCTCCTCATCGAAGGCAAAGCCACCTTCTACAAGATCACCCTCGACCGCGAAGTCCCCCTTTCCATGGGCAGCGCCGTATGTTCCGGACGCCGCGTCGGCAATGGCTTCGCTGTCAAAGGCTGCGACTTCGGTTACAACCGTTCGCGCGGAATCCTCATCAAAGCCAGTCACGGCGAAATCACCGGGAACCGCATCACCCATGGCTGGATGGCCGCCATCCTCATCGCTCCGGAATTCTGGTGGTTCGAAGCCGCCAGCTCCAGCGACCTCACCGTTCAAGACAACGTCATCACCGGTTGCCGCCGTCCCGCCATCGAAATCATTGCCC
>Ga0206813_1138_pt1 | contig 14857 bp, 15 predicted proteins | sample Alteio_BWOrgCont_92_FD_152856 | JGI IMG/M metagenome (GOLD analysis project Ga0206813, IMG submission 152856) | Enriched cells from forest soil in Barre Woods Harvard Forest LTER site, Petersham, Massachusetts, United States -... | ecosystem: Environmental > Terrestrial > Soil > Temperate forest >...
TTAGCAAAGTCTCTGGCTTGGGCTTGCCATAGATTTTTTCAAAATGAATGAATCCGAGCAGCGGCGCGCGCCCCGTACGTCCGCTCAGCCGAGTCTACCCGTATGGTTCGCTTGAGGTAGCCCTCCAGGGTGGGGCGCGTCGGCAGGAGAGTCTTGGCTTCATCCTTGTTTTGCGTGGCCGCGATCCGTCGATTTGGGGCGAATGCGGCGCATCATTTCGCTACCGAATCTCCACGATAGGAGACCGTCGGATTCCCTAACATTCATTTTGAACAAGTACGCGCTTGTGATGCGTCTTCCCGCGCATCATTGTGCGCGTCTTAAACATGTTAAATCGTGCGCTGAGCGCGCGTGGAGTAGATTTAAGAAAGCGTTGCTCCTCGAAAACGAGGTGATGTCAGGGAGGCGAGGATGAAAGCGGCACGTTTTCACGCGCGTCGGGACGTGCGTGTCGACGAGGTCCCAAAGCCAGCCGATGTCGCTCCCGACGAAGTGCTCGTCCGCAATGAGTTTTGCGGCATCTGCGGCAGCGACCTTCACGAATACGCTGATGGGCCAATTTTTATCTCGTCGACCCGCAACGTTTTCTCCGGCGCATCGATCCCCCAGATTCTTGGGCATGAATTCAGCGGCGTTATCGAGGCTTCGGGCCGAGACGTGAAACACCTCAAGGCGGGAGATCGGGTGGCGATCCAACCGCATATGGGCCCTTTGGACGGATACTTTGGCGTAAGGGGATTGCATTTTCTTGCGCCGCGCGGCGCAGCCACGGGATTGACGTGGTCCTCGGGCGGGTTTGCCGAATACGCCGTGATGAAGGCCTACGCCACCGTGAGAATGCCGGACACCCTGACGTTTCAGCAGGGCGCTATGGTCGAACCGGCCGCGGTTGCGGTGACCGCGATCGACCGCAGCGGTCTCGAAACGGGCGGGTCGATCCTGATCTCAGGGGCTGGACCGATTGGCGCGCTGGCGGCGCTGGCCGCCGATGCGGCTGGCGCTGGCCGTATATTCGTCAGCGAACCGAACCCCGCACGCAGGGCTCGGGTCGCCTCGCTAAGTGGAGCTGTGGTCACCATCGATCCTTCCTCGACCAATGTCCCCGAGTTCGTTCACGACAATACATTTGAAGGGCTTGGCTGCGACGCCGCGATCGAATGCGCGGGTCATCCGATGGCGATTGCGGACTGCCTGGGTTCTGTCCGGCCCTGCGGAACTGTTGTGCTCGTCGGTCTGACCAACGCCAAGGTCGAGCTGTCGCCTTTCGACCTGATCGTACGAAACATCAGGTTACAAGGCTCCCTTTGCTATCCCACAACCCTTTGGCCGCGGATCTACGCGATGATCGAAAATGGGCGCCTCCCGGTCGACAAACTCATAGATCGCGAAATTGCTCTCGGAGACCTGGTTACGGACGGTTTTAAACCGCTGCTTGATCCAGGAGGCTCGATGATGAAAATCCTAGTCAAACTTGGCGCTTAACAAGAGACGGGAGGATCGGAGTTCGCCCAAAGACCGTGTTGGGTTGCAGAGGTGTGTCAGTGCTTTGCTACACCGTCGGTCCCGTCAAACTGAGGAGGGCGCGAGAAGAAATGGCCATCGGGTGACAAACACATTCATGTAACAAGCCGAAATGCCCGTAATGGGAAGTGCACCCAAAACGATACAATGGAGGAAACGAATGTTAGCTAAGGAAACGCTATGGGCTTCGATAGGGCTGGCTATTGCCTCAGGCCTGCCAATGATGTCGGCTCCGGTTTATGCCGCGGACGCGCCTGGCGGCGGCATAAAAATCTGTTTGTCGCTAGACAAAGTTAACGCCTTCCGCGAAGGGCAGCAGAAGCTTTGGCGCAAGGCGGCGGCAGAGCTCGGCGTGCAACTCATCGAGCAGGTGGCCGGCGAGGACGCCCAAAGGCAATCATCTCAGATCGACACCTGTATCGCCCAGAAGGTCGCCGGCATCGTCGCTATTCCCTGGGATTATCAGGCCGTCCTCCAGGACATCGAGCGGGCCCACGCCGCCGGCATTCCGTTCGTCACCGTCGATCAAGCGCCGGCTGACACGAGCACCGTGGACGCTCACTTTGGCGCGAACCCCCACGCGGACGGCCAGCACGCCGGAGAACGGCTTGTCGCGCTGGTTGGCGATAAGCCGACGACGGTCGTCGATCTGCAAGGCGCACTGAGCCAGTATAACGGCCAGGAGCGCGACCAGGGATTCAAGGATGGGATCAAGGGTCACCCGAACATCAAGATCGTTTCCGAGGTGCCTGCGGAATGGCATCCCGAGCCAGCGCTGGCCGGCATGGAGAACGCACTTCAGGCCAACGCGGATCTGGGGGCAGTCTTTGCGGCAACCGATGGATATTTGCCGCCGATTTGGTCGGCTCTGAAAAAAGCCAATAAATATTCGAAGGTCGGGACTCCGAGCCACGTGGTCGTTTTGTCAGTCGACGGCGATCCGCAAGGCTGCGCAGGGGTTAAGGACGGTTGGATGGATGCGGGCTATGCTCAACCGCTGGCTTCCATGACCCGACAATCCTTGCAGACGATCATCGACATCGTGAAAGACAAAAAGAAGATCGACGAAAAGGACAAGATCCATCTTATCCCCGGCGTCGAATACACCGCCGGCAATATCGCCGAGGCAGCCGACACGGTGTGGGGTTGCGCCAAGTGACGAAGGCGGTCGAGGCTTTTCGGCAGCGCGACCGTTCGGCGACCGGCGAGTGCGATCCGTAACCTTTCCATGCTTGACTTGCCACGGAGATGTTATCTAGCGGCGATTAGAGTCTCGGCGGGCAAGGCCGACTGTGATCTGCTGTCAAACTCGGACCGGCGAAAGGTAGAGTTTTCCCGCCTTTGGTCGCGACGACGCCTGGCTGCGCCGATGGGTGTCATGAGGGAACCCGGGGCTCGTTGCCAATCTCCCGTGCGGTCGGTCCTCGTTGTAGTACTTGCGCCAATACTCCAACTTTTCTGCGCCGCTAAAACATCATAGTACAGAATCAGACAAATCAACTATCGAGCGGCGATCAAATTCATCATCGATGAGGTCGCCCCTCGTGCCCATCCCACGATCACGATTGTTGCGGTAGGCGCGGGCTTGAACAGGCCATGTGGTTATGGATCATCAGCCAGGACTTAGAAGCCAATCCTTCGCTGTCCTGCTTGCGGTTCGGCTTGCGCCTCATTTTCGAGCCACAACGTCAGCATCCCCGGATCGTGCTCGGCGAGCGCATTTGCTTTTCTTACCACGATTGCAAAGTCGGCCGGTGTCAAGCCGCTCAGCTTGAGTACGAAGCTTGGCGCGTCGGCGCCAAAGGCGCGACGGTACGCTTCGGCGATTTGATCCGCAGTCATCGACAGAAAGCGCACCTTGAAAAGAAACCGTCGCGCCGCCGCCGCATCCAAGAGTTCCACAGCGTTCGTGGTGCAAGCGAAGGGGTAGGGATGTCGTTCCATCTGCGTCAGCATCTCATTGACCTGCGTGATCTCCCAAGAATGCTGCGCCGTCGATCGATCGCGCAGCCGCGAGTCGGCTTCGTCAAAGATCAGAAAGGCGCGCAGATCTGAGGCCTCCTCGACTGCCGTGGCAGACGATTCTCGAGATCGCTGCCCGCGACCCCGCGGTCGCCTCCGCAGTCGGCTATATCGGGCCGGGCGGCCCCACCGTCACCGAGAGCGACGGTCGTGTTTTCATTACGCTCAAGCCCCACGGTCAGCGGAACGTAACGGCCGACCAGGTGATTGCTCGGCTCACGAAAGATCTGCAACACGTGCAGGGCGTGACGCTTTACATGCAGGCGGCGCAGGACATCACCATCGGCAGCCGGCTGTCGAAGACGCAGTACCAATTCACCATGGTCAGCATCGATCAGAACGAACTCGATTTCTACGCGCCGAAACTCATGGCGAAGCTGCAGGACTTGCCGGAGCTTACGGCGGTCGCCAGCGACCAGGGAGCGCCCGGCCGCACCTTGAAGGTCCAGATCGACCGGCCGGCGGCTGCGCTGTTCGGCATCACGCCGGCGTTGATCGACTCCACCCTCTACGACGCGTTCGGACAGCGTCACATCGCGCGGATCTACACCGCGCTCAACGAATATTATGTGATCCTTGAAGTCGATCCGCAATATCAGCTCGGACCGAATGCGCTCGAGCGCATCTACGTCCTTTCGCAGAACAGCACAATGGCGCCCCTAAGCCAGATCGCCAGCCTCGTTCCGTCCGCGACCCCGACCGTCGTCAATCATCAAGGCCAGTTTCCGTCGGTCACCCTGAGCTTCAACCTCGCGCCGGGCGCGACGATCGGCGCGGCTGTTTCAGCGGTGCAAAAGGCGACCGCCGATCTTCACCTGTCGCCCTCGATCGCCACCAGTTTCCAGGGCAACGCACAAGCCTTCCAAAGCTCGCTCAGCACTACGCCTCCGCTGATCCTCGCAGCGTTGTTCGCGGTCTATATCATCCTCGGCATGCTCTATGAGAGCACCATTCATCCTTTGACGATTTTGTCGACGCTGCCTTCGGCGGGTCTTGGCGCGTTGGTCACGCTGATGCTGGTCGGGCGTCCGCTCGACGTGATCGGCATTATCGGGATCATCCTCCTGATCGGCATCGTGAAGAAGAACGGGATCATGTTGGTCGACGTCGCGCTCGAAGGCCAGCGGAACGACGGGCTCTCGTCCGAGGAGGCGATTCATAAAGCGTGCCTTCTCCGCTTTCGGCCGATCCTGATGACGACCATGTGCGCGCTGTTCGGCGGCGTTCCGCTTATGCTCGGAACGGGAACCGGGTCCGAAATTCGGCAGCCGCTGGGCTATGCGATCGTCGGCGGATTGCTGGTGTCCCAGTTGCTCACGCTCTTCACCACGCCGATCGTCTATATCTACATGGATAAACTCAGGGAAGTCCTGTCCCGCCGCCCTCACAGCGCGCCTGCGCCTCAACAGACGGCCGTGAGCGGATGATGGGATAAGCCCGCTTCTGCCTCTACGGGCTAGATGTTTAGTCCCGGGGTTTGCTGGATCGGGCTGATTGTGAATCTGTGCGGTTCCTGTGCCCAGGCTTTGCAGACGAATTCATATGGGGTGAGGCCTCTGAGCGTCTTGAGGCGTCCGGCGAAGTTGTAGACGTCGACGAAGTCGCGCAGGTGCGTTCGCAGTTGGTCGTGGGTTTCGTAGAAGCAGCGTTTGACGGTGGTGTCGTTGATGGTTCGGTTCATGCGTTCGACTTGCCCACTGGTCCATGGATGCTTGGGCTTTGTCAGCCGATGATCGATGTCGTTTTGGGCGCAGGCGTATTCGAAGGCGTGCGCCCAAACGGGTTCTCCGGCGTCGAGGGCGCCCTTGATGTCTGGCGCCGCCGAGCTCGCATTGCCTGGGGTGGTGAAATGGGTTCCGTTGTCGGTGAGGAGCATGTGGACCTTGTAGGGGACGGCGGCGATCCGTCGGCGTAGAAAGTCCGCCGCGGTTCTCCCGCAAATCCCAGCCCATGCAAATCCAGTTCGTCGACGAAGAGGTCGATCACCCGCACCGGATTGTCCTCAGCCATGAAATCGTCGAGGAACTCGGGAGCAAAACGCCTTGCGTTCGGTCTTCACCCTCAACAAAGCGCTTTGTCAAGAACCCCGACTCAATGCGTCAAGATTCCAACTCAACTGAGGTTCTCACACAGCCTGGACCCTTAGCGGGCATTCGAGAACGGCCCTATGAGCGGGCGGTAAGCGCGAGAAAGCGGACCTTGGCTGCTGGCCAATCTCGGCTGACGTTGCGCGGCCGCCTCATACGCTGTCGCGCTGAAAGATACGGCTTCGGCGGATGTCCTCGGCGTCGATGGTGGTGATCGCTTCCAGCGTCAACTCTTGATCGCGCGCGGCGAACAAGCGATTGGCTTGGCGCAAGCGCGCCCTGTCGAGCGCGTTGCGGAGCGAACGCGCGTTGGCGAAGAGCGGCTGAGCGCGCCTAAGAGGAATATATTCGGCGAGCGCCTCTCTGGCGCTTTCAGACAGCCTATAGTTAAGCGAAGCCAGCATCCTTTCGCCGATTGCGGTGAGATCGGCGTCCGTATAGTCGGGAAAGTCGATGTGATGGGCGACCCGCGAGCGGAAGCCGGGGTTGGAGCCGAAGAAGCGATCCATTTTGTCGGCGTAGCCGGCGAGAATGACGACGAGGTCGTCGCGGTTGTTCTCCATCACTTGCAACAGAATTTCGATCGCCTCCTGGCCATAGTCGCGCTCGTTTTCCTGGCGATAGAGGTAATAGGCCTCGTCGATGAACAAGACGCCGCCCATCGCCTTCTTCAACACTTCCTTGGTCTTGGGCGCAGTGTGGCCGATGTACTGGCCGACAAGATCGTCGCGCGTGACGGCGATGAGGTGCCCCCGACGGACGTAGCCGAGTTTATGGAGGATTTCGGCCATGCGCATGGCGACCGTCGTCTTGCCCGTCCCGGGATTCCCGGTGAAGCTCATGTGCAGGGTCGGCGCCCGCGAGGCGAGGCCGAACCGCGAGCGCACACGGTCGACGAGCAGGAGGGCCGCGATTTCGCGGATGCGCTGCTTGACGGGGGCGAGGCCGATCAGTTCGTCGTCGAGCTGCTTGAGTACGGGGCCCACCCCCGACTCCTCGAACTCGTCGGCTAGCCGGACCGTCGCCGGAGCGTTCGAGGCGACGTCGACGCTCACGCGTAGCGCTTCCCTTCGGGCCTATCGGTCGCGTAGGCGCGTGTCGCATAACGCTGAACGCGGCCGTGGGCGCCTGTCCGATCGAGACGGAATCCGTCTTCGTTCTTCGGTCGGTTGACGATGAAGGAAATCCGAACCGACTCCCAGGCGTGCGAGGAATCAAAGGCCGACAGGCGGACGTAGCGGTCGCCATAGACTTTGCGGCAGGCGTCGAGCTCCATGAGCACGCCCTTGGCGTCGCGCAGATCGAACATCGGCAGCCCCCACATCTCCCAGTAGGTGTTGCGGGGATGCGGGTCGTCGGTGAACTCGATGTTCAACGCCCACCCGTTGTCGAGGCAATATTGAACCTGGGTCAGAATCTCGTCGTCGGTGAGATCGGGCAGGAATGAAAAGCAACCTTGAGTAATGCGCATGAGAATTCTCCTGAAGATCAATTGGGCCGGCGTCCCCTCGCCCCGCCTTTCGGCCTGGGGGAGGAAGCGGCGCCGCAGGGTGGAGAAGAACACCGGCCCTTCGACGCGCTCAGGCGCCGAATGAGGTCACGCCACTGCCGGCGTCGGAACGAAGTCGAGCTGATCGGTCGACGCGTAGTTGAAGGTCACGTCCCCCCAGACATCGAGCGCCTGGCGCAACGGCGTGCAGGTCCTGGCCGCCTGGGCAAGTATGGTCGGCCCCTCGTGGAGGTAATCGCGGCCCGCGTTGCGCGCGAAGATCATGGCTTCGAGCGCGACGCGGTTGGCGGTCGCTCCGGCTTGAATGCCCATCGGGTGGCCAATCGTCCCGCCTCCGAACTGCAACACGACGTCTTCGCCGAGTAGGCTCAGGAGCTGATGCATCTGCCCGGCGTGGATGCCGCCGGAGGCGACCGGCATGAGCTTGTTGAGCGAAGCCCAGGGCTGGTCGAAGAAGACGCCATGCTCGAGCCGCATCGGGTTGAAGTCCTCGCGGCAGATGTCGTAGTAGCCCTTCGTCGTCGCCGGGTCGCCCTCGAGCTTGCCGACGACGGTGCCCGCGTGAATGTGGTCGACACCCGCGAGGCGCATCCACTTTGCGATCACCCGGAACGACACGCCGTGTGATTTCTGCCGCGTATAGGTGGAGTGCCCGGCGCGGTGCAGGTGCAGGATCATGTCGTTCCTGCGCGCCCATTTGGCCATCGACTGAATGGCGGTGTAGCCGATCACGAGGTCGATCATGACGATCGCCGAGCCAAGCTCCTTGGCGAACTCGGCGCGCTCGTACATATCCTCCATCGTCGCGGCGGTGACGTTGAGATAGGTGCCCTTGATCTCGCCGGTCGCGGCCTCCGCCTTGTTGACCGCCTCCATGCAGTAGAGAAAGCGGTCGCGCCAATGCATGAAGGGCTGCGAGTTGATGTTCTCGTCGTCCTTGGTGAAGTCGAGGCCGCCCTTGAGCGCCTCGTAAACGACGCGTCCATAATTGCGGCCCGAGAGCCCGAGCTTTGGCTTGACCGTCGCGCCGAGCAGGGGCCTGCCAAACTTGTCAAGCCGCTCGCGCTCGACGACGATCCCGGTCGCCGGCCCCTGGAACGTCTTCACATAGGCCACGGGCAGGCGCATGTCCTCGAGTCTGAGCGCCTTCAGGGGCTTGAAGCCAAAGACGTTGCCGATGATGGAGGCGGAGAGATTGGCGATCGAGCCCGGCTCGAAGAGATCGAGATCGTAGGCGATATGAGCGAAATACTGCCCGTCCGTTCCGGGAACCGGGTCGACCCGGAAGCACTTGCCGCGATATTTTTCTGTCGCCGTGAGGCGATCGGTCCAAACGACCGTCCAGGTCGCGGTTGACGACTCGCCGGCGACCGCCGCCGAAGCTTCGATCGGGTCGACGCCCTCTTGAGGCGTGACCCGGAAGCACGCGATAACGTCGGTGTCCTTGGGCTCGTAGTCGGGCTCGTAATAGCCCATCTTCCTATATTCCATAACGCCCGCTTTGTAGCGGTCCTTGCCCTTGACGGTCTGCGACGGTTGAACATTCATTTGCTGTGTCCTCCGTGGGGTCGGGCTTTACCCGCCGCGATCGAGCTTGAAAGAGTCCGGGGGTGCGTCGCGTTCATGCTGCGCGGCTTTCTTTTGTGAGAGGGCCGCGGATCGCCGCGATGTTCGCGGCGTAGGCCGAGGGGCCGCCCTTGAACACGGCCGAGCCCGCGACGAGCACGTCCGCGCCCGCGTCGACGACCAAGGGCGCTGTTGCGGGCGCGATCCCGCCGTCGATCTCGACGCGAATGTCGCGGGCGCCGATCATTCTTCTCACCCGCCTGACCTTCTCGACGACGGCCGGAATGAACGCCTGTCCGCCGAAGCCGGGATTGACCGTCATGAGCAGGATGAGATCGAGTCCGTCCAAGACGTATTCGATGGCGCTTTCGGGCGTTGCGGGATTGAGCGACACGCCGGCTTTCTTGCCTAGCGCACGGATCGCCTGAAGCGATCGGTCGAGATGCTTCGTCGCCTCGGCGTGAACCGTGATGACGTCGCAACCCGCCTTTGCGAAGGCTTCGATGTACGGGTCGCAAGGCTCGATCATCAGGTGGCAGTCGAAGGTCTTGTCGACATGAGGGCGCAGCGACGCGACCACCTGCGGCCCGAAGGTGATGTTCGGCGCGAAATGTCCGTCCATCACGTCGAGGTGGATCCAATCGGCGCCGGCGGCGGCGACGTCGCGCACTTCCTGGCCGAGCTTGGAGAAGTCGGCCGACAGAATCGAGGGCGCGATGACTATGGACGCGCTCATGTTCAGGCTCCTCGCTCGCTTCAGCAACTTCGTGGCCCACCTTCGCAGGACTCAGGTTCGAAGAGCGCGCCGGCCGCGCTCCACCAGTTTGAGAATCATCGGCGTCATGATGAGCTGCATAGCGATGTCGAGCTTTCCCCCAGGGATCACGATCGAGTTGGCGCGGCTCATGAAGCTGCTGTGAATCATCGAGAGGAGGTAGGGAAAATCGATGCCATGCGGATCGCGGAAGCGGATGACGACCATCGATTCGTCGGGCGTCGGGATCCAGCGCGCGATGAACGGATTGGACGTGTCGACTGTGGGCACGCGCTGGAAGTTGATGTCCGTGTGAGTAAATTGCGGACAGATGTAGTTGATGTAGTCGGGCATGCGGCGCAGGATCGTGTCCGTGACCGCTTCGGTCGTGTAACCGCGCGACGCCTTGTCGCGATGCAGCTTCTGAATCCATTCGAGATTGATGACCGGCACGACGCCGATCTTGAGATCGACGTATTGGGCGAGGTTGATCGTGTCCGTCACAACTGCTCCGTGCAGGCCTTCGTAAAAGAGCAGGTCTGAGCCGAGCTCGAAGTCGCGCCACGGAGTGAACGTTCCCGGCGGGGCGCGATGAATCCCGGCCTCGTCCGCGTCGTGGACGTAAGTACGGGCGCGGCAGACGCCGGTCTCGGAATAGTCGCGAAACGTCTTTTCGAGCTCGTGGAACAGGTTGGCCGCTTCGCCGAAGTGGCTGTAGTGGTGGTCGCCTCTCGCCGCCGCCTCCGTCATCTGCTCGCGCATTTCGGCGCGATTCCAGCGGTGGAAGGCGTCGCCCTCGATGTAGACTGCGTTGATCTTCTCGCGCCGGAAGATCTGCTCGAACGTATTCTTGACCGATGTCGTGCCGGCCCCCGAGGAGCCGGTGATCGCGATGATCGGATGCTTGATGGACATGGCGCTGCAGAATTCCAGGAAGTTTGGCGCTTAGTGGCGCAAGAGGCCGCGCCTGGCGAACAACGGGGCGACGCGAGTGTCGTTGCCTTCGGCGTAGTAGCGCGCGACCCGCTCGACCTTGTCCTTCGAGCCGAATATGAGCGGCGTTCTCGCATGCAGGGAGGCCGGAGTCAGGTTGAGGACCCGATCAAAGCCGTCGATCGCCGCGCCGCCAGCCTGTTCGATGAGGAAGGCGATTGGGCTCGCCTCATAGAGGAGCCGCAAGCGCCCGTGCTCATAGCCGGGGCGCGAATCTTCCGGATAAAGATAGACGCCGCCGCGAACGAGGATTCGGTAGGTTTCGGCCACCGCCGCGCCGGTCCAGCGCATGTTGAAGTTGCGCCCGCGCGGCCCTTCCTCGCCTTCGAGGCAATCCTCAACGTAGGCGCGAATCGGCCCGGGCCAGTGACGAGAGTTCGACGCGTTGATTGCGAATTCGCGCGTTTCTGCAGGGATGCTCGCGGCCGTCCGCGTGATGCGAAACCGGTTCGCGTCCGGCTCGAGCGCGGCCATGTGAACGCCTTCGCCGCAGGTGAAGACAAAATCGACATGCGGCCCGTAGAGCACAAATCCAGCCGCCCGTTGCTTCGCTCCGCGCTGCAGGAAATGTGAGGGCTGGAAAGAATCGGAGGGCGCGTCGAGCACGGAGAAGAACGTGCCCATGGAGCCGTTGGCGTCGATATTGCTCGAGCCGTCAAGCGGGTCGATCGCGACGAGCAAAGCTCCGTCCGGATCGAGCACGACAGGGTCCTGCCGCTCTTCCGACAGCACCGCCCGGACGCCTGCGCGCTTCAGCCAATTCACGAAAGCATCATCGGCAAAGACGTCGAGCGCCGTCTGTGCGACGCCGTCGTGAGCTGGGCCGACCTCGACGTCCATAGCCCCGGAGAGGACGCCGCGGCGGATCCGATAGGCGACCGCTAGAGACCCGCCGGCGATCGCGCTCAGCACCCGCGCTAAAGATGGAGGAGCATTGGCGCTAAAGAACCCATCGAGTTCAGCGCCTATTCCGGCGACGTCCAACACGAGCGCCTCCCGTTTTTCATGGTCGCCCCCTCGGGGGAAGCGCCGGTGAAGAATAGGAATCTTTGCGAGCGAAAGAAAACTGATTTAAATTTGGCCAAGCATTCAATTTTATTGAATAGGCGACGGCCATGCGGAACGTGTCCTTTCGCCACATCGAGACGCTTCAGGCGATCGCGGAGGCGGGCTCGCTGGTCCAGGCGGCCGCGGCGCTGAACATGACGCCTGCTGCGCTGAGCGCGCGCGTCAAGGGCCTCGAGGACGCGGTGGAGCTGAAGCTGTTTGACCGCGCGCCTACCGGCATGCGCCTCACTCCCGCCGGCGAAGCGGCGCTCGAGGCTTCGCGCGGCGTCGGGCGGGCGATGCGCGACTTCGGTGAAGCCATGCATGCGATCGCGACGGGAGAGGGCGGTCGGCTGTCCGTCGGCGCGACGTCTACGGCGAAGTACTTCGCCCCCCGGCTGATCGCCGGTTTCGTCGCCTCCCGGCCCAAGGTCGACCTGCGCTTCCTGATCGGCAACCGCGACGCGACCGTCGAGTCTTTTCGCACCGGCGAGATCGAAGTGGCTTTGTCCGGACGCCCGCCGCGCGACATGCCGGTCGAGACTTTCCCTATTGGCCCGCATCCCTACGTGCTCATAGCCCCGCCGGACCATCGGCTCGCCGGCGCCAAGGGGCTGACAAAGGCCGATCTTGCGGGCGAGGCCTTCCTTTTTCGCGAGATCGGGTCTGGCACACGCTCGTTGTTCGACGGCTTCATTGGCGACACGGCGATCAGATCGGTTCAGATGAGGATGGAGCTGGGTTCGAACGAAACGATAAAGCAGGCCGTGATGGCGGGGCTCGGCATCGCCCTAATCTCGGCGCACACAATTGCGGCCGAGATCGTCGACGGGCGACTGGTGTGCCTCGACGTCGAGGGACACCCGATCGTTCGCCGCTGGTTCGTGATCAACCGCACCGACCGCGCTCTCTCCCCGACCGCGCGCGCCTTTCGCGATTTCGCCGTCACCGAAGGGGCAAGATTCCTGCCCGACCCGTTAAATGGACCCTGACGCTCTGATGTGATGGAGTGAATCGCGCATTACCGATCCCTGCTCGCCCAAGCGCGTGTGGTCCGAACACGGCCGGCCAGATCATTGGCCCACCCAAATTAAAGCTCTTGCTTGTCCGAGCGAGGCCCATTTGGCTGCGACGCTTTCGAGCTGGAACTCGGCGTTCACCAGGGTGATGTCGGGATCGAGCCCGGAGGCGGTGACGAGATCGGATCGCCGCCAGTGATGTTCTTGATTTTCGCCTCATCCCACGCCCGCTCCTTCGGAGTCTCTTGCGCGACCGTGAGCCGCACTTTGTGCAGCCGGGCCAGCTCGCTCGGGTGACGGTCTTGTCCGCTATCCAAGACCATTTTTATGGGCGATGTGTTGGCGCAGTCGCCGAGGATGTTGATCGCCGTGCGGCAGAACACGCCTTTGCCGTTCCAGACAGCCCCAGACAGGAAGGCGAATATGTGTTCGTTAATGTCGCCGGTCATCAATCTCCGTCAAATGCGATTCTGTTCGTCACTCCGGCGACGCCTGGAATCATGAGCGCGTCGGCTTCGGCGCGTGATTTTTCGTACTCGCGAGTCACCCGACCGCTAAGAGTCACCCGCCCGCGATCGACGCTCACCTGCACGCGGTCGCGAGGAACAGCAAGATCCCAATGAAGCGCCGTCATGACCGCGAGCTTGATCCGCTCATCGCTTCGCCCTTGCCAATTGCGCTCGTCTCCGGTTCCGGACTCGATTTGCTGCGAGGCGGAGTGGGTTGGACGATCAATCGGAGCATCGGCCACGCTTTCACGTTCGTAAGAATCGTCCCCGGACATCCTTTCCAACTGAACCTCCTTTTGTCGCGCGACACCCAGGCTGAGACCGTGTCACTGCGCAAAACGTGCAACTGAACGCTCGGTTCCATTGAGCTCGCTTGCGCAAAGCAAAAAGTCACGGCTAAGCGCACCTAAAAGGGAACCGGACACCCTACCGGGAGTTAAATGGCGTAAGAGAACAAGCGGCCGATGAACGCCGTCAGGGGGCAGAATGCAGATCAGTGAAGGCAAGCCGTATCCGCTCGGCGCCACCGCGGATGTGAAGGGCGTGAACTTTGCTGTCTTTTCAGCGAATGCGACACGAATCGAGGTCTGTTTCTTCGACACTGAGGGCCGACGCGAAACAGGCCGGTTCGAGCTGCCCGAGCGAACCGACGAAGTGTTCCACGGCCACGTGACGGACGTGGGGCCGGCTACGCTTTATGGCTTTCGCGTCCACGGCCCCTACGAGCCGGAGGCCGGCCATCGGTTCAACCCTAACAAGCTGCTGCTCGACCCTTATGCACGCGCGCATTCGGGAAAGTTGACGTGGGATCCCGCGGTCTTCGGTTACACGATCGGCGCTAAGGGCGACGACCTGACGTTCGACAAACGAGACAGCGCGCCGTTCGTGCCGAAGTCCGTCATCGTCGATCCCAATTTTGATTGGCACGGCGAATATCGGCGTCGTACGATTCCGTGGGAAGCGACAATTGTCTACGAAACCCATGTCAAAGGCTTCACCAAGCTGCACCCGGAGGTCGACGAGAAGTTCCGCGGCTTTTACGCAGGGCTCGGCTCGAAGCCTGTTGTCGACTACATAAAATCTCTCGGCGTTACGACGGTCGAGCTGTTGCCGATCCACACCTTCATCGACGACGACTATCTGCTCGAGAAAGGCCTCAAAAACTATTGGGGCTATAGTTCGATTGGTTTTTTTGCGCCCGATCCTCGCTACGCTTCCGACGTGCCTAACTCGTTGCGCGAATTCAAGGAGATGATCGCGCGGCTGCACGATGGCGGGCTCGAGGTGATCCTTGACGTCGTCTACAATCACACGGCGGAAGGCAACGAGCGCGGCGCGACGCTTTCGTTCAAGGGCATCGACAACAAGTCCTACTATCGGCTGACGCCCGATGACCGCGGATCTGACGCGCGCGCTGCTGCAGCGCGCGATCAGGCAGGTCGTCGCGAACTTTCCTGTCTACCGGACCTATCTCGACTTCACGGGCATGCCGGCCGACGCTGACCGACGTGATATCGCTTGGGCGATGACGCGCGCACGGCGCTCCGATCCGGATGTCCATCCTTCCGCTTTCGATTTCCTGCAGAACATGCTGATGGCGGAAACAGAGCAACCGCCCACGCAGGAGCTCAGCCATACCGCGGCGCTTCGCTTCGCCATGAAAGTGCAGCAGTTCTCTGGTCCCGTCATGGCCAAAGGCGTCGAGGACACTGCATTTTATCGCTACAATCGGTTTGTCGCGCTGAACGAAGTCGGGGGCGCGCCGGAGCGGTTTGGCCTCGCCCCTGCCCTCTTCCACAAGGCGAACGCCGCGCGCGCCCAGAACTGGC
>Ga0206813_1140_pt1 | contig 14646 bp, 8 predicted proteins | sample Alteio_BWOrgCont_92_FD_152856 | JGI IMG/M metagenome (GOLD analysis project Ga0206813, IMG submission 152856) | Enriched cells from forest soil in Barre Woods Harvard Forest LTER site, Petersham, Massachusetts, United States -... | ecosystem: Environmental > Terrestrial > Soil > Temperate forest > O...
TGAAATGCGTGAGCAGGTAGGGTTTGCCGAGGTCCACGGCGAGCCATGAACCGGGGTTATTCGAGCCGTGCCAGGCGTGTTGGTGGCTGCTGTCGCGCACGCCGTCGATGGCGTTTTGCGGGAAGTGCCCGGAGGCGGTGGCTTTCCAGCCGGCGCGGTCGGTGAGCAAGGGGGCGTTGAAGCGACCGAGTTCGGCGAGGGCCCATGGGGTGGCGCGCGCCTTCTCCAGCGCGCGGATTTTTGCGACGTCGGCGGGCTTGATCAAGGAGGCGCTGTTCGACCATTCGCCGCGAACGTAGCTGAGGACGGCGGCCACCCATTGATCGCCCTGCGGCTGGCCCAGCGGGGCCATGAGGCCGGTGGGATAGCTTTTGCCATCGATGTCGCCAGTGAGGCCCTGGAGCAGCACGCGGATGGGCGCTTCCTTCGGCCCGAGCAGAAGTTTTGCGCCAACGAGGGGTGGGGCGAGTGGAGCGGGCTGGCCCGGAGGCGTCAGCCCTTTGCCGTCCGGTCCGTGGCAGGAACTGCAAAGCTGCGCATAGATGGTGGCGCCTTGATCGAGCAAGGCGACTTCCTCTTTGCGGAGCTTGCGCGGGGCGGTGACATTTCCTTTCCACGCTTCGATGCCCGCCTTCCAGCGGCGCTGGGTTTCCGTGCGTTCGGTGGCATCAGCGATTCCCTTGAATGCGCTGCCGTCGAGCACCTTCTTTACAAAGGGAAGATCGTCCTTTCCGTAGAGGGCGGTGAGGGTGGCGAGTTGGATGATCTCATTGCTGATGTTGGCCTCGGCGATTTGCTGGATGAGTTGGAGCGCCTCGGGAGTCGTGCTCCAGCCGGCGGAAAGGACGAGTTGCCGGCGGACTTGAGGATCGGGGTCCTGCGCGAGCGGGGCGATTTCGGCGAGCGCCGCAGTGTCGTTTTTCTTTAACGCGGGCTCGTGCATTGTCAGGGCGGCGGCGCGGACGCGCGGATCGGCGTCGGCGAGTTTTTCGCGGAGGATGGAGGGATCGAGCGCATCGAGGCCTTCCAGCGTCCAGAGGGCGTGCAGGCGCGCCATGGGCGCGGCGTTGGCGCGGGCCATCGCCTGGAGCGGTGGGATGGCGGTCTGATCGCCGCGGAGGACGAGGAGTTTTTGGGCCGTCTCGCGGACCCAGCTATTGGGATGAGCGAGTTGCTGGACGAGATCGACCGTGGGCATCTTGAGCATCTTCGGCGCGGCCACCGGTTTGCGGCTCTCATGGACGATGCGATAAATGCGGCCCCGATTGAGGACCTTATCCATGCCCATGTCCTGGATGCGATCGATGAATCCGCCGCTGACCCAGGGTGAATCCTGAATGATGCCGCGATACATATCCACGACATAGAGGCAGCCATCCGGGCCGGTGTGGGTGATGACCGGGCGGGTATAGAAATCGCGCGAGGCGAAGAACTCGGAGCGATCGTAGTAGTTATGGATGGTGCGCTTGCCATTCTTATCGATCTCGATTTTTCCGCGGCGCACCAGATGGCCGCAGGGTTCGCAGATGAACATATCGCCATAGGTGTCCGGCGGGAGCGCATCGCCGCGATAGATGGAGAGGCCGCAGGCGCTGGTATAATTGGCCTCGGGCGTTTCGCCGCGATCTCCGACGGGGAAGATGCGGTACACGCGCTGGAAAGCGCCGTCGGTATCGGGGCCAAGCTTGGGACGGGTGAAGCGCGCCCACTTGTTGCGCTCGCCGATGAGGTTGAGTTCGGGCCAGGGCTGCTGGAAATCGCGTCCAGGAATTTCATTCTGCGAGAAGTACATATTGCCCCAGTCATCCACACCGAGGCCCCATTGATTGAATTCGCCGAGGATGCGCTGCTTCTCCCATTTTCCATTCTTGATGCGGAAGCGCTCGCCGCCCTGGGCGGTGTACATCCAGTTGTCGAAGTGCCAGGTGAGCGCGCTGTCCTGGTGCTCGACGCTGTTGGAGCGCGAGCCGCCGGGGACGACGCGTTCCTTGCGGTCGGCCACGCCGTCGCCTTTCGTATCCTCATAGATCCAGAGCGATTCGTCGTCCGTCTCCTGGACGAGAATGCGATTATCCAGAGGCAGGATCATGCGGGGAAGGAGGAGGCCATCGGCGAAGATCGTGACCTTGTCGTAGATGCCGTCGTTCTTTGTGGAGACGAGCTTCTTGATGCGGCCATTGCGGACTTGTTTGGTGCCGGTACCGTGCACGTCCTGCATGTAGCTATTCATTTCGAGGATGTACATGGCGCCGTCGCCATCCCACGCGGCCCAGACGGGCTCATTGATGGCGGGCTCGGAAGCGACGAGTTCCGCGTGATAGCCAGGGGGCAGTTCGATGAGCTTGCGCGATTCCTCAGGTGAGAGGGGCGGGAAACGCACCTCGCCTTTTTTGTAGGTCTTGATGCTGGCGGCGGCGCCCTGCCATTTCACCTTATCGGCCGTCGCGAGGGAGACGCGGTAGGCGGAGGGGAACATGTCCGGCACGAAGATGGTGGCGGCGCCGGTGGCGGCCCATTCGGCGGAACGCGCCACGATGGTTTGGAAGCCGATGCATTCGTAGGCATCAAGCTGGGTCTGGGTGCGCCAGAGATGGCCGAGCGAGGTAGTGACGACGCGTCCTTTGCCAAAAGGCGCCCACCACAGGACGGGCTCGTGTTCGCCCGTGCCGCCGGCTTTGGGATCGGAGTAGGCGCTGGCGAGGACGTGCAGGTCCTTCATCGATCCGCGCTGGCCGTGGTAGAGCTCATCGGCGCCGTGCATCCATGCCTCGGGAAGGCCTTTCAGGATGGGATGGGAGGGGTCGCGGTGGATAACGACGAAGGGATGGACGCCGCCGTGGCCCGTGCCGTTGCGCACTTTTTCGACTTCCTGGCCGGGCTCGACTTCCACGGCCTGGTTGGTCTGCGGATCCACGACGATGCGTTTGCCGAATTTGGCCGAGCGCCAGGCGAGGCCGAGCATGGTGTTGAAGTCTTCCCAGCCGGCGAAGGCGTTGTTGGCGGCGTGGATGTTCAGGACGCCGCCGCCGCTTTTGACGTAGGCGACGAAGGCGTCTTTGACGGGTTGGGGCCAGTTGGGGCCGTTGTAGTTGTTGATGACGACGGCGTATTTGGAGAAGTCGGGGCGCCAGGTGTCCCACTGGGGTTTTTGGGCTTCCTCGTAGGCGCGTTGGCCAGCGGTCCATTCGGCCTGTTTTTTTATGACTTCCGCTTTTTGGGCGTCGGTCATGTCCTTGGTTTCGCGGGGGCGCTCGACTTCGTAATCGGCGGGGGACTCGGAGACATCGACGGTGAAACGGCCGGTGGCCTCGAGGGTGGCCTTGAGCATGGCGGTGGTGCGATGCCAGTCGTGATTGTTTCGTCCGGCGACGATCAGAGCTTTGAGCTTGGGTTCGTCGGCGAGGGCGGAAAGGGAGAATGCGAGGAGGAGGACGGTGACGAGGTGGGAGAGATAGCGAGAGGAAAGCATGGGGTTCGGAGTCAGTGGGACAACCGCGACGGGTATAAAGACGTAGGGGGAAATTAGGGGCGCGACGCCGAAGGCGTCCCAGCCTGTAGCCGGTGGTCAAGCGAGGAAACGAGCGACACCACCGGAGAACCAGTCCCGTACGTCCGCACCCCGGAGGGTGTGCCAGTAATTATTGCGATCCAATGATGGTTAATCGAGGTAGCGCTCGTCGTATTCGATGCCGGATTTCTCGAGGAACTCGATCAATTCCTCACGGAAGGTTTGCTTTCGATGGTGTTCTTCCTGATGGTCGATGTATTGCTGGACCGCAGGCCGGACGGAGGCGCTTACGGTGAATGCGGCGTAACCTTCCTGCCAGTGGAACCCGGGCTCACGAATGGTTTCGGTTACCCAGACGGACGACGCCTTTTTCAATTCGCGCATGAAATCCGCGAGACAATGGCTGGCGGTGAGTCCCGCCAGGATATGAATGTGATCGGAGGTCCCACCGACGCCCTGGGGCGTTCCGCCCAGGCCTCGAATCGCGCCACCGAGGTACTCGTGCAGACGAGGTCTCCATGAAGGCGCGATGGAGGGTTCCCGGTTTTTCGTGGAAAAGACGATGTGATAAAGGAGACAGGTGTAGGTCGAAGGCATATAGCGTGGGTGTGCTGGCACCCCTCCGGGGTGCGGGCGTGTGGGGGTGGTTATCCGGTGGTGTCGCTCGTGCCTCGCTCGACCACCGGCTACAAGCTTTTATCCCTTCGGGATATGGGAACGCGACAAGCTTTCATCCCTTCGGGGGTCTGGAAAGGCCGCGGGCTTTTATCCCTTCGAGATATAGGAAGGCGACAGGCTTTCATCCCTTCGGGGGTCTGGAAAGGCCGCGGGCTTTTATCCCTTCGAGATATGGGAACGCGACAAGCTTTCATCCCTTCGGGGGTCTGGAAAGGCCGCAGGCTTTTATCCCTTCGGGACTAGCAAGCCCCCTCATCATAAGGTTTAGCCGCAACCGGCGGGCGTCGAGACCGGACGGTGAAATCCTGGTCTTTCAATCGACGGGCCGGTCAGGGCTGGCGGAAGATGAGGCGGAGGGCGTCGATGCGGAGGCGGGCGGTGGCGAGGGCCTCGGTCAAAGCGGCGAGTTGCTGGCGGGCGGCTTCGATTTCGGCGGGGCGAACGTGGTCGTTGATCTCGGCGAGATCCTGGAGACGATCGATTTCGTCCTGGAGCCGGGCGGTCATGGATTCGCGGGCGGCGGTGACGAGCGTCTCCATCTTTTCGGCGGCGATGGATTTGGCTTTCAGGAGCATCGCAGGGAGGAGTTTTTTCTTCACGGCGCCGCGGTCGAGCAGGCGGAAGACGTCGCCTTTTTCGAAGATGGCGGAGGCGAGCGCGGGGTCGTCGGCGACTTCCTTGGCGGCATGATCGACGACGACGCGGAGCGGTGTGACGGGTAGGAAGCGTTCGGCATGAAGGGAGGGAGGAGCGACGCATTCGACGACGGCGATGACTTCCAGGAAGATGGCCTCGGCGCCGGCGGCTTTCCATACGGCGAAGGAGGCGTTGCCGGATTCGGAGCCGAGCAGAAGATCGAATGTGGAACGCCACAAGGGATGATCCCAGGTCATGAACGCGAGGTCTTCGCGGCTGAGGGCGCGCGTGCGATCGAAGGTGACGGACATGCCTTCCTCGGGGATGGCGGGAAATTGATCGGTGATGAGGTGGCCGGGCTTGAGGATGTAACTGCGGGCGGCGAGTTCCTCGACCTGCACGCCGAAGTGATCGAGCAGGCGGATGAAGAAGTCCTCGAAGGCTTCGTCGGCGTCGGCTTCGCGGATTTTGGCGACGAGTTCGGCGGCGCGCTCGGGTTTGCAGGAGTTCAACTCGAGGAGGCGGTCGTGGCCGCGCTCCAGTTTCTTCGTGACACGGGCGCGGAGTTCGCGGGTGTCGCGGATGAAGCGATCGAGTTTCGCAGAGTCGAATTTCTCGAGGAGCGCATTGAGATCCTTCGCCATGGAACCGGCGATTTCGGATGCACCGTGCGGGTTTTTTTCGAAAGCGTTCAAGCCTTCATCATACCAGCGGGCCAGGACTTCGGAGGCTGTGCCGGGGATGTAAGGGACATGGATGCGGATGACGGCGGTCTGGCCGATGCGGTCCAGGCGGCCGATGCGCTGCTCGAGTAATTCCGGGTCGGAAGGCAGATCGAAAAGGACGAGATGATGGGCGAACTGGAAGTTGCGGCCTTCGCTGCCGATCTCAGAGCAGATGAGGATGCGGGCGCCTTCCGGCTCGGCGAAGAATGCGGCGTGGCGGTCGCGCTGGAGGAGCGTGAGGCCTTCGTGGAAGAGGGCGCAGCGGACATTCACCTCGCGCTGGAGGCGTTCGGAAACCTCCTCGGCGAGGACGCGCGTGCGGCAAATGAGCAGCACTTTTTCTTCCTTGAGCCTTTTTAGGAGATCGACGAGCCAGAGCACTTTCAGACCGGTGTCTTCATTGTCACCTTTGGCGGTTTCGAGGGGGACGAGGAGGGGTTTGCGCTCGGGGAATCCGGAGAGGGCGGCGCGGGTGTTGCGGAACATGACGCGGCCGGTGCCAAATTCATCGAGCAACTCGGAAATGAGCAGAGGGCGGGCGGTTTCGTCGCCTTCGACGAGGGCGTCGCAATGGCGGCGAATGCGGGCGGATTTTTTTCCGAAGAGAGTGCGGTCCGTTTTGGAAAGGGGTTTGCCGGCGCCGAGGCGATCGATGGCTTTGGCGACCTTTTCGTAGCCTTCGGCTTCTTCGAGGAAGCGAGCGAGATCGGAGTAGCGATCAGGATCGAGGAGGCGCAGCCGGGCGAAATGGCCCTCGGGACCGAGCTGCTGCGGAGTGGCGGTGAGGAGGAGCAGGCCGGACGTTTGGCGGGCGAGCGCTTCGACGAGGGCATACTGCGGGCTCGCGGCTTCGTGGGTCCAGGCGAGGTGATGGGCTTCATCGACGACGAGGAGATCCCAGCCGGCGGCGAGCGCCTGTTGCGCGCGGGCGGGATTGTCCACGAGCAGCGCGGGGCTGGAAAGCACGAGCTGGCTATCCAGAAAGGGATTGGCTTCGGCGTCGTGGGCCTCAATGGAGGCGCAGCGTTCTTCGTCGAAGATGCTGAAGAGGAGATTGAAGCGCCGCAGGAGTTCGACGAACCACTGGTGAATGAGCGGCTCAGGAACGAGGACGAGGACGCGTCCGGCGCGACCGGTGAGATGGAGGCGGTGCAGGATGAGACCGGCTTCAATTGTCTTGCCCAGGCCGACTTCATCGGCAAGCAGGACGCGGGGCACGAGGCGCGCGGCGACGTCGCCCGCGATCGACATCTGATGCGGAATGAGATCCACGCGGCCGCCGACGTATCCGCGGACAGGCGATTGCTGCATGCGGCTGCGGCGCTGGAGCGTTTCGAAACGCAGGGTGAAATCGTCGAGTTCGTCCACCTGGCCGGCGAGAAGGCGCTCCTCCGGGGAGCTGAAACTGATGGTGTCGGAGAGGTCGGCTTCGGGGGCTTCCTTTCCGGCGCCGCGATAGATCACCAACCCCTGGCGTTCTTCGACGGATTCGACGAGCCATTCGACGCCCTGGTGCAATTTGATGCGGTCGCCCTCCTTGAATCGCACACGCCGGAGGGGCGCGGATTTCATGGCGTAGCGCCGGTGCTCTTCGGCGGCGGGGAAAAAGATTTCCACCTGCCCGAAATTGACTTTCAAGATTATCCCGAGACCGAGTTCGGGCTCGCTATCACTGACCCAGCGCTGACCTGGAATTGGCTGATCGATTGGCATTCAAAAAGGGTCGGGAGCTTACCGGCACGGGAGCGGTGCGCAATCGCTTTTACTAATGATTTGTCGTGATGGATGATTGAGAACCAGTGCAGACTTCGCACCCCATGGTTTCCATCTCCCCCCCCCGTCCGGGCGGCGTCATGCCGCTCGCAGAATCATTCGTCACCCTTTATCGCCGGATGGCCGGTTCTTTCGCCATTCCGGCGCTGCTGCTCGCGGGCTCGCTGTGGATGGGGGCGGCGGCGTTCGCAGCGGATGCGACGCCGGCGCCAAAGGCGACTCCAGCGCCGCATACTGTGCCTCCCGCGGGGGTCGCGATCGCGGACGCGGACCGGGCGGAGCTGAAGGGGAAGATCGAGGCGCTGGGGGAGGAAATCGAATCGCTGGGCAATGAGCTGAAGAACAAGCCGGCGATGCTCGAACTGCTGCCAGATGTGCAGATTTTCCACAAGGCGGCGGATTGGGCGGTGCGCTACAATGAATTTTTCAATCCGAAGGAAGTGGCGACGGCCAAAAAAATGCTCGAGATGGGGATGGATCGGGCGAAGGAATTGCGCGCGGGCAAGCCCTCATGGAACACGGCGACCGGGCTGGTGCCTCGCGGATATCTTTCGAAGATCGACGGATCGGTGCAGCCTTACGGAATGGTGATTCCGGACGATTGGAAGGCGGATGAAACGGCGGCGCGGCGACTGGATTTCTGGTGCCACGGACGCGGGGAAACGCTGAGTGAACTCAGTTTCATCAGCGGGCGCCTGACGCAAAAAGGGGAATACACACCGCCGGGCGCGCTGGTGCTGCATCTTTATGGGCGCTACTGCTGCGCGAACAAGTTTGCCGGGGAAGTGGATCTCTTCGAAGCGCTGGAGAATGCGAAGAAGCACTACAAAATCGACCAGAACAAGCTGGTGATCCGGGGCTTCTCGATGGGCGGTGGGAGCACGTGGCAATTCGGCTCGCATTTTGGAGGGTATTGGGCCGCGGTGCAGCCTGGGGCGGGCTTCGGCGAGACGAAGGAATTCATGAAGCTGGGGACGACGCCGGACAAGCCGCTGCCGCCGGCTTGGGAGCAGACGCTGTGGCAGTGGTATGATTCGGTCGGGACCGTGGCGAATCTTTCAAATACGACCACCGTGGCCTACTCGGGCGAGAAGGACGGGCAGAAGCAAGCCGCGGATATCATGATCCGCTACGCGGAGCAGGAAGGCGTGAGGATCGAACACGTGATCGCGCCCAACACGATGCACAAAGTTTTGGCGGAATCGAAACCGGAGGTGGATGCGCTGGTGACGGCGGGCGTGGAGAAACACGAAGCCGTGCCGAAGAAGGTGTGGTTCGTGACGCGTACGCTGGTTTATCCGCGGATGGACTGGGTGGAGATCGCAGGGATGGAAAAGGAATGGGAACGCGCGGAAGTGGTGGCGGAGATTTCGGGGAACGAAATCATCGTGGAGACGAAGAACGTCTCGGCTTTGTCCCTTCGTCCTCCCAAGAACGCGGCGGGCGTCGGACAAAAACTGACGATCGACGGGCAGAAGCTCGTAATACTCACGCCCGAGAGCCCCATGGCGCGGAAGGTCGATGGAAAGTGGAAAGCCGAACCTCTCTCGAAATCGCACCGAGTTTTTGTCAAAGAGCCGGGCATATGCGGGCCGATCGATCACGCTTTCATGTCCTCTTTCATCTTCGTGCATCCGACCGGCAAGCCGCTGAACGACAAGGTGGGCGAATGGACGAAAGCGGAATTCGAACATGCGACGGGCTTTTGGCGGAAGGTGTTTCGAGGCGAGGCGCCGGTGAAGGAGGACTCGGCGATCACGCCGCAGGACATTGCGAAATCGAACCTCATTCTTTGGGGAGATCCTTCCAGCAACACGCTGCTGGCAAAGATTCTGCCGCGGCTTCCGATCCAATGGACGCGGGACAAGCTGGTGTTCGCCGGAAAGACGTATGATGCCAGGCACGTCGCGCCGGTAATGATTTTTCCGAATCCGCTGAACCCCGAGCATTATGTGGTGATCAATAGCGGCCCAACCTTCCGCGAGCAGGCGCTGCTGAATAATGCGGACCAGACGCCGAAGCTGCCCGATTGGGCGATGGTAGATCTGAACACACCGCCGGATGGAAAATGGCCGGGCCAGATTCTGAACGCCGGCTTTTTCGATGAGAATTGGGCAGTGAAGAAGTAACGACGAGAGGCACAGTCTCATGAACGCATTCACTCGATGTCGGAAGAATGAACCGCAGATAACTCAGATTGACGCAGATGTTTCCGGAAGAGAGCCGGGCGTATCCACACAATCCACGGCCGGAGGCTTTTTTGTTCAACTCACTTTGCCAATCCTCGCGGCCGCGCTGCTACTGGGGAGCGCGACCGGATTCTCCCAGGCTTCTCCGACGGTGAAACAGGCGCCGGATGCCGGGGTGGCGATTCCGGAACCGGACCGGCAGGCGCTGACGGCGGCGACCGCGGAACTGGAGAAGAACATCGAGACATTCCGTTCGCATCACGCGGGGGACGGAAGGGCGATGGCTCTGCTGCCGGACGTGCAGATCTTCGAGAAGGCGGTGGATTGGGCGCTGCGGTACGACGAATTCATGAACGTGAAACAGGTGGAGTCCGCCAAACGCGCGCTGACGGAAGGCGCGTCCCGGCTGCTCGCGCTGAATGAAGGCAAGACGCCATGGCTGGATGGCGGCGGACCGGTGCTGCGAGGGTATGTCTCGAAAATCGACGGCTCGGTGCAGCCTTATGGACTCTTCATTCCGGAGGATTATCGCGAGGGCGACAAAACGCCGCGCCCGCTGCTCGTGTGGCTGGCGGGGCGCAGCACGAAGCGCACGGAATTGACTTTTCTGGATGAGCATTGGAAGGGGAAAAGCGAGTTCACGCCGCCGCACACGATCGTGGTTTTCGCGTACGGGCGGTTCTGCAATGCGACGAAATTCGCGGGCGAGACGGATGTGTTTGAAGACATCGCATCCGTGCAATCGCGCTACGCGATCGATCCGCAGCGCATCGCGGTGGCCGGCTTCTCGATGGGCGGCGCGAGCACGTGGCATCTGGCGACGCATCACACGGGAATGTGGTGCGCGATGTCGCCCGGAGCGGGGTTCGCGGAGACGGCGATTTACGCGGACGTGTTCAATCCGGCAAAAGAGATGCCGCCGTGGTGGGAGCAGACGCTGTATCGCCTCTACGACGCCACGGATTACATCGGCAATTTGTCCAACAACCCGCTGCTGGCCTACTCGGGGGAGATCGATCCGCAGAAGCAGAGCGCGGATATGATGGCGGCGGCGGCGGAAAAAGAAGGCGCGAAGATCGAGCGACTGGTCGGGCCGAACACCGGGCACAAGTATGAACCGGGCGCGAAGCAGCAGCTTGCGAAATGGCTCGATGAGCAAATCTCGAAGGGAACGCCCGTGATGCCCCCCTACGTGCATCTCACGACCTATACGCTACGCTACAATGTGATGAAATGGATCACGGTGGATGGATTGGAAAAGCACTGGGAACGGGCGGACATCGATGCGGAGCTCGTGGACGAGGGCACTTTCCACGTCAAGACGAAGAACGTGAATGCGTTCACGATTACGCTGCCGCCGGGGCCGGCTCCGCTGGACAAGACGCGGGCGCCGCGTGTGGAGATCGATGGGCAGGACATCGTGGGGCCGGAGGTGAAGGAGGGGTGGACGGCGCATTTCAAAAAGGTTGGAGAAAAATGGGCGATCTCCGAAGCGGAAGACAACGAGACCCTCGCGAAGCGGCACAATCTCAGCGGGCCGATCGATGACGCTTTCATGGACAGCTTTGTTTTTGTGACGCCGACCGGGACGGCGCTGAATGAAAACGTAGGCGCGTGGAGCAAAAGCGAAATGGATCGCGCGATCGTGGAATGGCGGCGGGTGTTTCGTGGCGATGCGCGGATCAAGGAGGACACGGCGCTCACGCCGGAAGACGCGGCCAGCGCGAATCTAGTGTTGTGGGGCGATCCGGGAAGTAATGCGGTGATCGCGAAGATCCTGCCGCAACTGCCGATGAAGTGGACCAAGGAGACGCTCAGGGTGGGAAAACTACAGGTCTCCGCGGCGGATCATGCGCCGATTCTGATCTACCCGAATCCGATGAATCCAAAGCGTTACGTGGTGCTGAACAGCTCGTTCACGTTCCGGCAGGGGTCCACGACGAGCAATGCGCTCCAGACGCCGAAGTTGCCGGATTGGGCAGTGATTGATCTGCGGACGCCGCCAAGCCTGAAGTGGCCCGGGCTGGTGGTGGATGCGGGGTTTTTTGATGAGAGCTGGCGGCTGCCGAAGTAGGCTTTCCGAGGTGGGATGGCGCCATCGCGCGCCAATCTGGAAGCAGTGTCTCCTTCGCCTGGTCCAAACGCGGCTCGCCACAACCTCGTTGAGGTTGGGGGGCTTTTTCGGATAACCCAAGGTAGCCCCGGGGCAACCTTGGGCTATGCGGGACAACGCCGTTGGCGTTGCGGAGTTGGCGGCGGACGCCGCAGTGGGGACGATAAGCGGCGGGGACGCCGCTTCCACACTATTCTGCTGCCACACGGCGGCGTATGGAGCATATCGGGAAAACTCGCGTTACGTCTCTTGCGTCACCATTCGGCGATGGCGCCGTCTTCGGTGCGCCAAATCGGACACCGCCAACGGTGGCCTGTTTTGGCGGCTGAACGGACTTTGGCTTCGTCGATCTCGATGCCGAGGCCGGGGGCGGTGAGGCGATGGACAAAGCCTTCGCGGTACTCGAAGACTTGAGGGTCCACAAGGTAGTCGAGGAGATCGCTGCCCTGGTTGTAGTGGATACCGAGGGATTGCTCCTGGATGAAGGCGTTCGGCGTGCAGAAATCAACCTGCAAGCTGGCGGCAAGGCAGATCGGGCCGAGGGGACAATGCGGGGCGACGGCGACGTCGTAGGCCTCGGCCATGGTGGCGATTTTCTTGAGTTCGCTGATGCCGCCGGTGTGGGAGCAATCGGGCTGGATAATGTCGGCGCCGCCGCTGGCGAGGAGTTGCTTGAAACCCCAACGGGTGAACTGGCGTTCGCCAGTGGCGATGGGGATGGCGGATATGGACCGGAGATCGAGCAGCGCCTCGTTGTTCTCGGCGAGCACGGGCTCTTCGATGAAGAGCGGGCGGACGCTTTCGAGCTCTTTCATGAGGACTTTCGCCATGCCCTTATGGACGCGCCCGTGGAAGTCGATGGCGATGCCGAAATCGGGGCCGCAGGCGTCGCGGATCGCGGCGGCGCGCGCGACGGCTTCGGAGATGCGACGGGGGGAGCCGATCCACTCGACCTCCTCGGTGCCGTTCATCTTGATGGCGGTGTAGCCTTCGGCTTTTTTTGCGAGGGCTTCGCGGGCGACGTCATCGGGGCGATCTCCGCCGATCCAGGCATAGACGCGAATCTTTTCGCGGACGGCGCCGCCGAGGAGATCGTATATGGGCACGCCGAGGGCTTTGCCTTTGATGTCCCAGAGGGCCTGATCGATGCCGCTGATGGCGCTCATGAGGACGGGGCCGCCGCGATAAAATCCACCGCGATACAGCACCTGCCAGAGGTCCTCGATGCGGCCGGCATCCTTGCCGATGACGTAATCGCTCAATTCCTCGACCGCGGCGCGGACGGTATCGGCGCGGCCCTCGACGACGGGCTCGCCCCAGCCGGAGATTCCGGATTCGGTGGTGATTTTTAAGAAGAGCCAGCGCGGAGCGACGGTGAACAGTTCGAGGGATCGGATTTTCATTCTTTGAAAACGGAAGCGTTCGACGGCGGCGCGGGCGGCAAGGGAGGAGGGTTACGGTGAAGGGCGCTGAGCTTGATGATGGAAAAGATGCATAGCGCGATGCCGATGGGGCACGCGATGAAACCGGCGAACTGAAAGAACAAGATCACGCTGATGCTGGAGGAAAGCGCGCGAGGATCTCCAATACCGGAACCGGCGAGGGAGTCGAACGCCCGGTGCATTCCGAAGAGGGTCGCAAGGCCGCCCCAAAAAGGCCCGAGGGCGAGGATGGCTCCGATGACAATTCCGGCGATGATGAGCTTGCGTTTCATGGAGGCGGCAATGGCGGAGGCTGATGGCGCATGGCGTGGAGCTTTCTGATGCAAAAGATGAACAGGCCAAGCCCGACCGGACAGACGACCAGGCCGATCTTTCGGAAAAATACCGCCGCCCCCATATTGGATGAAAGCACGAGGGGATCCGAGATACTCGATTTGCCGAGATCATGAAAAGCGCTGAAGGTCGCGCCCATCATTCCCAGGAACGGCGCCAGCGCGAGAATGACGCCGCTGATAATTCCGGCGATGAGGAGCTTGCGTTTCATGGAGAGCGGCGAGGGTACGTGCGCGACCCGAGGATGGCGAGCGCAGGCTTTTTTGCGGGAAGGGCGCTTGACTTGGACTCCGGCAATCCGAAACCTATGCGGCGCATGAAAGCCCTCCTCCCTTCGCTACTCAGCGCCTCCGCGGCGCTTCTCTTCACCACATCCTTCGCCCAAGCCGCTCCTCCGGTCCCGGATAATCTCAAGACGGGCGGCTTCGAAGTCGGCTGCCAGGCGTGGACGTTCCACGACTTCACCCTTTTCGAAGCGATCGATAAAACCGCGGAAGCCGGCGCGCCGACGATTGAATTTATTCCCGGCCAAAAGCTTTCTCCAGAGGAACCAACCGTCAAGTTCAGCCACGATGCGCCGCAGGAAGTGTGGGACAAGGTGAAGGCGAAGCTGGCCGAGAAGCACGTCACGCCCGTGGCCTACGGCGTGGTCGGAATTCCGAAGGACGAAGCGGGAGCGCGGAAGATTTTTGAGTTTGCGAAGTTTTTTGGCCTTCAGACCGTCAATACGGAATCGGTGGATGCGATCGATACCTTCGAGCCGCTGGTGAAGGAGTATGACATCAAGGTGGGATTCCACGATCATCCGAAGCGCCCCGACCATCCGGATTACAAGATGTGGGACCCGGAATATATTCTCTCGGTGGTGAAGGATCGCGACCCGCGGATCGGCTCGTGCGCGGACACGGGGCACTGGGTGCGCAGCGGAATCAAGCCGGTGGACGCGATCCGCATCCTGAAGGGGCACATCGTCAGCAGCCACTTGAAGGACCTCAATGTGCCGCTGCCGAGCGGGCATGACGTGCCGTGGGGCGAAGGCGTGAGCGACGTGAAGGGCATCCTGGAGGAATACAAGGCGCAGGGTTTCGTAGGGCCGATCTCGATCGAGTACGAATTCAATTGGGGCCACAATGTGCCGGACGCCAAGGCGTGCATGGATTTCATGCGCGCGTATGGGAAGTAGGCGGAGGCGAGAAGCCTGAGTATTTTAAACCCGGCCGGGATGCGGAAGCGTTCCGGCCGGTTTGTT
>Ga0206813_1139_pt2 | contig 14587 bp, 12 predicted proteins | sample Alteio_BWOrgCont_92_FD_152856 | JGI IMG/M metagenome (GOLD analysis project Ga0206813, IMG submission 152856) | Enriched cells from forest soil in Barre Woods Harvard Forest LTER site, Petersham, Massachusetts, United States -... | ecosystem: Environmental > Terrestrial > Soil > Temperate forest >...
GTCCCGGTCGCGAAAAAGTAATCCGTTCCCAGGCTCGGGCCGATCCTGATTTCGCCGTCATCTCCGGTGGTAAAATCAGCAGTGACCTTCGTCCATGACTTTGTCCCGTCCAAAAGTGGAGTGTAAATACCCATTCTCCCGACCATCAGAATAGCGCCCGATTGCTGTCCCAGTTTCGCCGGTTCGACATCCGTCGTCTTGATGTAGCCGGTGACCCGGTAGCGGGTGTTTGGTTTTCCCTTCACGATTTGCCTGATGAAGGAGTGGCAGGCTTCGAGATTTTCGACCCGCAACGTGGGTTTTCCATCGTGGAGTTCGTTGGTATCGATCTCCATCCTTCCGTTTTTGTCCCAAGTATAAAGGTTCCAATCGGAAGTTCCGTTCTCGAAATTCGCGTTCATCAAAAGGTTGTACCGGCCAAGCTCGATAAGGCTTAACTCGGAGAACCACGCGGTCCCACTGGCAAAGTAGTAATCGGTTCCCAGGCTCGGGCCAATCCTGATTTCACCGTCATCTTCCGTGGCGAAATCCGCAGTGACCTTCGTCCATGACTTTGTTCCGTCCATAAGTGGAGTGTAAACGCCCATTCTCCCGACCATCAGGACAGCGCCCGATTGCTGTCCCAGTATCGCCGGTTCGACACCCCTCGTCTTGATGTAGCCGGTGATCCGGTAGCGGGTGTTTGGCTTTCCCTTCACGATTTGTCTGACGAAGGAGTGGCAGACTTCGAGATTTTCGACCCGCAACGTGGGCCTGCCATGGTGGAGTTCGTTCGTATCGATCTCCATCCTTCCGTCTTTTCCCCATGTATGAATATCCCAAGCGGCCGTTCCGTTCTCAAAATCCGCGTTCGTAAGTAGGTTTCGCTCGTCTGATTCAGCAGTCCTGGCGCCGATAGGAGGATCATTGTCTCGACCCAGCCAAGGAGCGCCAGGAGGAGACTGCGCGTGGATGATGCAGGCTTGGAACGACGCGAGAAGGAGAATGCGTAGAGTTTTCATAGTCTGGGGCCGACCTTCCTTTAGCGGATTCCGCTTGGGTTGCGAGCGAATTGAGTATTCCTTTGGAAGCGGGAAACTAGCGGTCAGGCGACATTTTCCAACAGGCGCAGTCGAGCATTTGGCGTCACGTCTCAACTTGTGACCTTGCGAATTGTTTTACGATCGCAGCAAGGGGCGCGTTGGCGCGAAGTTTCATTTATCACCCCGCCTGGCGCTTGAAAGTTAGACTATCAGCGTGCAGGAAGCACCGGATGCCCTGCAACCCACTCGACGGTGAGTTTGGAGAGATACCAACTCCTGCCATTGTCCTGGTTGCCTTGGAAAAACAGATGCGTGCGGCCATCATGATCTACAAAGGCACATGGGTGACCGGACTCGGAGGAATTCCATGAACCGGGCGGGCCGTTGGGAACAAGCGGTTGGTCGGAAAATCGCGACCACGTCAGCCCGTCGCGCGAGGTGGCGGCGCCGATCTGTTGCGGTTCGTTGTTGTAACCGCCCGCATAAAACATCCAGAGCGTGTCTCCATGACGCAGCAAGGTGGGCGCTTCGATGCAGTGGCGTTCCCACGGCAGTTCCGGTTTGAGAATCGGCCCATCCACGAGCTGCTTCCAATGCGCCCGGCCAAAATTCGAATCGAGCGGCGCGCCGGCCACGCCGAGCATCTGCACTTTCATTGCCGGATCGCGCGTGGCGAAGTAGAGCAGCAGACGGTCGCCCACCGGAAAGACTCCCGGATCAATGGCCCTGCCGGAAGTCCAGGCGCCGCTCGGCGCGAAGACCGGGTTCGACGGATCACGGATGAATGTGATCCCGTCGTCGGACCACGCATGGCAGATGGCGTCCTTCTCCCAGTTGCCGTAAGTGCAGTAGAAGAGATGGACTTTTCCATCACGAATCCAGGCCCCCGGCGCGGCGAATCCCCGTTGTTCGCACGGCTGTTCAGGCAGCAATTCACCCACCTTCTTCCAATCCGCTAGATTCCGGCTTTCCGCGATGCCGATGGCCCAGCCGTCGCCCGGTCGTTTGTCGCCAAACGGCGGGATTGAGTAATACATCAGGTAGCGATCCTTGAAGTAGATAACCGATGGGTCCTTGGCGATACTCTTGCCACGAGAAGTGTCCGTCCAACGCATCTGCCCGCTGGTTTCGGCCCCGCTGATCGCGGTGAGAGAAGCGGCAGCCCCAAGAGCGGCGAGGACGCTGGTCTTGAGGGCGGCGCAGCGGGTGATCAGATTCAACTTTGCGTTCACGCCCTGGACAATCCGTTACCTGGTGATTTCAAATCGTAACGGGACCGGCTGAATCGCCTTCTGGATCTCGGCTTCCGCGTCATCTATCGCCTTTTGCGCGGCGGTGAGTTTGTCTTCTTCCTTCGCCTTGCTCGCTGCGCGCCAATCCGTATTCAGTTTGCCTTCCAGGTTCGTGATGAGCGCGTTGATTTTGGTCGCCAGGTCCGCGAGCTCCCCGTCAAAGACGGTCGAGATATTCCACCCGGCGGCGAGGTCCTTTGCGGTTACCGTAGCGGCGGGTTTGCCGTTAATACTCACGTGATATTCGCCATCGGCGAGGCCCCGCACACGCAGCAGGTATCGCGAGAGTCTGAGCGTCTCGGGCAGCAGTTCGAGCGCGCTCTTCGCCGTGGAAAGGATCGGCCACGGGCCGCTTTCGTCCAACCGCGTAAAGCTCAGCTTGCCGTCCTTCGCGCTCACGTCCGTGATCTTGCAGCGCTTCATCTCGACCACTTTGCCGGCGGCGTCGATCGTCGCGGAACTCACTTCTCCATCGGCTTTCAGGCCTTCGAGAATCACGGCCGCCATGTTGTACTGCCCAACCGAACCGGGATGCACCGGATTCCCGCCAAGCGGAATGAGAGACGGCGCAATAGGGGGTTCCGGTTTCTTGACCGGGGCCGGCGTGGCCCCGCCGGCGGCGGTTGCGGGTGTGGCTGCGGGAGTGGCCGGCACGGGTGTCGCCTTGGGCGGCCATGCGCCATTCTTGACCGCGAGCGCTTCGCCCTTGCGCCGATTCTGACCCCATAGGTCGATGAGCGCGTGGTACTGATCGACGAAGACGATGTTCTCATCCGCCGCGAGCTTTTTCAGCGTTTCGGTAAAGGGATGAATCTTCTGGCAGCGTTCGCCCTTCCAATCGTTCATGATGCTCCCGTCATCGACCGGGCTGGAAGAGATCAGCACCGGCTGCGCAGGGATGGCGCGAATCTTCGCGATGAGTTGCTTCATCCCCTTGAGGTAATCTTCCACCGTCCCGTTCACGTCATTCATCCCGAGTTCGATGCTTACGATGGTCGGCTTCCATGCCGCGACGTCATAATCAAACCGGGCCAGCACGCTTCCGGTGCGATTGCCGCCGATCCCCGAGTTGCGGAAGTGCAGATGCCATTCGGGATGGCGCGTGCGGTAAAAGGCCTCGATGTAATTCGTGTGCAACCGCTGCGCCGTGATGCTGTCCCCAGCCATGACCCAGACATCGTTGTCCTTGAGTTGAAGCGCCGGCTCCGCCGCGCGCAGGGACAATGAGCCGAACGCAAGGGCCAGCGAGGCGACGCCGATGGTGAAACGACAAGGGATTCGGGAGGAGACGAGGGCGGAGGTATTCATGGGAATTGTGGGGACAGCCAGCCTGCCGCTTGAACCGTTGCTGTGCAAGCTCGCGGAGCGGCGGTTGATTCGATCCGTTGGCAAGTGGCGAGGGTCGGCGCCGCACACCGCCCCTATGATGAATGTAAACGGCTCCTTCATACTCAATTTCTGGCTGTCTCGGCATTATCGAGAACCACAGCATTCGGTAATGCGTGGCAATAGTGAGGACCCGAATGGCGGGCCATTGGAGACGAGAAGGTTTTCTGTCGAGCGCAGCTAGCCTTTGCCCTTCGATTCAATGCGGGCAACGTAACGACGAAAGGCAAGGCCGAGCACCCAAAAACGAAGGGCAAAGAAACCCAAGAGCGCTCCAAACGTTCCGATTTCGCCGAACACAAGCTCCCACACTAGCGGAATCGCACTCGCAAAATGTTGACTTACAAAGTAACCTGTGAATGCGCCGCCAAAAATTCCCAGGAAGACGAATGCTATCAAGACAACGTCGAGCATGTCATGGAATCTCGCACCTTTCGTGGCGGCACAGAATGAGAACCACTTCGCGAGCATGACTGATTTTGCTGGGACGTCCGTGCTTCGGGCGCGTTTTTGAAGCTCGATCCTTATCTCCACTTGGATCTTCGGAGTGAGCTTAGAGAGAATTTGCTCGCGATATTTGGGGCCGAGGGCTTCTAGTGTGTTGAGGCGCCTTTGGCGGGCACGTCTGGTGAGGCATCGCATCCCGAGCATGACGCCCGCGAACGCCGTAATCACCACAGCCGCGAGGGTTGAGTATTCGGGGCTCACGTTCATACGCGTAACTGGGAAGGATGCGATTGCAACGCCGAACCGCTCACAAGAAGTTCACTTTAATCAGCGAAACGACGCGGGCGGCCCTTTCTTCCGAAAGGGTCCGCAATTTCGCCATAGCATCGGAAACTGCGATCATACAGCGAGATTCTCACTGGCGGGTGCGAGCGTCAACCGGAGGGAAGAGATTGTAATTCATGGCGGAATTCTCTTTTCGGTTTTTCCTTACCATCCACCACTTTCATTCCGCTTTCATGCTATCTGACCCCGGCCATAGGTCAGACCCCGGCCACAGGTCGCTCGACAACCTACAGATGATGTCATTGGCAGTGCGGAATGACGAATTGCAAAGGCGGACTTTAGCCGGAACACCTCTGACGCCGGCGAAAGCGCGTCATCGGAACCGCTCCTCCCACCCTCAATGCCATCCCTTGCGTCCCCCCTGCCATTCGCCACAGATGACTTCCCCGAGCGTTCTCTGCTATTCTCTCCGCGTGCCCGCCGAATCCCCCACCCCAGACGCCCCGGAAGCGGGCCGCTTTGAATTGACGCGATGGAGCGTGGTCGTGGCCGCCAGCGGCGATGACTCCAAGTTGGCGCACAAAGCATTGGAGCATCTTTGCGACGCTTACTGGTATCCGCTCTACGCTTTTGTCCGCAGGGAAGGCCACTCCGCGCACGACGCCCAGGATCTCACTCAGGAATTCTTCGCGCGTCTCCTGCAGAAGGGCTGGCTCCAGGTCGTCCGCCGCGAAAAGGGCAGGTTTCGCTCCTTTCTTCTGGCGTCCATGCGCCATTTTCTCGCCAACGAATGGGACCGCGCCCATGCGCTCAAGCGCGGCGGCCGCCAGTCCCCGATCTCCCTCGACGCGCAATCCGCGGAAGAGCGCTACGCCTTGGAACCCGCGGATCCCATGACCGCCGATCGCCTCTACGAACGCCGGTGGGCCCTCACGCTTCTCGAGCAAGTCCTCGCCCGCCTCAAGCGCGAGTTCGCCGCCGCGGGAAAGGAGACGCTTTTCGAGGAGCTCAAACCCGCGCTCACCGGCGGCAAAGCGGCCTACGCCGAAATCGCCGCGCGGTTGCATGCGCAGGAAACCGCCGTCCGCGTGGCCGCGCATCGGCTCCGGCTGCGCTACCGCGATCTCATCCGCGCGGAGATCGCGGAGACCGTGGCCGGCCCCGATGAAGTGGACGCGGAACTCGCGCGCCTTTTTGCAGCACTGGCCTCATGATTCTTCAAAAAGTCCGTAACATCCTTGGGCCGGCGCTTCTGTAAGGGGGGAAACGAAACGCCCATGGAAACCTCCCGCTTCTGCCCGCAATGCCGGCAACCGCTCGCCCCGGATGCCCCCGAAGGCCTCTGCCCCCAGTGTCTCTTGAACGCCGCCGCCGGCCCTCCCCCCAGCGGCGCCGGTGACGGCCTGCCGGACGACCTCATCGATATCGCCGACCCCGCCGAGGTGGCGAAGAAACTGCCGCAGTTTGAAATCCTCGCCTTGCTCGGCCGCGGAGGCATGGGCGTGGTCTATAAAGCGCGGCAGGTCCAGCTCGACCGCATCGTGGCGCTCAAGATCCTGCCGCCCGTCGATGCGCTTTCGCCGGATTTCGTCGCCCGCTTTGTCCGCGAAGCCCGCGCCCTCGGGAAACTCAATCACCCGAACATCGTCGCCGTGCACGATTTCGGCGAGACGAACGGCCTCTACTTCATCGTGATGGAATACGTGGACGGCGCCAATCTCCGCCAGTTGCAGCACGAGCGGAGTCTCTCTCCCGCGGAAGCGCTGGCCATCATTCCGAAGATCTGCGAGGCCCTCCAGTACGCGCACGAGGAAGGGCTCGTGCACCGGGACATCAAGCCGGAGAACCTGCTCATCGACACCAAAGGCCGCGTGAAGATCGCCGATTTCGGCCTGGCGAAAATGTTGCGCCGCGAACCGCTGGATATGGCGCTGACGGTTTCCGGCATGGCCGTCGGCACCATGCGCTACATGGCGCCCGAGCAAATGGATAAACCGGAGACGGTGGATCATCGCGCGGACATTTATTCCCTCGGCGTGGTCTTCTACGAACTCCTCACCGGCGTCCTGCCCGTGGGCCATTTCGAATTGCCGTCCCAGAAAGCGTCCGTGGACGCGCGCCTCGATAAAATCGTCCTGCACGCCCTGGAGCGGCTTCCCGAGCGGCGTTACCAGCAAGCGCGCGAAGTGAAGACCGACATCGAACACGTCACCTCCACTCCTCGACCCGCCGCGGCATCGACCTCCGCCGCAGCCTCCACCGGTCCCACGACCGGCGTGCAAGATCCGGTCTGGCGCCAGACCTGGCGAAGCGCGAATCTCAGGACAAAGGCGCTCATTATCACCTGCTCCGCCGCGGCCCTCCTCCTTGGATTTTTGAAGATGGTCGAGAAAACCCCGCCGGCCGATGCTCCGGCTCCCTTGGTCGCCCATGCTTCCACGCCAGCGGCCATGGTCGGAAGTGCTGGAGTGAAACGGGGCTCACCGCCTGAAGTGAAACAGGTTTCACCGCATGAGGAGGCTCCCCAGACTTTACCATCCAGTGAGACGAAAACGGGAGGACGCTTGGCAACCGACAATCGAGCTAGCTCACCGGTGACAATGGTTGTGGCGCCGAACTGGACCCTTGAGGAAAAGAACTTTCGAGTGACCAGCATTCTTCTAAGCAGCGGCACGAGTCCATCGCTCGCGGTCATCAACGCGCGGACATATGCGGAGGGAGAATTCCTCCGCATGCCAAAAGGTTCCGGTTCCAGTTTCCGGGTTCGAGTGATGCGGATCAATGATGGTAATGTCGTGCTCGCATACGGTGATCAGACAGTCGTCGTGCCGCTCCGACGTCCAGAATTGAATCAAAACAAGGGCGACGCTGGCGAAACCAAAATGAGCGGTCACGATGCCAAAACCGGGGAATCTGATCTGGGACCGAAGATGGAGACGCCGGTCGCCGCGCCCAGTGAAAACAGCCTGGGCCAGCGATTCGTTCCCGTGGGAAACGTAGAATTTTGCATCTGGCAGACGCGGGTGAAGGACTTCGAACCATTCGCGCGGGCCGTCGGTCTGAAGTCGGTGAGCTGGCGCAGTCCCGGCTTCAAGCAGGGGCCGGATCATCCGGTGGTCAACGTCACATGGCTGGAGGCCATCGCCTTTTGCAGATGGCTCACGGACAAGGAACACAAGGAAGGAGCGCTTCCGCCGAATCAATTCTACCGCCTGCCGACCGACCTGGAGTGGAGCAAAGCCGTGGGCCTTCCCGAGGAACCACAAAAAACGCCCGCCGAACGAGATATGGTCATCACCGATGTGTATCCGTGGGGCATCGAGTGGCCGCCTCCTCCGGGCGCGGGAAACTACACCGGCGAAGAAACGGGATCGGATGTCGCGATCAAGGGTTACAACGATGAATTCACGTGGACCTCTCCCGTGGGGAGCTTCAAGCCGAACAAGTACGGACTCTACGATATGGGCGGCAATGTTTGGCAGTGGTGCATGGATTCATGGAACGAGAAATCCACGGGCAAGGTCCTGCGCGGCGCATCCTGGTACAATGGCGCGCGGCAATTGAGCCTCCTCTCTTCCTGCCGGGTCCATGCGGCGCCCGACAGCACCACCGACAATTACGGATTCCGAATCGTCAGGGCCTCCGAGGGGCCTCGTCCGAAAGAAGAGAAGTGACTAATGATTCCTCCCGTCAACAGAAATTGAGAATTTGGATGGCAATTTTGGGGTTGAACGGCATGACCGTCACTTGGGAGGTTTTCAAATTTCGCTGGAACAAGATCGCCATTTTTTCCCTCAAACCCTTCCTCTGGGGGAACATGCGCTCCGCGGGCGGTGACGGCTCCGCGCCGTTGGCTTGGCTGCTGTCGCATGGGGACGCGAATAACATTCGATCCATGCTGCAGCGAGCCGTTGTCGCCCATCACGATGGGCCTGGGTGATGCAAGGAGCTGACTGGATATTGAAATTGGGCGCCGGCTCCCTCGCCTTGGCCTTGTCCTCGCGGAAGCGGCTGAACCCGAGGCGGCGCAGGATTATTACAAATATGGTAATTTCAAAAAAGTAGATGCGGAGACTGTTTTTTGGGCAATAATAGGCGCGTGAATGATCGTTTCCATTTTGTCCTTTGCGGAATTTGCATCCTCGCCGGCGCGATCTGGCTGGTCATTGTTGGAGCCGCAGTTCACCACTTTTGGCCCGCCTCGTCGCAAAATCGAACACCGATAAGCCAGTCGACAGAGCATCGCTCCTAAAGGATGCTGCCAGGACGGCGCCTTATCTTTCCCGGCCACAGGTCACGGGTATTTCGCTCCTATCGGCGACTGCTGGATCGTGGACATGCTACCCCGGCCCCATACCGCCGAGGCCCAGGGCGTCGGCAGTATGGGAACTGAGAGGAGGGATCGACGTCCCGCAATCGCGACGCAACTGCGGGATTAAAATGTCAAAGAACAAGTGGTCAATTCGACCGAATCAAAGTGATCAAACCAATTCTGCTAAATCGGAATAGGTGAAGGTGAAGCGGCGCGTTCGCGCGGTTCATCGACCGAATCAAAGCGATCAAAGCAAAAACGACCATATTTCGAGGCGTTTTGGCGCCCGGCGGTCTCCGGGGACGAGTGGATTCGTGTAACTGGAGTCTGCGAAACCGGTCACGGCGGCGCCCATTTCATGGAGAAGATGCCGGTGTTTCATGACCATCGATCCGAGCGAATCAAGGTGAATCAAGGTGATCAAAGTAAAACCGGTCAAATTTGGCTCACCCTTCGACAAGCTCAGGATCTGGCGACACAAAGGAACACGAAGAGGCTTTCATGGCACCACGGTCGGAAGTGCAAAATGGGAAATGCAAAGTGCAAAATGCAAAATGCAGCCGAAGCCGTGGGAGACGCCCAAGTCGCAACCGAAAAGGGCTCTGAATCCAACCGGATCAAGCTGAATCAAGGTGATCAAAGCAGATTCTCATGAACTGCGGTCATTTCGCAGATCGCTTCCAGGAGGCTCGCCTCTTGCCAGGACCGCCACTAGCACCTCTCCCGTAAGGCTCGGAGGACGAATATGTGGAACACATTTCATAAGGCTTGATAGTCGGCTTCTAGGCGATCCGGAGGGGATGAGAGAAAGCACTCTGCCGGGTGGATGGGCGCGCCCTCGGATCAGACCGCGCGGGCGGAGGAGGTTCGACGATACGGTCGATGATGGTCCAACTGGATGAGTGTGTATTTTGACTTTTCATAGGCACGCCCATGCCGACAACCCGATGCTTGTCGAGCACAAAGTTTGAAAAGAGGATTCCGCCAGAAGGTTGACGCTATTGCGTCATGCCGAGGGATGCGTCTGCTTCCCGCTACACAGACAAGATTTTGGGTGATGCATCTCGCAACGTCTCGGGGAATGCTGCTGCATCGCGCATTCTTATGTTGGGCGATCGGCCATTTCAAGAAGCCGCATATGTCAGGCAAGGAAGCGCCTGCGGCGACTGATACTGCGAACGCTTCTCCGGGCCTGCGATGGCGGATTGTTCAGTTAATAAATGCTGCCGGGCCCCGTTCCCTGACCGACCCCGTTCCCGGTGCCGCCAATGGCGGGAGGGGTAGCGGACCCGAGTTCGGCGATTGCAGACGTTCGGGCTGTGTGACTGTGGCAGCCGTTCGTCGCAGTGGCTCTAGCTACGGCCCGGCGGAATGCGCGTGAAGTCCTTTTTAAAAAACCTTCCGCTCTGAATGTCCCATAGCCCTCTAAACCGAACCGCCCAACGGTGTGGGGCCGGTTGCTTTGGGTCGGTCGTGCAGTTGCAGTCGATGATCACGTGGCCGGCATCGCCCAAATCCCAACCACGTTCGGCGAGAGTCTCGCCATCGACTACAGTTTGCCGTTCCTCGCTATCGAAGATGAAGTCGTAATAATCATTGTACCGTTTCGCGTGAGACTTCTTGAAGTCGGCCAGCACTTGCTTGTGGACAGCGGCAGTGAGCTCGGTTTGCTGCGTGACTTTACCGTGGCGGAGCTGGACGACGGATACCTTCTCGGGTCCCCATTTGCTGCCGGCGATGAAGACCGCCGCGGAAGCGTCTTTCGCCCAGGTCGCGGCGTAATAGCAGCGAGCGTTGCCAGCCAGATTACTGGTGCCGAGCGGAAGCCGAGAAAGGATCCGGAAAGGCGCAAGCGAAGCGAGGAAAAGGCCGTATTTCTTCAACTCATACAAACGCGCTCGCTTTGGATAAATGAATACATATCGGTTCCCGGGCGAAACGCTGCCAGGAAGAATCTGGTAGTCCTTGTAGGCAGGCGGAAATGGAACGGGCGGCGGCGGCTCGAAACCCCGGCCGTAGACCATCGGTGGTTGCAAAGTTGCCGATGTACGCCGCCCCTCGCGCTCGATCGTCAGGATTGTGCTGTTGCCACGAAGGTAAACAACATCGGATATGCCGCTGCCGCACGCTCTGGCGTTGGAAACCGGTTTGCCGTCGATTTCGATGATCACGTCCTTGGGAAGAATACCGGCCTGTGCTGCTGGGGTTCCTGGCGTGACATCCCACACCCAGACGCTGGAGAAATCGCCATCGTACAGTTTCATACCCATGATCTCAGAGTAAGACAAGGGAGGTGTTCGCTCCGCGCCAAAGCTGCCGGCGACAACCAGTACTAAGGCGCAGAACGCGCCGCGCAGTCTCATAAGCTCAACATTGCAATTCACGAAAGGATTTCGATCATAGTACCACCAATACGCGCTCGACGGGCTACCTCTTTCAACGGGATTTGCGCGATTCCAGATCGATGAAGACGAAGCGGTCGCTGGTAGTGCTCGTCCGTGCCTTTTCAGCCGTTGGTCGAGCGTCGCTCGTGATCGCGAGGGAAGAGGAGCTCAATCCCGCTTTTCCTAGCCACAACTTCGTTGGAGTTGACGCTATGCGGGGGCGTCTTCCCTGGGTAGCCGGAGGAACCGGCAACCCAGGGCTATGTGCCTGAACACCGTTGGCGTTCCTGATCGCGGGCGGTCCGCCAATCCAGATGGCGAGCGCCCACCTCGAAATTGGGCAAACTCCAATGGCTGTCCCGCAGCATTTTGACGGCAGACCGTTTCAGACGACTCCCGAAGTATGAACGACAAGCCGAATGTCGGGTTGAAACCTGACGCCTGTTCCTCAGAGGCCTGTGCCTCCGACAGCGTGTCGATTACTCTTTGTTCTTCGCCCGCCGTTTCTCGCTTTCGCGGATCATTTCAGTCAAGTCCGCGGCGGGGCGGATCTCGAAAGGCCCGGCCTTTACCCCCGGATGTTTCGAAATGAGCTGGATTGCGTGATTCAGGTCTCGCGCTTCGAGCACGAGAATCCCGCCCAATTGCTCTTTGGTTTCAGCGTAGGGGCCGTCGGTTACGGCCACCTTGCCGTTTTTCCAGCGCAACGTCGTCGCAGTGTTCGCGCCCTGCAGCGCTTCGCCGGCCGTGAAGTGCCCGTTTTTGCGCAATTCGTCATCATAGGCGAAGCAGTCATCCAGCATCGCTTGAAGTTCGGTTTCGGACATGGCTTCAAGTTTGCTGGGCTCGATGTATCCAAGGCAGATGTATTTCATATTCGTTTGTCCTTTCAAAGAGCGGGTTGCGCGGATCTGGGTTAGCCTTTGGCTCCTACCGGGCCGCATACCGATGGGTCGGCCATCTCGCGAATCTCCAGTTCGGCCTCGTACGATGAGCCCAGGACGTCCACATGGATCTGCATGAAGGCCTCGCCCATGGCGAGGGCTGCCTCCTTTGACTGCGCCTCGAGAATGGCGTAGCCGCCAATCACTTCCTTCGATTCAATGAAAGGCCCGTCCGTCACGGTCAGCTTGCCTCCAGCCGCCTTAATGCGAGCGCCCCTCGCGAAGGGAAGAAGCTTTCCGTTATCGAGCAACGCGCCCGGCATTTGTGCGTCGAGATTCGCCATGGCTGCCACTAATTCCGGGGGCGGCGGCGCCCCGTTTTCGTAGTTCCGGCCGGCTTCGGAATTCTGGGCGAGCTTCACGATCATCATGTATTTCATATTCGTCTGGTCTGTTGGTGATTGGATTATTGATGGAGTGTTCAACGAGTAGTCGTTCGGGACTTCCGGAATTCGACAACGACTTTCATTTATTTCTCAGGCCAGTTCGCGAAGCCGATTTTCGAGGAATCGCCGTTCCGGTTCCAGTTGGGTAAGGGCCAGGGCTTTTTCGTAGGAAGAACGGGCCTCGGCAGTCTTTCCGAGCCGCCGGCAGAGGTCGGCCCTGGCGGAATGCGCGAGGTGGTAGTCCGCCAGCTCGCCGCGCGCCAGAATGGCATCGATGAGGGTCAAACCCGCCTCCGGACCATCGCGCATCGCCACGGCCACGGCCCGGTTCAGTTCGACCACGGGCGAGGGATCAGCCCGCGCCAGCACGCTATAAAGCGCCACAATTTGCAACCAGTCCGTGGCGTCCGCAGTGGCGGCCTCGGAATGCACCGCGGCGATGGCTGCCTGGAGGCTGTAGAGCCCGAACCGGCGGGACGATAACGCTCTTTCCACCAGGGTCACGCCTTCCGTAATTTGCTCCCGGTTCCACTGCGATCGGTCCTGATTCTCCAACAAGATTAACTCCCCCGCCGACGATGCCCTGGCCGCGCGACGCGACTCCTGCAACAGCATCAGGGCGAGGAGGCCGATGACCTCCGGTTCCGGCAACAGCGTGTGAAGCAGCCTCCCCAGCCGAATGGCTTCGCCGGAGAGATCCGCCCTTGTAAGATTCCCGCCGGATGACGCGGAGTAGCCCTCGTTGAACACGAGATAAATGACGTGGAGCACGGCCGCCAACCGCTCCGGCAACTCCTCTGGCGGCGGCACTCGATACGGAATGCGCGCATCCCGAATCCTGGCCTTGGCGCGCACGATGCGCTGCGCGAGCGTTGGTGGAGTGGTGAGGAAAGCCCGCGCGATCTCCTCCGTGGTCAGCCCGCACACCTCGCGCAAAGTGAGCGCGACCCGTGCTTCTGGCGCCAGCGCGGGGTGGCAACAAGTGAAGATCAAGCGCAGCCGATCATCCTCCACACTTTGGTCATCCGCGCCCGCGGGCTCCATCGAGTGAGTCTCGAGTGGTTCGGCGGTGTTCTCGTGTGACGCATCGAAGCGGGCGTGGCGGCGCAGGGCATCAATGGCCTTGAATCGCCCGGTGGAGACGAGCCACGCGCTGGGATTGCCGGGCACGCCGTCCTTCGGCCACCGGTCCAGCGCCGCCGCGAAGGCATCCTGCATGGCGTCCTCCGCGAGATCGAAATCGCCCAGCAAGCGGATGAGCGTGGCGAGAATCCGCCCCGACTCCGCGCGATAAACAGAGTCGAGCATCTCGCGGATTTCCTTGGCGGGACTCTCAGGCATGAATGGCGACACCAACAAACTATCCAGCCGCGATCAATGACGGAATCGAAGCAAACCGCATGGCGGATTCGAACCCCGTCGTAAGTGCCTCATTTACAGAGAGCAACGGAACAGCGATTCGCGCTCTTTGTATCACCATTTTGTAGCGCGGCAACCCCGGATTTTCGTCGTCGATTGGGGTGCCACCGATGATTGGCCCCTTAGGGGTCTGATTCGCGGACAGTGCCATCGGGTGAAACGATGAATCTGCGATTTTCGGCGTCGTATGATCAACTCAAAACACTGGCGTATAAGCGCAAAGCATCCCAATCACCCCGACCAAAAAAACCCGTTCCAGCGGAGGGAAGTCGGTTCCAAAAGAACGGAGTGACGATAACAAGAAAAAGGGGCATGACCAGGAAAAGCACCATCACGGTGATACCGGCAATCGGATAATAGGAAATGTCGATATGTCGGCCCTGAAAAGAGGAGACAGCCACCAGCGTCACGACAATCGCCTGGGAACAAACGAAAATCCAATCCCAGATACGCAGGCGCACATTCTCTGACTTTGTTTGCTTTTGCTTATCGCCGTTCATGGGGATGTGGGAGAGACTGTGTTCTCTATGCAAAAAATGGCCGCGCGTGCTATAGGCTAGATTCCTTAAAAGTGAGGTGCAACTGAATCAGGCAAATTGTTCCACTCGATTCAAAACGCGCTGAATGGAAGTGCTGTGCCACTTCTTCCCTTGCGGTGTTGCGATGCCGCGACCGTTCAACGCCGTCGCGATTGCGCGAACGGAAGTGAT
>Ga0206813_1142_pt1 | contig 14309 bp, 14 predicted proteins | sample Alteio_BWOrgCont_92_FD_152856 | JGI IMG/M metagenome (GOLD analysis project Ga0206813, IMG submission 152856) | Enriched cells from forest soil in Barre Woods Harvard Forest LTER site, Petersham, Massachusetts, United States -... | ecosystem: Environmental > Terrestrial > Soil > Temperate forest >...
TGTCGTGGATCCGCGCGTGGTATCCGCTTCCGCGAGAGGCGGGTCGGCTCCCGGAGGAGACGGCGGAGAAGGCGGCGGAGGATACCTGTGGAGCCCACTGCCTGGGAATCCGCCGCTCCCGCAACCTCCGATGGCCCCGCCACCGCCGAGTTCAGCTGCGGCTCCAGAGCCTTCGGCCGCCGCCCCGGAAGGTTTGTCAGAGAGCGATGAACAAAAATTCGAGGCGCAGGAGCTCTTTCCTGAAATTTCCTGCGATCCAAGCCACGTTATTCAAAGCAAGAAATTCACTGTGGTCGTACGTGTGCTGCGCGAAAAACCTCCGACAGAACAAACCAAGGGAGATATCTGGCTACCGCCAGCGCCTCCGGAACAAGTACACACCGTGAATGTGCATCTTCTAATGCGCGATCAATCGAAGCAATCCGAAATGACCTGCAGCGCTGCCGCCGGCACGATCAAACCGGCGGTGTTTGAACTCAACGCGCCCGAGATGGAAACGGACGACAAAGAGCGCGCACTGGAGCTGATCCGCGTCAATTTTTATGTGACAGGGAGATGGTGCGGAGAAGCACAAACAAACATCGAGATCCTGCGCGACGAGAAGGTAAAGCCACGCGACGACCGCAGCCTCGTGCCTGAAGAGCCCATGTGGCGCCGACACCTGCATGTGGAACCTGGCGCCCCGCCACCTGACTTTTTGATCCGTATACAACCGTCTGGGAACGATTTTCGCTGGACGTTCCTTTCACCGCACCTGAATTTCAAATTGAAGGACGAGGATTGCATACAGAAGCTGGTGAAGCCTGAACGGTACGTGGCCGATAATTTTGAATGGCTTGCTGGTAAGAAGTCTAACGGCATCAATCGCGATAATGTTGAAGGATCGTGCCAAAGACTTTATGCCGCTACGCCCCAGGCTTTTAAAGATGCTTACTGGCAACTCTTCCAAGCGGCCAAGGTCCAGACCGAAGTCCCACCAGTATCAGCGGAGAAAACAATTAAGTTTGAAACGATACAGTTCGTTTCAGACGAGCCCTGTGTACCGTGGGAAATCATGCAAGTCGTGGACCGAGATATTGAACCGGACGTCGCGCCGGTCATCCTCTCCGAGAGATACAAAGTGGGCCGATGGCTCGCTAAGTCTTCCTGCATTCTCAGATCGCAGATCAACGTGCGCGAGTTCCGTGTTTCTACAAGCACCTACTCCGAGGTCAAGGATGTGACGCCGCTCCCATGGACGCAGGATGAGAGAAATTATTTGTCGGCGAAACCCTGGGAAGCTCAAATCCTTAATCTCTTGGTGGAAGACGTCCGGAAATTCCTCCGTGAAGGCACCGCGCAAGCGATTCATTTTGCGTGCCACGGGGAGATGGATCAAGCTCAGCCGCAACGTTCCAAGATTTGGCTCGAGGACGACCGGATCAATTTTCTCACAACGGCCGTTGACAGAGACGCGGTGCGGATGGGAATCGGGATGCATCATCCTTTCGTTTTCCTCAACGCTTGCCAACTGGGCGCGGGGGGAATGGTGCTCAATTTGGGCTCGGGTTGGCCTGAAGCATTCCTCGACGTGGGAGCATCGGCTTTCATTGGGCCGTTATGGAGCGTGCAGGACGAGAGCGCGAGGGATGCGGCAACCCACTTTTATGAGGAGTTGAGAGTGGGGAAATCAATGGGCGAAGCGTTGCAGACCCTGAGGAAGAAGTGGCTGGACGGTGGCAGCGTAACGTTTCTCGCCTACACGTTATATGGCGATCCCGCCGCCAGAGTTGTGCGGATCCCGGCGACATCTGAAAAGTAAACAACATCTCCTCAGTCATTGCGTACAACTGTGAGGAACCGTGGCCGATGCATTCTACGTTGAGCCATACCAGACACCCATCGATGTCGGGGACGGACTCACTCTCGTTGCTCCTGGCTTGAGCGGCGACGGTCTCCATTACGGCCGGCGCGAGCGAGGACAACTGCGCAGCGACACGTTGGAGTCAGACCAATTCAGACGCGCTCTCGATGAAGCAGATCTCGAGGACGTGCACACTTTAATCTTGCCGCCCGGCGCTCCATCACCGACCACAGAAGACCAAAGGACACGAGGTGCCGGAAAGATCGCCGAGGACGAAGTAGCGCTGAACGTACCCGCAGAAGGGGCTAAAACGCAATATGTCATGTATCAAGACGAAGACGGAGTAATAAGCGTAGAGTTTCCCGAATCTGTTGGAGAGACCGCTACGGTTGGTATTCGCGGAGGAACCTCTGGCGTTTTTCATTATAAATTCAGGATTCGCCGGACCCAACCATCAGGCGAGACCCGCGGTGTCCTGGGCGTTCTGGGGAAGAAAGTAATCAAGGTAATAGCTCGTAAACTAGGGGCCGCTGCAGGAACAAAGCTTGCCACCTACCTCTGGGAATCTCGAGCGCGTTCATTCGAGGGCTTTCATGGCAGCGCAAAAAGCTTTGATACGGGAGCGCTAGCTGAACTTTTGACCGACAAACCCGACGTATTCACAAGTTGGAAACAACATGACGGGAAGAAATCACTCCTTTTCATCCACGGAACCACGAGCACAACCACGGGCGCATTTGCCGGTCTCGCAAACTTTCCCGAAAAGGCGAAAGAGCTATTTCGAAGATACGAAGATCGCGTTATGGGATTCAATCACCACACCCTCGGACGCAGCGTAGCTGCGAATGCCATCAAGCTTTATGAAGAGCTATCCCAACATGCCGGCACTTACAGTTTCGACATAATCTGCCACAGTCGCGGTGGCCTGCTGGCGCGAGCGCTCAAGGAGCTCGACGAAGCAACTATCGGGTCTCTGATCAAACAGCCAAGTTGGTGTCGTCCCAAGCAATCCGCTATGAAAATTGACCGAATTGTATTCGTCGCCACCCCGAACGCTGGAACCGATTTGGCGGCCACCAACAACCTTCCCAAATGGTTGAACCGGATGGCCAATCTCGCAAGCTTTATACCCGATTCCGCCGGGTCCGCTCCCCTCGCGGCTGTTCTGGCTGTGGCGAGCGATGTGGCGGCCGCGCTTGTTAGCCTTCCTGGACTCGCCGACATGGCGCCTGACAGCCCATTCTTGGACAAACTGAATCCCCCATCGGTGAATTCGCAGAGCTATTGGGCAGTGGAAGCGAATTACCACCCGTCGGGGCCGTTCTTACGCGCCGTTGAAGATCCGATCGTAGATGGACTCTTCCGAGGAAAAAACAACGATCTCGTGGTCCCGACGGATGGTGTTTCGATCGTCGGTTCGGCGTTTAGCCTTCCCGGTTCTAAAGTGAAAAAATTCTCTTCTACCGAAGGCGTATCCCATACGCATTTCTTCACCACCGGTGAAACATGGGATCACATCCTGGGCGCGTTGCCATAACGGCGATCTGCAATTCCGTTCCAGGCAAGGTACAGTCCCGCGCGTGCGATTAGTGGGGACATCGGCGTGTATCCCGAAGCGCTAAGCTGAAGAGCGGACACTTGGAACCCACTGAAAGCATTCGTGGGTCTCGTGCTGGAACTCTCGAAACTCTCAGTAGACAAAGTAGGTGCATTTTGAGCGGGGAGTTCTTCGCGCGCGCGTCCATCTGAACTAGTTCAGATTGTCGCCTGCATCCACTCCGGTGATATCGGCTGGCGTATGTAACTCGGAAAACGGCGCCCGGTAGCGAAGCACGTCAAGATAGATTGGTGACGATGAAACGGCTGACCAGAGCGACACGTTCACTATAACGCCGCCGCTATAACTGATCTTGTCCCCGGAAGTCAGCGCCGTCCACAAAGTTTTGTGGTCATGCTCAGTTCCTCCCGAATTAACAATACTCGCCAAAACGATGAAGGCAGGTCGGTTTTTCCAGGTAGAGTAATCGACAGGAGAATCAGCGCCTGGGCAAATACCAGCCCCAGTCTTCGCGCTGTCAGCGCATTGCGCTCCCTTAAGTAACCGAGCAAGTCGGTAGCCTTGAATCACCGAGGAACTGCCGATCAGTCCCGTGCTTGCATTTACCTGTAGCAACGAGTTCATGAAACTATCATACAGACCATTAACGTCCGTTAGTCCGGCAGTCGCAACGGGGTCGGCTGATATCGGCGCCGGTGTGGCTTGGTCGGCGCTTATTGATGTTGTTACCGTTTGGTCCGTCGGCTTCGTTCCTTTTGTTGTTGCCGTGGTAGTTGTCGTTTGCGTGGGGTAGTTGGCCAAATAATCTTTGTTAGCCTGGCTTACGGCTGCCATAGCGCTCATTCGAATGTCGTCCAATTTCTGAATGGCTACTTGTATATCGGCGGAGGCGTAGTCGCTCGTCGAAGAGCGCCCAAAAAGCGGCGGGTAAACGATCGTTATCCTGTTCTTGCAGTCTGCCTTGATTTCCCGCGTCAACCAGATCGCCATAGCGCTATCGGGAACGGTAATCTGGCCTGGGGTCTCGGTATTTGCGGCAACTGCGATTGCCGTTAGCACCGCGGCCGTATCTGCCACTGGATCAATAGTCAAGGTGAATTGCGTCGCCTTGTGCAGATCGAGGTCTTTTTTGTCTGGATTCTGCTCATTTTGAGCCATACTCTGAAAACTACTGGCCCGATCCTGAAAGATCTTCGTCAAAGTACTTTGCAAGTCGTTCCGGGGGATAAGCGTTTGGTACGCCGATGAGACTACCTGAATATTGGCGACGAATGCTTCATACGATTGCAAGGCGGCGAAGGACGTTTGATCGTAAATGATGATCACCGAATTGTCGTTGTCGACGTCGCCCGCGTTGCAAACCGTCTTACCCAACGCCTTGGCAATGTGTTGCAGGGCGCCGTATGCGAGCATTTGCGATTCAAACGAGGCAGTCGAGCTCGCTGGAGCTGGGGAAGGGCCGGGCGCGCTGCTCTTGCTCCCTTGAGCGCAGGCTGGCGAAACGTCCAGAACGACGAGCAGGAGAGTGATCATGAAAGAGGCGAATCTCACTGATTTCATAGCCATTTTATCTGTTCCTTTTGGATTCGAACGTGACGACGCCATGCACCTAGCGAACCGTTCGTTCGTCAAACCCAGTGTCCTTCAGTTAGTGCTTTGATGGGGCGCTCGCTGACCTTGCTAACCGAATCGGGCCGTTTGGTCCGTAAACGACAGCGATCAGCTCCTGCTCTCAATCCATAAGGCGTCGATTGCGGTAAAAAAGGGCCAACGAAACTGAATCTTCCCGGCCAACCCGGAAATCCTCACTATGGGTTGATTGTTTGAACCAGATGGGGGCGTAAGTACACTAAAATACTGAACTGCCGGGGTCATTGCGGCCGGAAGTCTTTAGCGACGTTTTCAGATGCAGCCTGACTCAGCCCGGCCTCCTTGGCATGGCTCGACCAATTTTCAAGCGCTGCGCGCACGTCGGCGAGCAAATCGTTCGGCCGTCGAACACCGAAGCGATCCGCCTCCGCAAGAAGATCTGCACGCACGATGTCATCGAACTTCCCGTTCACGCTCATCAAGTGTTGATACGTCCATTCGCCATCGGGATTGTAAGCATGCGTTACGTCGTATGCCGGGGCCAATTCCCAGCTCTGCCCCTGCTTGAGGATAAAGCTAAAATTCTTGGTGTGATCGTCACAGTCTCGGGACATCACGTTGAAAGCCATTCGGCGAAACGTTTGGCCAATTGCGTCATCTCCCAGCCCCAATTGCGCGACCGTCATAAAGAGTTGAGAGTAGGCGTGGGTCGCGCGCTGCTTATAGTCCAAGTGATTAAGAGCGCAAAGCGTCTGCATGTGGTGCTTGATCGTCCGACCTTTCACGACATCGCGATCAAAACGCCGCGTCATAAAGTGGGCGCGGCCGTTTTCCTCCAGTAAGCGACATTGAGACATGACAATCCCGGCCTGGGTCGCCATTTTATAGTAGGCGTATTCGATCCTGCCGTAGTCTCCTCCCGTACCCAATTCAAAGTCCTTACCGATGCCGTCAAACTTGAGAATCCAAGGCTCGAACCCTGGGGACACGTCGAACTGCCCACTTCGGATCTGCTGGGTGGCAGGGTTCCAAGCAATCACGGCTTTGGCGCGAGCTCCGCCAGCCGACGTGCCAACTCGGATAATGTTGGCCAAAGCCGCCTTTGCGTGCCTGTCCGCTAAAAGACTGCCTTCAACCGACCTTCTTGCCTCCTCTACGAGGGCCTTCATCTGAAGGGGAGCCGCACTCTCTCTGTGAGACCCCAACGCGGGCTTGAATTCCAGCCCACCCATGCCTCGTCTTCCCATGTACGCCAGGCGGTCGAGAACTGTTATTTCAGTCTTCAGCACGCCGCGCTCAGCCATCCATGCATCGATCAAGGCGTTCCCGAATGCGTCCGGAAGAGCATCTGCAACCATTCCAGGTAATCGTTGAAAAGTCGCTTCCGGCAAATTGGAGAAGACGAATGTTTCGCGACGATCGCTGAATGGCATCGTTAGTGGAGCGACCTCAACCCCTTCGCGACGCCAGGAGGGCTCGTACGCAAATGCATAGAAACCAAGTTTTGGGTCCGGAGCTAGAGCGCCGACACGCTTTCCCCACATTCGAACTTCGATCGCTGGGATGTTCAAGAACTTCGTTTCCTTGACTGCCGTGGTCGGTGAACGCGCTGCGGAGGTTTCGTGGCCCGCAGCAAAGCAAGTGGATTGACGGTGGGTTCCGGCGCCAGGATTTCGATACCTTCTAAGTAGTTCAGCGCCTTAAGCGTGCGCAGGAGAGTCTGAACCGAGGAACCGCGGCCAGCTTCAAGATTTTGCAATGCCGCTCTTGTAATCCCGGCCTTCTCCGCGACCGTGCGTTGGTCGATGTTGCGAGACAAGCGCAATCGGCGCATCCTTCGCCCTAGTTCTATCTGCAATTCGGGCAAGGATTTGAAGTTAAGGTCATTCATAGCATTTAATTATAGGCTTTAAGTGCGAATATGGCAATAACGACTACAAATATGGGCTTTACGTAATTCTAGCAGTAATTATATAAAGCCTGTATTGTTAGGCATTAAGATAAATACATTTTTTAATGTCTACTTTTATAGGCCTTATAAGATACCATTTCTTGAACCAGCACAGGTCCTCGACATTTCACTGTGCTTTGATGTCGTGGTAAAGGTGGTATATATACCACCTTCACCACGGGTTCTAGGAGCCCTAACAAATGGGGGATTCCTCGCGCCTCATCACCGCCAGAAGCAAGGTATATATACCTTGCTTCTGGCCTCGAACTTACCGATCTTCGAGAAGAAAAAAGTGCCGCCCACTCGGTTACAACTCGCAAAAAGCAAATTGAATGCATTTCTCGACCAAACGCAGAAACGCGTCCTTTCGAGACTAGATCTGCAGCAGATCCTCTCTCAGAATCGGTCTACTTTTCAACTGGCTCGAAGTACCACCTTGAATGCCTTCATCGATTTCCTGCTCAACGAAACAAAACTCAAAGAGGTAGCACTCGAAACAGATATGTACAGTCTGCCTGCCCGATACACTTGGCGAGATGTCTCGCCGCATCTGTTGGCTCTCTCCTTTAGAAAGGCCGGGTATCTGACGCACGCAACCGCGCTTGTACTGAATGCCCTGACGGTTGACACATCAACGATTGTCTACGTGAATTTCGAACAAAGTCCCAAGAAACGCTCTGGGCAGCTTAGCCAGGAATCCATCGATCGTGCCTTCTCCAATCCGCAGCGACGAACCTGGTACGTTTTCAACTATGGCGATGGGCAGATAGCCATTCTGAGCGGCAAGCACACCAACAGGTTAGGCGTCATCACAAAGCAGACTCCGTCCGGCGAAAGCCTGGACTTGACGGGCATCGAAAGAACGCTAGTCGATGTCACAGTACGCCCCGACTATTCAGGCGGCGTCCGTCAAGTTCTCGAAGCCTATAACTCGGCACGGCATTTGATATCGGTTGATTTGCTCCTGGAAATTCTCAAAGGCATGGACTACACCTACCCCTATCACCAAGCCGTCGGGTTCTGCATGCAGCGAGCCGGATACGACGAGTCAAGCTGGACAAAATTGAAGCACGCGGGCTCTAGGTACGACTTCTATTTGGCGCACGGCATGAGCGCGAAGAAGTACAATTCGGAATGGCGCATATTCTATCCAGCTGAGATCGACCAGCAATAGAGCTCCTCGTCCGTATACTCCCGCATCGGATCCCCCTTCTCAATCGCGCGACCACAAATCTCGGTTAACGCCCAGGCAGATAGCTTTAACGATTATCGAAACACTCGACCCACAATTCGTCGTCCTGCCTTAAAACTCCGAATTCGAAGAAAGCAGGCTTCGCGGTTTGGTCAAGATATATTGGGCGACTGAAGCAAAACGTCCCGTTGTTCAGTTCACAGTACCTCTCCATGTTTCGAAACCTCTTGCCTGCATCCGACCAGCCTCGGTTCAAATCTCGACGTTGAACGAAAACATTCATCTCGGCTCGATCTACGGCACCACCGATCGAATGAGCTATGAAGTGTCCCTTGTCCCACGCTGCCCCAAAAGTTTTCTCCGTAGCACCGATCCAACCCTTCAGTCGGCAATCATCTCGATATCTTTCTTGCGCGCACGATCGCCCTGAAACCGCTACAAGTCTGGCCTCAATCCCCGAATCGTGCGGCACAACACCGGTAGCCTCGAGTGTGGCGTAATCGTCATAGAAGTACTCAAACGTGCCGGATCGAAAACGGACAATGTTCGTGGCTCTTGGCGTCATCACAACATAGGCATCCCGCCAAGCATAGGGGATCTCTTCCGCAAGGACCGTGCCTACGTCATGCGCTCCGACGATCCGTGCTTCCTGTGAGAGTAAATCGTAATCTACGGTCCAACGGGACCGTTCACGTTCGCTCGACCGTCCGTTGACGTCTTGCACGCTGACCGTACCTGGCTTTCCCGTTGTTGGCCTCTAGTTGCCATCCGCCAGTAGGCAGGCTCCAATTACTATCGCTGTTCCAGCCAAGAGCCAGCCCAACCCGTCGCTTATCTGTTCTTCAACGGCTGGAACCGGCGCTTGAAGAATTGCTCTCACTTTCTCGAATATTTCTCTCGCCACTGGCCGGTTTCCCACATTCGAATCAGTCATCGAAGCAACAAGAGCTTGAAACTCGGCGGGGCCGCGCACTCTATTCCAAAAGCTGCTGCCTCCTGTCGAAAGCTCTCGTATGGTTACGCCCAGAGAATAGACATCGGATACTGCCGTGAAACTTCCAGTAACCTGCGCAATCGGATCAATGTACCCCTTGGTTCCAAAAACCGAAGTGGTCATCTCTCCACAAGGATTGTCGGACCGCTGACCCAATCCGAAGTCCGCAATCTTGATGAGGTCCCGGCCATCAGCCCGCTTGAATCTCAACAATTTCGAGGGCTTGATATCACGAAGCAAATCCCCTCGCTCGTGAATTATCGTTAATCCGAATGCGACATCCAGGAGCCATCCGGCAATTCGCCGCCAGTCGCGGCGATTGACGACATATTTTTGCAGGGAGCCAGGAACGGAGTACTCGAGCACAAGATATGGTTTCGGATCATTGAAATCACAATCCAATATGTTTACAACAAACGGATTATTGAGATGTACGGTGAGCAGTTCGCGTTCCCGCTCAAAACGTTGCAACGAATCGGGAGTCGGGCTGATTAGTTCCTTGATCGCCACAATCTGATGCGTCCAGTTATCAAGAGCCCGGTACACTCTCGCGAATCCACCCGAAGCGATGAATTGAACACCCGAGAACCTTGCGTTATCCATCGACGCTCCCTTTCAAGTGCTTCCGTAACTGCTCAACCTGATGTCTTAGACGGAATACCGATCAGTCCGCTTCTTGGATTTCAACCGAACCTTCGCTCCCTGACAAAACACGCTGGTCACCTTGTACCATCCAGAATGGATCTCCTAAATCCGCCAGCGCTGCAAAATGACGGCACGCAATTTCATCCAGGTAACGGAGCTTAGAGCTCCGGGATACAGTCTGCAAGTTCCCATCAAATTCTATCAGGATGGGTAGGTCCTTCGCCTTGCACCACGGCGTAGCAAGATGCGTAAAGAAGCCGACCGCTAAAGAAGCGAGCACGCCATTCGGCCAAACAACCTGGGGTCGGCCGCCGGCCGCGCCGTAGAGTTGGGCCTCGAGTTCGAGAGCTTTGTCGTTGACGATTCCCATGCAGCGAAGACAAGGTCCTCCGGGAAGAGAAAGCGCCACCTGACCACCAATTGAGAATCCTGCCTCGCTTCGATGTACGTCCATTCCGATGTCTATATACGGGATAAGATAACGTCGCGCAGCCGTCTCCAATTGCGCCCGTTCGCCAATCGAGTCAACGCATCCAAAGATTACATCGCATGATCGCAATGCCGTAGCACACGTCTGCCATCGCATTGTCTCAGCGCATATTTTCGCGCACGGATTCACACCTGCGATCAGCTGGGTGGCGATAGAAACTTTGGCTGCACCCACAGCGACGTCATGTTGGGTCGCGCCGATTAAACGATTGAGATTCGTATCTTCCACTGCGTCGGGATCAATGAGTAAGAAGTCGCCCACTCCAAGATGGCTAAGTTGCTGCGCGATGTGCGACCCTCCCCCGCCTAGGCCGATGATCGCCGCGCGGGACTCCTCCAACACCCGGACGCTGTTTTCGCCAAGAAAGCTTTGCCGGTCGAGTCTCAATTCCGTACGATTCACGCCTTTCATAGCTTCCTCGTTGGGATACCGACAACTGCGAATTGTGAGATATCCTCTGGATCGTGCCGATTGGGAATCCAACATCTGCCACACGCCGAGTCGTCGCTGAAAATAATCGCTCCGTGGGGAAGATCTGGCTGCACGTTCCAGAAATCGGGAACGAAACTGGCTGTTTCCGTGCTATCGACTCGGCTAAAGCGCGGCCTGCCAGAATGCGAGTGCAGATGAACGTGAAACATCGCGGCTTGCTGGTTGTGGGAGACTTGAAGAGCCTTGCGAATCGCGTGGGATCCCATGGTCGCTCCTACGCTCGGATCGTCCAAGTAATCATCGTCTGCCACTTCGTGCAAACTATGGGCCAGTAAGATTACGCCACCCTCTTCGAGCAGACCGGCGCGACACAGCAAGAACCCGACCCGCTCCGACGCAAATGGATGCGGACGGTCCAACTTCGCTTTCACATCGCACCACAGTTGCCTAGTGATCTTGAACATTACTTTCATCGAAGCGCCCTTAAGTGCTCGGCGAGAATTGCCGCCGGACGCATTTGGGCACTTACGTTATTCCAAGACCATGTATGCCAAGTTCGATCAACAATTCGGTGCAAGGACCAATTGGCCCCCCGGCCGCTCACTTGCTGCGATAGGAAAAGCCGAGTCGCGTATCCGCTATGCTCTTGAATACACAGCAGACCCTCAACTTCTGCGGGGACACACCCCTTAGGCAATCTGAGCCGCGGAAGGTAAATGTAGGCTTTTCCGCTTTCGCTTAACTCCCGAACTTCCCCGCAGAGCTCGCCAAGCTCTCGGAGATGCTCGGTAGCAATCATTAGGATGAGCTCCCCGTTCGAACGTGGGAGACGAATTTCTCATGCTGCTTGATTTCAATGCTTGCGTTATCGGCCAGCGGCTTGAATTCGCCGTGAACCACTTCATCGAGCTCGCGAGAGCTGTCAACCCCAACCAACTGCTTGAAAACCGAAACGATATACGTACCTTCCGGTACCCGCTTCTCGACGCCATCCACCGTTACGGTAATCAGTTTCGGCTTATGCGCCTCCTTCAGCATCTCGCCGGCCCCGCTCTTTACCTGCGTTTCAGCCTCGGTCATGATCGTCCTCCTGGGAAGGAGCGTTTTGCTCCTCACAGTTAAATGCTCACTTCTGGGAGAATTTGACATCCACGGGCAAAAAGATTTCCGGCGATGTCCAAAAGCCGAGATTTTGGGCATTCCTATATGGAGGCACCGAGAACCGGTACAAACCTATGCGAGAGCCCCCGGGACAAGATCCTTTACAAGATCATGAAGCTAGTCTAGAAGATATCCGGCAGGCGTTTCGGTCTCTGACCGAGGGAGACATGCTCAGGCTCGATGCTTACGCTAACAATCGCATTCGACGGATCGGTCTCAGTGCTTCAGGCCGTGACGCCCACCACCTTCTTACGGAGGCTATGAACTCCTTGTTAGAAACAGGACGCCGGCACTGGTATCCAGACAAAGTTGACCTCCCCGGCTTTCTAATCGGTGCAATGTGGAGCATCTCGAGCAATTGGGCACGAAAGGGAGCGAGGGGAGAAGTGGAAATTTGTGAGACGGATCTCATCCGGGTTTCCGACACAGGCGAAGATTCAGCCAGGTCCAGAAGATCGGCTCAGTCCCAAGATCCCAGTCCCGAGGAACAACTACTTCTGAATGAGGCGCCGACCGAAGAACAATTAGTTGAAGAGATCCAAAATCTCTTCAAAGACCACCTCCTGGCTTCATTGACTATCGATGGCTGGAAGGCAGGCATGAAAGGACCGGAAATCATTGAGGCACTCAATATCGATGACAATGAATATCGAACTGCCGTACGACTTATCCGCCGACGAATCGCAACGCGTTGGCCGACAGGGATGCCATATGTCCGGTGAACAATACCCCCCGCGACCCCTTGATGGCATTCTCGACGGCTTAGCTGACTCCATTGCGGTCGAGCTTGCGGCCGAACTTCTGGAGGATGCACGAAGCGCCGGACAAGATTCCGCAACGATTGCTAAGAATGTGACCAATACCCTTCAGACTGCGCTCCGACAGTTTGAACAGCGGAAACTTGAAGCGGCCCGCGAAGCGTGCAGACTCCATGCCGCGAGCCGATCGAACAGCTGGGATCATATCGCCCTCACGCCGGAGGAGCGCAAACGACAACTCTCCGGTATTCTGGAGAACAACCCGGAGATCGGCGCGGTTCTGACGACACAACATCGCGAGTTTGAGACTCTTTCTGACAGCGACGTGGAGAGCGCTCTTGAGGATCTTGCCGAACTCGGTTTTTTAGATGATTCGCCCGAGGCTTCCCGCGACAAGTAATGCCCAACGCCATCCAGACCCCGGACCAGATTCTCGCTGATCTGGGAATTAGAGAACCACATGACCTCGACATCGATGCCATCGCCGAATACTGTCACGCCTCGATACACTATCGACCCCTTTCGGGGTGCGAAGCAAGAATCATCGGCTACCGAGACCGTGCCATCATCACGATTAATGTAAACTCCCGACGGAGCCGGCAGCGCTTTTCCGGCGGCCATGAGCTCGGCCACTGGATATGTGATCGCGGTCAAGTAGCCTTTAAATGCGATTACGCGAACTACGTGCGCGGATGGTGGGCCGCAAATCCAGAAACTCGCGCGAATCGCTTTGCGAGCGACCTGCTACTTCCTCTGCCCATGTTTCAACCCCGCTCCCGCGGCTTGCCAGTTACATTCGCCAGTGTTCGGCAACTCGCAGAGGTATTCGAGATGAGTTTGACCTCGACCGCAATCCGTCTCGTCGAGCACGGTGGCCTGCCCTCCATGTTGGTCTGTAACGGTCCACAGAAAAGAGAGTGGTTTGTCGCCAGCCCCGAGGTCAAAGGGCGGTTGTGGCCTCTCGCACGGCCGACCGAGGGATCACCGGCTCTTGCGCTCTTAGATGACAAGAACCAACAAAGCGGACCAACGGACGTTCGTAGCGACCACTGGATCAATCATCCTCGCGCCGATCGCTATTGGACCAAAGAAGACTCTCTTCGTTTGAAGGAAGGTAGCGTCTTATCGTTGCTGTGGTGGGAGGATGAAAAGCAGCTCATCGACCTCGATGATTACGAAGAGAACCTGGGCACGAAAAGATCAGATCAACGAACAGATTGGGACTGACACTCGACTCATCAACCGAAGACCGCATTCGATCTGCTTTCCAATACAACCTCGCCTTGCCGATGTCTCGGAACCTCCAAAACATGCCGGCCCGGTATCGCGCTACCGAGCATCAATTCGGGTCAGTTTCCCGCCGTCTCGAACGGCTATGGGAGGGATAGTTCGGCTACGACGGGAAGGAATATGCCGCGATGTTGCCGGAGGCGTTTGAGAAGAACTGAAGCGTTTACCCGTGTTCGGTGCTTTGGCTCTGCTTCGTCCGTAAGGGCATGACTTCATCTTCCAAGAAATAATCCAAGTTAGTCTCCTCAGATTCACGATCCCTCCTTCTTCAGTAAGTTCCCATCGGAACTGTCATTTCTTCAAATTGCCCTTCCTGCGGCAAGACTGCGCCTAGACCGCCCGCTTCTCCTGTCAAGGGTCTCCGCTTCGCTCCGATGAACGCGAACCCCACGCGCTCTTGACAGT
>Ga0206813_1143_pt1 | contig 14309 bp, 9 predicted proteins | sample Alteio_BWOrgCont_92_FD_152856 | JGI IMG/M metagenome (GOLD analysis project Ga0206813, IMG submission 152856) | Enriched cells from forest soil in Barre Woods Harvard Forest LTER site, Petersham, Massachusetts, United States -... | ecosystem: Environmental > Terrestrial > Soil > Temperate forest > O...
AAACGGCGCGTCGTGCTGGGGATGGCGGGGCTTTTCCTGGCGGTTGCCGGGGCCAGGGCCGTCGATCCCAGGCAGCGCAGTGACAGCACGTCGCAGCAATTTTCCATTTATTGCGACGACGTTCGGCTCAGGCACCGGGTGGTCAGCTTCGTGGAGGACGTGAAGAAGGACGTTTTGCAGTTGATGGGCGTGACGGATCGCTGGAAGGCGCCCATCGTCGTGACCATCGAGAAACAGACTTTGGCCAACCCTGGCCCTCCCTCCGTGCTTCGGCTCGTGGAAACTCCGGCAGGGCCAAAGATCGCCATCGACGTTCGCATTGGCGATGATCCCGCCGCGGTGAATCTGCAAAAACAAGTCGTCCGCGCGGTGCTTCTCGAGTACGCGTATCGCGACACCCCTATCCAGGGCGGCACGGCTTTTGTGGAATCGCCATGGTGGGTCATCGAGGGCGCGATTCAGATCGCCCGCACGCGCGATGTCGGGGTCGAGAGCGATCTTTACAAGGCGCTCATCGAGACGAACAAGCTCCCGCCCATCGAGGAGGTTCTCGCGGAAAAGCCAGCGGACATCGGCGCAACTGCCATGGCGTTCGATCAAGCGCTCGCCCTATGCCTGATTCAACTGCTGATCGATCAGCCGGGAGGACGCCAAAGCCTCGCGCGATTCGTGTATGAATGGCCTCGCGGGAATGGCGATGCAGCCGCCTTGCTCAGGAAAGAGTTTCCAGGTCTGGCGTTGAAACACGAAACACTGCAAAAGTGGTGGACGCTGAACCTCGCGCGCTTTTCCGCGATGGATCGCTACACAGGGTTGACCGCGGAGGAAACTGAAAAGGAACTCATCCCTCTTTTGCAAATCGAAGCGCCTCCGGACAAAACGGGCGCGAAGAAGACATTTCCAGTGGGCGAATTCGCCCAATACCTGAAGCGCCCCGGCATTCGCCCGGTTCTCAATGAACGCCACACCGCGATCATCGCGCTCGGGAGCCGCGCCAATGCCCTGTACCGTCCGGTGATCGCCGACTACGAAGCCGTCTTCGCGTCTCTTTCCAAGGGAAGGACACGAGGCGTGCGCGACCGTCTTGCGGAAGGGGAGCATACCCGTTCCGTGGTTATCCGGCGAACCGCTGAGATTGCGGACTATCTCAATTGGTTTGAAGCCACGCAGATGGGCTCGAAGAGCGATACTTTTGACAGCTACCTGAAAACTGCCAATGAGATTTCCGAGCAGGATCGCAAGCGCACGGACCCGATCGCGCGGTACCTGGACGATCTGGAACAGGAGTTCTGAAAGGCGGGAAGAGAACGAAGGAAGGTCCGCATTTTTCCCCGCTGTCTTTCGGGTGAAGGCAAACGCCGGTTAATGGGCGGTCAATTCTCCGTGCATCAGCTTTTCCATGCACGCCGGGCAGATGCCGTGAGAGAAGTCCGCGCCAGTCTCGGTATGGATGTATTCCTCGATCTTCCGCCAGTAATCGCCATCGTCGCGCACGTTCTTGCAATACATGCAGATCGGGATGAGTTGTTTGAGCCGCTTCACGTCATCGAGCGCGCGCTGCAATTCCGTCACGCGTTGCTTTAGCGCCCGTTCGAGTTGCACCACCCGCTGGCCCACCATGAGGCGGGCTCTTAATTCCGCGGGATCGAAGGGCTTTGTCACGTAGTCATCCGCGCCGGCTTCGAGCCCCGCGGCGATCTCTTCCTTGGTGCTCCTGGCTGTGAGCAGGATGAGATACACGTAGGGGCGCTCCAATTGCTCGCGAACGTATCGGCACACCTGCACGCCATCCATCCCCGGCATCATCCAATCGAGAATTGCAAGGTCGGGGGACTCCCCAGATGTCAGAATCTTCGCGGCGCTTTCTCCGTCTTCCACGGTCGTCACCTCGAAGCCCCAATTTTGCAGATTCCGCTCCAAAAGATGCCTTGAGACATAGTGATCCTCGGCGAGGAGAACCCGGCGTGTTTCGTGCGGCATACCGGTAAAATCGAATTGTGGTGTCAACATTAGTAAGGATCGGAATTCAACGCGTCTTTGCGTGTATCGGCGTGCGCTGTCCGGGCATGGAATTCGTCGGGATGGCTGTTTTCCGCTTTGCTACCGGACGGAATTGGCGTTTGGATGGCCCCCGCTAGATGAAAGTTTCCGACCTGCGCGGCATTCTCCAATACGTCCCCCGTTTCCGCGAAAAGATATTCGTCGTCGCGCTCGACGGCGAGATCGTGGCGTCGCCCAATTTTTCCAATATCCTTCTGGACCTGGCGGTGCTGCGCTCGCTGAGCATCAAGGTCATTCTCGTTCATGGGGCGGCGATGCAAATCACGCAGCTTGCCGCGGAGCGGAATGTCGCCATCTCCAATGCCGACGGAACCGGCCTCACGGATGAGCAGACGCTGAAACTCGGGATCGAGGCGGCGACCAACGTGATGAATGAGATCATGCAGGGGCTGACCTCGGTGGATCTCCGGGCGGCCTACGCGAATGCCATCATCGCGCATCCCGCGGGAATCCTGGGCGGCGTGGATCAACTGCACACCGGCCGCGTGGAGCGCGTGGATACCAAGTCTCTCCATTTGTTTCTCAACGAAGGCATTACCCCAGTCGTCCCTCCCATGGGATTCGACGGGGAGGGCAGGACGTTCCGCGTGAATTCCGACGGCGTGGCGCTGGAAGTGGCCGAAGCCATGCAGGCCATGAAAATCATTTATCTGTCCGCGAGCGAGGGTCTCTGGGTCAACGGCGAGGTCGTCGGGCAGCTCTCCATCGCGGAGGCGGAGGACTTTGCGAAAAAGAAGCGGGGGGCCGGATTGGATCCCGGTTTGCTTTCAAAGCTCGACCACGCGGCGCGCGCCTGCCGCCAGGGCGTGGCGCGCGTGCATTTGTTGAATGGCCTCCGGGACGAAGCTCTTCTGAGTGAAATCTTTAGCCACGAGGGCATCGGCACCATGATCTACTCGAACGAGTATCAGCAGATCCGGCGCGTTTTTAAAAAGGACGTTCGCGGGGTCATGGCGCTCATCCGGCAATCGGTCAATAGCGAGGAACTGGTGAAACGCACCCGGGCCGACATCATGGCGCACCTGGAAGACTACTGGGTCATGGAAATCGACCGCACCCTGGTGGGATGCGTGGCGCTGCACCTCTATCCCGAGCAGCAAATGGCTGAGCTGGCCTGCCTCTACGTGAACAAGCATCATGAAGGCGAGGGGTACGGCAGGAAGCTCATGGCTTTCGCGGAGCAACTCGCCGCCGAAAAGGGGATGAAGCAGATTTTTGCGCTCTCGACCCAGGCCTTCAATTTCTTCCAGCAGAAGGGGGGATACAGCGAAGCCACGCCCGATGCGCTGCCTTCCGAGAGACGGAAGAAATACGACGCGAGCGCCCGGAACTCGAAAGTGATGATCAAGCCCGCGGCGCAAACCGTCGCGTTGGAAACCTCCCGGGCTTAAGCGCGCGCTGCGACGCCCCCAGTTTTCCGGCAATCCGGAAAGCGCGCCCATTTCTCACCGATTTTCCCGCATGAACAATCCCTGGCTCATCGATGGTCTTGTCATCCTCGCGTATTTTGCCGTTGTCATCTCGATCGGCCTCTACAAGGGACGCGGGGAGCGTTCCATGGAAGGGTTCGCGATCGGAGACCGGAGCATTCCGTGGTGGGCCGTGCTGGCCTCCATCATGGCGGCGGAAGTCAGCGCGGGCACGTTCCTGGGAACGCCGGGAGAAGGCTATAGCCTGCGCAATTTCACCTACGGCCAGCTCGCCATCGGCACGATACTGGCGCGGATCGTCGTGGCCTACCTTTTCATCGGGCGCTTTTACGAGCTGCGCGTCGTCTCGATCTATGAGTTTCTGGAATCGCGTTTTGGGCGATCCACGAAGCTGGCTTCCTCGGCGGTCTTTCTCGTCACGCGCGCTCTCGCCAGCGGTTCGCGGATGTTTGTCCCGGCGATCCTCCTGGTGGTCGGCTGGCAATTGATCAAGGACACGCACCCCAATCAGGCGCAGACGCTTTGGCTGTATGTGGGCGCGGTGGGTTCGTTGACTCTCCTGACCGCGATCTACACCACCTTCGGCGGCATCAAGGCCGTCGTCTGGACCGATCTCTTCCAGGTGTTCCTGATGTTTGGAGCGATGGTGTACGCCATGATTACCTTGTGGCACTCCGTGGGAGGTTGGGAGGTCGTCGTAAGAGAAACCAGCCGTGTGGTGGTCGATCCGGCCATCGTCAAGAGCCAGAGCGAAGCCGCCGCGCAAGCCCAGGCTGTGGAGGTTTCGCGGCATGCGCTGGCGTTTTGGGATTGGGGCTTCGCGCCGGGCGCCGGAATCTGGGGAAATGTGAAGCACGTGCTGGCAACGGAGTACACCGTGTTTTCCGCTTTTATTGCGTCCGTATTCGTGACGATGGCGACGCACGGCACCGACCAGGACATGGTCCAGCGGATGCTGACCGCGCCGGACGTGCGCCGGAGCCGCCGCAGCCTGATTCTCAGCGGACTCGCGGACATCCCCGTCGCGCTGAGCTTCACTTTCATCGGTGTTCTGCTTTGGGTTTACTATCACCTGCCCGCGAACGAGGCGCGGCGGCCCGAGGCCGACTATTTCGTCAACTTCATCCTCCGCGAACTGCCCGCGGGCGTCCGGGGCATCATGGCGGCCGGCCTGTTTGCCACCGCCATGGGATCGCTGAGCACCGCATTGAATGCCCTGGCGACAAGTTTCACACGGGATTTTTACATGGGGATCTTTCGCCCGGCCGCCGGGCAGCGGGAACAGATGGTCGCCGCGCGCTGGAGCACCGTCTTCTTTGCCGTCCTGCTTTCGGGAATCGGCGTAGGCACGGCGTGGGTCAAGCTCACGCATCCCGAAGTGCGCATCATTCCCATCGTCCTGGGGTCGTTCGGATACACGTACGGGTCTTTGCTCGGAATTTTTCTCGTGGGCATGACAACGCGGACTCGTGGAACATCCGGAGGAAATCTGCTTGCGATGGTGATCGGCTTCGCGGTGGTCGCCGTATTGAGCGATCTGCCAAACGATGTCGCGACGATGTTTGGTTCGCGCCTTTACGAGCCGTTCGCATGGCTGCCGATCATCGAATTCCCGTGGCGGATCGCTTTTGGGACCGTGGTGACGTACGGGGTGGCGGTGTGTTTTCGGACCTCGAAAATGCAAATTGAAGCGAACGCGGAGAACATCGCTACGCATGCGTAATATATGCCGTGGCTGGCGAAGCGGCGCGCGTTCAAGGCTTGCTGGAGCGTCAATGAAAAAACGTGTTCGCCCAGAAAATAAATCACTCCAGGAAATGGGAAAAATCTTGTCGGAGTTTTCGTGGAAAATTACTCTCCGACCGCACGGCGGAAAAAAGGAACCCCCCTTGTGAATAACTTGTGAATAGAAGACGAACATTCCGTTTCGCGGCGTCCGCTCCCCTTCCCCGGAAGGCGGAGATGCCCCCTCGCGCTACGCATAAGATAAAATCTATGTTCCACAGTCTTCGCGTTTGCAATGCGCTCTGCATCAATGGGTTGAAACTATACAAAAAAGCAATGTCCTGCTTCCTGCTGGAAAAGGGCGCTTTTCGAGGACTCATTTTCAATGGCGCGCCAGTTGCTTTTCTTCAACCCCTCCCCGCTTCAAGATACTGTGGATAAAACATCGCCTACTCAGGATTTGTCAGAGATTTGGGCTGAAATTGCTTCGGTGATGAGAACCGAGGTTAGCCCGTATACATTCGACCGTTGGTTCAAGGAAATTGAACTCGTAGAACTTACCGAGCAGCACCTGATTTTGCTCGCCCCAAACAACATTTACCAGTTCTGGATCGAGAGCAATTATATCCACCTGCTCCAGAGCGCGATCATGCTCGTTCTCAGGTCGCCGCGCGCCGTGAAGTTTGCGCTGTGTGAAAAATCGCGCGAGTCCCTGCCTGCCGCTGTTCGTCCGGACCCGATCGAGAAGGAGGAGGAGCACGAGGAGAAGGAATCCGGGACGCGGTCCACCGGCGCTTCCACGGCGCTCGGGATGAATCCGCGCAATAACTTTGAGGCGTTCGTGGTCGGGCCGACGAACCAATTTGCGCAAGCCGCCTGCAAGGCGGTCGCCGAGTCGCCGTCGAAGACCTACAACCCGCTCTTCATTTACGGCGGCGTGGGATTGGGCAAGACCCATCTGATGCAGGCCATCGGGCAGCACATCAGTGGAAAGAAAAAAGGCTCCAAAGTCGTGTACATCACGAGTGAGTCGTTTACCAACGAGTTCATCGACGCCATCCAGAACAACACGCTCATCAAGTTTCGCAAGCGGTACCGCCAGGCGGACATTCTCCTCATCGACGACATCCAGTTTTTGGCGGACAAAGGCCGCACGCAGGAGGAATTCTTTCATACGTTCAACACGCTCTTCGACGGACGGAAGCAGATCGTGCTTTCCAGCGACCGGCCTCCCTCGGAGATTGCGAGTCTCGAAACGCGCCTCGTGTCCCGTTTTGAATGGGGCCTGACCGCGGAGTTGCAGGTCCCCGACACGGAGACGCGCGTGGCGATTCTCCGGAAAAAGGCGGAGGGCATGGCGATCAAGGTGCCATCGGCTGTTTTGCAGTTCCTCGCGGAACGCATTCGCACGAACGTCCGCCGCCTTGAAGGCGCGCTGATGCGGGTGGCGTCATATACCTCCCTGAACGAAGGCCTCTCGCCGAGCGTCGAAAAACTGGAGCAACTGCTCAAGGACATCCTGCACGAAGAAGCGCGCCGTTCCATCACCATCGATCAGATCCAGCGCCGCGTGGCCGAGCATTTCGACGTGCGGCTCGCGGATATGACCAGCAAGCGCCGCCCGCAAAACATCGCGTTTCCGAGGCAGATCGCCATGTACCTGGCGCGCGAATTGACGAAAACTTCCCTCAGTGAAATCGGTTACGCATTTGGCGGACGAGACCACGGCACCGTCCTCCATGCCCACCGGCTGGTGAAAGAAAAAATCCTCAAAGACGACAAAACGCGCCACGCGGTTTCGTTTTTGGACAGCCAGCTTTCGCGCTGATTCGATGGCTTTCGCGGGGTTTCACTGGGATTCGACACTCTCCGAGGGGAAAATGTTTGCGTAGCAGTAGGCAATCATTCATCTAATCGGGATTCCGCTCCCTATGAAATTTAGCGTCAGTAAAGAGAAGCTCCTCGCTGGTTTGCAGACGGTTCAAAACGTCGTCAGCACGCGCACTACTCTCCCCATCCTTTCCAACGTGTTGCTGCAGGCCGAAAACGGCCAGCTTCGACTGACCACCACGGACCTCGATGTGGGGGTCAGCGGCGCGGTCGATGCGCTGATCGAGCGGCCCGGCTCCACGACGCTGCCCGCGCGGCGTCTCGCGACCATCGTGCGCGAGTTGCCGGCGGCCGAGGTCCAGATCGATGTCGATTCCAAGAACATCGCGGCCATCCGTTGCGGCCAGAGCTTCTTCAAAATCCTCGGCCTCCCCGAGGAGGAATTTCCTCCGCTCCCGAAATTCGAAGACGCGAAGACCTTCACGCTCAGCCAGCAGGCGCTGAGGGACGCGCTCAAGAAAACTTCCTACGCCATCTCGACGGACGAGACGCGCTACGTGCTGAACGGCATCCTGTTTTCATTCAAGGAAAACAAATTGACGCTGGTTGCGACCGACGGCCGCCGGCTGGCCCTCGTCGATCTCGAAGTCGAATTCCCGCGGAGCCACGAAGTCGAGTTGATCGTGCCGTCGAAGTGCGTGACCGAACTAAGCCGGATTTTGGGCGACGCAGGCGATATCAAGATGAGCGTGGGCGAGAATCAGGTGGCCTTCCAGGCGGGAGAGACGCTGCTCATCTCGAAGCTCATCGAAGGCAACTATCCCAATTACCGCCAGGTCATCCCCGGCGAAGCCAAGGAGCGGGTCACACTCGAGCGCGAGCAGTTTCTCAACGCCGTGCATCGCGTCTCGCTGCTCTCCAGCGACAAATCGAACTCGGTGAAACTCGTCTTCACGAAGAATAATATCGAAATCGCCGCGAATACGCCGGACGTGGGTGAAGCGAAGGAAACCCTCCCCGTGGCATACAAGGGCAGGGAATTCTCGATCGCCTTCAACCCGGAATTCCTCATGGCGCCCCTCCGCGCGCTCCCCAACGACGAGGTCTTTTTGGATCTCATCGATGAAATGAGCCCCGGCGTGATCAAGATTCAGAGCCCCTTCCTCTACGTCCTGATGCCCATGCGCATCAGTTGATATAGGGTGGAGGAGCAGATCCAATGGGCGACGTCATTTATGCTCGAAGCCCACGGGAAGAGATGAACGGCTGGCGCCATCTGCCGCAATACATCGATAAAATCCGGCTCTTCCTCGCGGGACATTTGGGGATGGATTATCTGCCGTTCCTCGGGAAAAACTCGGATGCAGTTTGGCTGGCTGCGGCTGGGGTCACGCATGAGCAGATGGTGGATGTGGTGCGAGGAACGATCATCGATGGCGAAGTGTGTGATTGGGTGCGGACGCACATTCACAAGAGCGCTGCGGACAAAGCGGCGCACCGGACGGCGATGTTGGATTTTCCGCCAGCGGGAGACGCCGCCGCGCAGGCGTTCTTTGAGGAACGGAAAGCGGCCTATAGTGTGACGCACCGAAAGGACATCACTAATCGGGGCGACCTCATCGATGCGGATGAGGGCCGAATTGGCTGAACACAGGCGCTTCGCGAACAGGCTCTGATCGGAGACTAAGCCGATCTCATTTTCCGCTGCCCTTGAGCGGCTCTCCTTCGGTCACTTTCACATTCCTCACCTGGTCGGTCGATGCTGCTGCCATCCACCAACGGGCTTTGGGTGTGCCGAGGAAGGGATGTTCGGCGCGAAGTTCCTGGCCATTGAGCCGGATCGCCAATTTCTCGCCGGCATATTCCACGCGCAGCTTCTGCCACTCGTCGGGCTTCAGGTCCACGGGCATTTCCGCGAGCACGTGGCTGGGCGTTTTGCCCTTCACTTCGGTGGAATCTTCGCAGAGCGTCACTTTCTTTGGATTGATCACCACCCGGCCGCAATGCTTCGCGGCGCTGTCGAAGCCGACGAGGAAAGCCTTCCCGGAATTATAGCGGAATTCGCATTCGAAGATGATGGGGGCTGGGCCGGTGGCGAGGTGCAAAACCGGGATGTGTTTCTGTTCGGGAATATCCGTGACGGTGACAACGCCATCCGCCGGTTCCCATTTTCCTTTTGACGCGGTCCATTCACTGCCAAGGGGTTGCTTGAAATCCGGCTGAGAGATGACTTTTCCCGGCTCGTTGAGCAAAGGCGCGTCGTCGTCGGCGTGGAGCGATGCGGCGCAAGGAAAAATAATGGCAAGGAAGCAGGCGAGGATGGGGTTCATGCAATGAGGTAAATCCTTCAAGCGGAGTTTTCTTGCGAAACTTCGCAGGAAGGCTCTGCATTCTCGCGTCTCCTCTCTTGCAATAATTCCTCCCGCTTCCAAGTCAGGGCTCAAAAAGCCCGGCTACAGTCTGGCAATTCCATTCCAATCCCCGATGAAACTCCTCCCCGCTCTGGCCGGTGTCGCCGTTTTTGCCGCCGGCACGTTTGTTGTCGCGGACGATGGCGCCACGCTTCCAGGAACGAAGCCGCTCGCCATCGAGGGCGATCTCTCCGCGCTCATGCATGAGGCGGCTCTTCGGGACATGGATCGACGAATCGCCGACTCGATTTCATTGCGTCCGCACTTCTGGCGTCGCGATCCCGCGTCTGCCGAAACCTACGAACGCTCCATCGAGGCCAATCGCGAGCATTTCCGCACGATCATCGGCGTGGTGGATCCGCGGCAGCCGGTGGGTATGGAGCGTTTTGGAGACGAGGAGAATCCGGCGCTCGTGGCGGAGGCGAAAAGCTACAGGATCTTCCAGATTCGGTGGCCGGCGCTTGAGGGAGTTCATGGGGAAGGACTCCTTCTGGAGCCGAAAGGCAAGCCGCTCGGCTGGATCGTCGCCTTGCCGGATGCCGGCCAAACGCCGGAACAAATCGCGGGATTGGCGCCAGGGGTGGATGCCGGGTCCCAGTTTGCGCGCCGTCTGGCGGAGAACGGATTTGCGGTCATCGTGCCCGTGTTGATCGATCGCTCGGATCGGGGCTCGGGCGATCCCGCCATAGCGATGACGAATCAGCCGCATCGGGAGTGGATTTATCGGCAGGCGTTTATGATGGGGCGTCACATTATTGGCTATGAAGTCCAGAAGACGCTGGCCGCTGTGGATTGGATTGCGAAGCGCGGCGACGGAGCGCCGATTGGAGTGGCCGGGTATGGCGAAGGAGGACTCATCGCATCCTATTCCGCTGCGGTGGATTCGCGCATTCGCGCCGCGCTGGTGAGCGGCTATTTTCGGTCCCGGCAACAAACGTGGGAAGAACCGCTGTATCGGAATGTCTGGGGGCTATTGCGGGAATTTGGCGACGCGGAGATCGCGACCTTGATCGCGCCGCGTGGGTTGTTGGTCGAATACAGCGACGAACCGAAAGTGGACGGGCCGCCGGCCGTTCGGGAAGGAATACTCAAATGCGGCGCCCCGGGAAAACTGGAGACGCCGCCGCTCCAGGAAGTGGAATCCGAATTTCAGCGGATCGATACGCTGATACCGGCGGGATTTCAGTGCCGGCAATTGGTGAAGGGCGCAGGCGGATCGACTGTTCCCGAGGGAAGCCAGGATGCGATCTCGGGATTCGTGAAGCTTCTCGGGGCGGACTCGGCGGCGCCGCTTTCCTCCGAATTGCCGGTCGAGCGCCGCCGCTCCTTCGATCCCGTCGCGCGGCAATTGCGGCAGGTCAAGGAACTCGAGAATCATGCGCAGGGTTTGGTTCGGGCATCCGGCGCCGTGCGAAACGATTTCTTCCTCCATAAGATCCAGCCGCGGTCGCGCAACGAGCCGTGGACGCTGGAGCTTCGCTTTGATCAACTGCCAATCGAGCCCGTCATCGAAGCGGCAAAGGATTACCGCAGGATCTTTTGGGAAGAGGTGATCGGAAAGCTCGATGAGCCGCTGCCGCCGCCCAATCCGCGCTCGCGCAAGATCTATGACGAACCGGCGTGGACGGGCTACGAGGTGGTTCTAGATGTGGGAGGCGAGGGATTTTCATGGGGGATCCTGTGCGTTCCGAAGAATCTGAAACCGGGCGAAAAGCGGCCGGTGGTCGTCTGCCAGCATGGACGGCACGGGTTGCCGAAGGAAGTGATCGAAGGGGATAAACCGGCCTATCGGAATTTCGCCGCGCGCCTTGCCGAGCAAGGCTTCATCACCTTTGCTCCGCACAATCTCTATCAGAAAGAGGCTTATTACAGGACACTTTCGCGCAAGGGGAATACGGTGAAGGCATCGATGTTTTCGGTGATCTTGCGGCATCACGAGCAGATTCTGAACTGGCTGGGAACGCTGCCTTTTGTGGACCCCCGGCGCATCGGCTTCTACGGCCTGAGCTATGGAGGTGAGACGGCGGTGCGCGTGCCGCCGCTGTTGAGCGGCTATTGCCTCTCCATCTGCTCGGGCGATTTCAACGATTGGCCCCGCAAGGTCGCTTCCACCGACGACCGGCACAGCTTCATGTACACGGACGAATGGGAAATGCCTTACTTCAACATGGGCAATACCTTCAACTATGCGGAACTGACGTATCTGATGTTTCCGCGGCCGTTCATGGTGGAGCGAGGCTATCACGATGGCGTGGCGCCGGACCAGTGGGTAGCGTCCGAGTATGCCAAGACAAGACGATTCTACGACCAATACGGCATGGGAGATAAGACGCGGATCGAGTTTTTCAACGGCGGCCACACCATCAATGGCCAGGGCACGTTCGAGTTTCTGCGCCAACAGCTCCACTGGCCAAACTAAGCGTCACCGTCCGCTGAAATGACGGCCGCTTCCGCGGGACTGGCCTCCTGAGTTGTTGCGTTGTCCCTGGCGCCGGTCGCCGCCGGGAGAGGAATTGGAGCGGCCCTGGGGCCGGCGCTGGCCTTGATTCTGGCGCGGAGGGCGGGGTGCGTGATCTGCGGGCGAAGCAGGGGCTGAGTAATCGAAGCCTTCGGCCTTCTTACGCACGATGCCGCGGCCAATGAAACGCTCCAGGGATCGCAATGGCGCATAATCCTCGGGCGTGATGAAGCTGATCGCATCGCCCACCGCATGCGCACGGCCGGTGCGTCCGATGCGATGCACGTAATCTTCGGAGTGCATGGGAAAATCGTAATTCACAACGTGCGAGATGCCATCGACGTCGATGCCGCGCGCGGCGATATCGGTGGCAACGAGCACGCGAACGATGCCGGCCTTGAAGTCGTTCAAGGCGCGCAGGCGCTGGTTTTGAGAGCGGTTCGAATGCAGTGTCCCGGTCTTGATGCCCTGGCTCTCCAGCTTTCGCGACACGCGGTCGGCGCCGTGCTTGGTCCGGGTGAACACGAGCACGCTGTTCGTCTCAGGATCGCGGAGCAGATGCGCGAGGAGTGACGGCTTCAGATGTTGCGGCACTTCGTAAACCATCTGTGTCACCGTCTCCGCGGGATTGGAGCGGCGGCCGATCTGGATGAGCTTCGGCGAGCGCTGGAACTCGTGGGTGAGCACTTCGATTTCCTTCGAGAGCGTCGCGGAGAAAAGCAGGGTCTGCCGCTTCTGCGGCATCTTCTTCATGATCTGCCGGATCGAGGGAATGAAGCCCATGTCCAGCATGCGATCGGCTTCATCGAGCACGAGATGCTGAATGCCCGAGAAGTCTCCATGGCGTTGCTGCATGAGATCGAGCAGCCGGCCGGGGCATGCGATGATAATGTCCGTGCCACCGCGCAAAGCCTGGATCTGCGGACGTTCGCCGACTCCGCCGAACACTGTGGCCACACGGATCTGCGGCAGATGTTTCGCGTAGGCGCGCACGTTTTCCTCGATCTGCACCGCGAGTTCCCGGGTGGGCGCCAGGACCAGCGTGCGGATGCCGCGGTTCGTGCCATCGCTGGCGCTGGCCGCCATCTTGGCGAGGATCGGGAGCGTGAATGCGGCCGTCTTTCCCGTGCCGGTTTGCGCGATCCCGATGAGATCGTGCCCGGCGAGAACCTCCGGAATCGCCGCCGCCTGAATGGGCGTGGGCTCTGTATAACCGGCTTCCTGGATGGCTTTGAAAATGCGGTCACCGAGACCGAGTGCGCGAAATGGCATAAGGGCGCGGACTATCGTGCAGATTTGCAAGGACGCACGCGATATTTGCCGGCGCTCTGTGGAAAACTTCCTCGCGGTGACGGCGAGCAGTAGGCAAAGTCGCGTGGTGACCGATGGTTCAGCGTCCAATTCGCCCACTCCACGTAAGCGCCGACCGCGTTATGCGGGCAGGAATCCGCGCAGGTTTGAAGACAAGTACAAGGAGCGCGACCCGCAGCGCCATCCCGACACCATCGAGAAAGTCCTGGCCTCCGGGAAAACGCCCGCCGGCACGCACCGCCCCATCATGGTGGCCGAGATTCTGGAAGTCCTGGCGCCGGAACCCGGGAAGATCGCCGTGGATTGCACGCTCGGTTATGGCGGACATGCCCGGGAAATCCTGGAGCGGATTCAACCCGGAGGCAGGCTGATCGGCCTCGATGCCGATCCCCTGGAATTGCCGAAGACCGAGGCCCGCCTCCGCGCGCTTGGATTCGGGCCGGAAATCTTTCATGCGCATCGGAGCAACTTCGCGGGTCTTCCTCAGATTCTTGCCGCGCACGGTCTGGCGGGCGCCGATTTGATCCTCGCCGATCTCGGCGTCTCCTCGATGCAAATCGACGACCCGTCGCGCGGGTTCTCCGTGAAACACGAAGGGCCTCTCGACATGCGATTGAACCCCGAGCGAGGCCAGCCCGCGTCCGCCTTGCTGAAAAAACTGAAGCCGGAGGCGTTCGCCGAGTTGCTCACGGAGAATGCCGACGAACCGCGCGCCGCGGAACTGGCGGCGGCGCTGGCGGGAAAAGCTTTCGCGACCACGACCGCGCTGGCCGAGGCCATCCGTGCCGCATCGCCTCGGCTAAAAAAGGATGACGCCGATCTCGCGGTGCGCCGGGTTTTTCAGGCGTTGCGCATCGCGGTGAACGACGAGTTTTCCGCGCTGGATACGCTTCTGCGAATGATCCCCGGAAGCCTCGCTCCGGCGGGCCGCGTGGCGATTCTCACGTTCCATTCCGGCGAGGATCGGCGCGTGAAAAAGGCCTTCGAAGCGGGGCTGCGCGATGGGACGTATTCGGAGATTTCGCGGGAGGTGATTCGTCCGGGTCCGGAGGAGCAGCGGTCCAATTCGCGCTCGTCGCCCGC
>Ga0206813_1144_pt1 | contig 14227 bp, 12 predicted proteins | sample Alteio_BWOrgCont_92_FD_152856 | JGI IMG/M metagenome (GOLD analysis project Ga0206813, IMG submission 152856) | Enriched cells from forest soil in Barre Woods Harvard Forest LTER site, Petersham, Massachusetts, United States -... | ecosystem: Environmental > Terrestrial > Soil > Temperate forest >...
ATGACTCGCGGGCGCCGCCGTCGTCAAGGCGAGCCCGGCGACCCGCTCGACGCAGGGGTGTTGCTGGTCGGTGACATGATTTCGATCAGGGTGGTTCGTCTGGCCACGTGGAAATCAAAAAAGAGATCGTTCCAATGATCGTCGTGCGCCTGGGTCGGCAGCAGGTCATCGACCGGTCCGGAATAGATCCCCGAAACCTGGGCGACGTAGTTTTGGTCTGCGTCCTGGATGGCCCATGTCTCCGACGGGCTGAGCGGAGCCCCGCCTGAGTAGGCCAGCGACCAATTATTGAGCGCCGTCATGGGCAGCGGTTTTTGGTTGAGTGTTACATCGCCCCACACGGATTGGCCGGCGTCCGGCGACTGGAGCATGTCCACCAGATACGTTGGCTTGGTTGGGTCGTTCAATTTCCGCGCCGCGGCTGGGCACTCGAAAAGCGGGGAATATCGGCTATTGCCATCGGGTGATCTCGAACCGGTTGTTCCCAAGTAATTCTCCAGGAGAGCGGCGAGCGAACCGGGTTGACCGGAAACGTAAGTCGCGCTCTGCTTGAAAGTCAGCGGTCCCGGCAGAATGCCGTTGTTGTCGCTGACATAGGCCGCCATGGCGGTCCCGATCTGGCGAAGTTGACTGACGCATTGGGTCGAATCGGCCCGGCTGCGGACAAGACCCATGACCGGAAAGAGGAGCCCGGCGAGAATGGCGATGATGACGATCACCACCAGCAATTCGGTCAGGGTAAATGCGCTCCGCACACGAGATGATCGCGCGAAATTGAGCGGCGGCGGGCGCATGGGACGGGCGTTTTAAGAAAACCAGGCCACTTTTCAGGACGGGCTGGAAAGCAGCGCATCCAATCATATTCGGCGGGGGCTCCGCAACCCGTTTTTGGCGCCCGCAGGAAGCCTTATTGGCGTCTGGAACGCCGAGGGCAATCCCTTCAGGCGCCGCCTCTGGCATAAAGAGCACGAAAATGCGCCTCTACCTCCGCCTTGGTCAATAGGGGTGGCGCATGGTCTGCGTTCGCGGCTCGTAATGCAGAGCAATACGCTGGCGATCCATAGTCCGGACAGTTCATGACGGCATCAATGAATTCGGTGGGAGGCCGATAGCCGTGGTCTCCCACGTAATGCGTAATCATCCCGGGTGCGATGTAGACGACGCCGTCTCCGGGAACCCAAATATTCTCGTGGGATCGCACTGGCCTTGAAGGCCTTGCATCGCCGAGCAGGCAGAGAGTGCACTCATGCCGGCCTCGAAATGCTTCGGAAGGGTAGTGGTCCCAAGAGGCGGCAATCAGTAGTTCCAATCTCGCCAGTAATTCCGGCGTCGTTTGCCCCGAAGAAAAATCGTGCGGATGCTCAAGCCACCCGATGGCTCGCAGTGGTGAATGCCACTCGCTCGCGTCGTGTGGCCCCCGATGGTATTCACACAATGTAAGGTCTTCGTAGTGCATCGGGTGTGAAATGCTTAATTCTGAATTCGATGGAGGTATCTGGCGAGACAGGATTTGATGACCGTGTTGAGAAATCCTGCCTGACCCCGGTTGCGAATGTCAAGAGTAAATCCCGCAAACAAAGGCTGGCGCAAGCGGACCGCTTTTCGCCGTGACGTTACTTTCCATCTTCGAAAATGGGCCACCCGCCGCTGAACGTAGAGGTAAACGATCAACTGAAACGGAATCCTGACTTATTGCCGGCGTGGATAAATATTGGCGGTATCTCGAACTGTCCGGAAAGAAGCCCATTTTCGGGGACCAAAATACCCTTCTTGCATTGAGATCGCGTGATGGCCTGGCGTTTGTCAGCAATAACTTCTAAAAACTATTCCCGAGTAAGTCGCGTCCCGAAAAAAGCGTTGTTTTCCAAAAGAATCATGAATTGCTGCCTGACCTGAACGGCGCTAGCCTGATGCAGGTTCGGGACCGATTCGGTTCAAGCTGCCGTTAGAGGTACAGATGATATTGGAGGTCCTTCGATTCCGCGCCGGTCGTGGAACTCCCGGCGCTACACTCAGGATGACAGAGCTTTTTGGAGGGCACGCGAAGAGCGTGCCGGCGTTTAACCGAATGCTCCGCCTTCTAAATGCGCCTTAAGTTGGAAGGCATTCCCGCCTGACTTCGGTTACCTTGGCGCAACGAGAGTCGAGCCCACGGAACGCGAGAGACCCCGCAAAGGGCCGGCCCGCGAAAACGCCGCTATCCTGCGAGAAGCGGCTCTTCTTCGGATCCTTCATACTCCGCCCAGAGCGCCTGAAAAGGCGGGCATTGCCGGAGCAGTTGCTCCACGTTCCCGACGGAGATAATCCTGCCCTCTTCGAAAAAGCAGACGCGATCAAACAATCTCAGGAGGTGCAGCCTGTGAACGGACGAGATGACGGTCTTGCCGGCGAATCCGGCGAATATCCTATTGTAAACCTTCATCTCCGTCGTCGAATCCAGACTGCTGGTGGGTTCATCGAGCAGGATAAGGTCTTTGTTCTCGCAGGCGAGCAAGCCACGAGCAAGAGCCAGGCGCTGCATCTGTCCGCCGCTCAGGTTGACGCCTTTCTCATTGATCGAGGAATCCAATCCCTTGGGCAACATCTCCACCACTTCACTGAAACAAGCCATATTCAAGAACCTATCCACTGTGGCGCTATCATACTCCGCGCCCAAAGTGATGTTGTTTCCAACCGTCGTGGCGAATATTTCAGGCTGTTGCGGGACGAGAGCTATCGCTCGGACGATTCCCGCGAAGCCGTCCGCGACATGCACGCCATCGACTTTCAGAGTAAGGCACTGGGGAGTGTGCAGGTCGCGCATGATTTTCAGCAGGGTCGTTTTCCCACTGCCGCTCTTTCCTACAAATGCGATCTTGTCTCCCTTGGTGATTTCAAGGTTGATGGCGCTCAAGGTGGGCCTGGCGCCGGGCTGAGGCGAGTAAGAGAACCTCAGGTTGCTGATGGCCAGACGCCTCCAGTCCGGAGGCAGAATGTGATCGGCAAAGCTTTCCGTCCTAAAGTCATCCGTGATCTCCTCGGCATTCATGACCCTCGCCCGGCGCTGAAGAACCTCCCCATAGAGGGCGGTGAACTTAAAGAAAAAAGTCCCGAGTTTATCCAGATAATTGATCAGGAGATATACTCTTCCGGCGAGGATCCCTTGAGGATCGTGCGCATGCTTTATGAAATAGAAACCCAGGACCATGACCGAAGTCACGGTAGAGCACATATTTGTCAAAGCCCATTTGGACTCGTTGAGGATGTGGTTCTTGCGAAAGAGCGGGAGGGGGCTGTCGATCTTGTGTCCAATGGCATTGAAAACCAGTTGCTCGACGCGCAGGATGATGATGGTCGAAATGTTGCTGATTGCGTCAAAGACGCTTTCGGAGACCGCGTTTTCCGAGCGATTCAGATCCTTGTATTGGGCAACCAAAATCCGATCAAAGCGCACCGTCACCAGGATGGCGAGGACGACCATCGCCAGCATGGCGTATCCGGATGAACTGCTGAAGTAGGCAAGCACGGCGAAACTGATCACGAATTGCATCAGCGCGTAGATGATGTCAAAGGACTGGCTGGAGAACTCAAACAAGGCGCGCGTCCCTTTCTCCACCTTGTCCACGATATCTCCCGAATGATGGGACGTATGCCATTCCATCGGCAGGGTCATAATTCCCTTGAGCAGATCCTTGCGGTAATTGGCTCTTACCTTAAAGGCGTTGATGTTCTCGAGGACTCTCGCCGGACCGTGAATGGCCCAGAAGACCACCTGGATGGTCACCGGGAGAAGCAGCAGCAGCAGGACATGGTGAAGGTTCGAAGGATTGACGCCCTCCTTCTGGACGATATCGATGATCCTGGCCCAGACCCAGGGGAAGCCGATCAGGCTGGTGGCGCCGGCGATGACAAACATCAGCGAATACAAAAGGACGACGGAACGGCTGCCCGCGGAGTAGCGCCACGTCTGGGCGAAGAGGTAGAGCAGCGGATTGGATTTTGGCGTTCCCATTTTTTGCGCCGAATCTCACGCGGCGATGGGCAAAAGGCAATTGCGGAACACGCGACTGCGCGGGCACAATGGGCGCCGGGATGCCTCCGTTAGAGAGAGCCCCTCGTTTGGCTTCCTCCAGGCAATACGGCGTAATGCAGGTGCAGCTCGCTATCCGCTCAATCCCCCACTTTTCTGCTCGACTCCCCAAGTCAACCGCTAAAAGTATCGAAGAACCAAAACTTCCGCACGACGGCGTTTTAGATCGACTCCGAGTCTCCTCGACGTTTCGTCGCCATCGGCGGGAAAACCTCCAACGCTAATCCGAAGCCCTCCCATGAGTCCTGAGCTCCGCCAGATGGTGATCGACCGTGATGAAGTCGGCCTGGAACGCGCTTACTTCGATAGCCAGTGCCCCCACTTCTTCGCGGTGGACTGGCGCGAGGACGACGCTGATATCGTGGCGTATTGTCGCAAAGCCCTGGAACTGGAATCGCTGACCGCAGAGTGGCGCGATGAGGACCTGTTCATCGTCTTCGGAGGCCGAGAAGTCAGGGCGCCGTTGCAGATGGATGTTGCCGACCGCCACATCACGATCTGTGCGCTGAATGATGTTCTCAGCCCGAATTACGAGGTGCGATTCCTGGTCTTTTCGCAGGGAAGCGACACGCTCGGTTTTGCCGCGCTCAGCATGGCTGATTGGCGCGAGCTGGAAAAAGCCAACGCGGCGGCGGTCGAAGAGAACTTCATCGACCCTCGGAAACTGCCGAATCTCATGACCGAGCTTACCGAGGAAAAGCTGCCGGCGAACGCACGAGCGAGGATCAAGCGAATGGTGGAGCGGAATAAAATGTGAACGAAGTGATTCTCAAAAGAAGAACAAACAGGTTCACATTTTTTTCGGGGCATTCAAAGACGCTGAATCCGCGCGCAAATCCTTGGCGGCCTCTGGTGCGCCAGCACCGCCAACCCAAACCAATGAAATGAAAAGTGTTCATCATGCCAACTGAACGTCGAGCATGTAGAGAAGCGGACAGCGCCGGGAGCAATTGCGGCGTTGAAGCTCCGTGGATCGAACCTGCGAGCCGCAGTGTAAAGCAAACCCGATTCAGCCTCGTTACGCTTGTGAGGTCGGCCAATCTTTCAGAGAAGCCGAAGCCTATCATTCGCCGTGAAGCGACGTTCACTCGCAGCGGCGGAGACCTCCGGGGTGGCTGGGGGCGGCGCGCAGGGACGGTTTGGTTGGGCAGGCTGGGAGACCCCTGCCACCAGTTCCGGCATTGCCGGAGCAAAGCGCGCGCCGAATCCATAAGGCGTGAGCTGGGGGCAGGGGAGTCGGAGAGGCCCATAGTAGCGATGAAGCGGGGTAACGCCCGTGGAGCCAAGGGGCCTTGGCAGGACGGCGCTGACTCAAAGAGACTTGGAACTGCATTGGAGCGGTGAAAGCCGAACCTACTACAGAGAACCTCCAGGTCTGGCGAGCGAGGCTGAGCGCGAAAGCCAAACAACTTTGTTGTGAATGCTTCGCACAAGAACGTCCTGCGAAAGCCGGATGCGGGAAATCCGCACGTCCGGCTTGACGAGGGGAGGGGCGGTCGCCGGTCATTGACCTCTTGGTCTTTCATCCCGGCACCCCCCCTCCTACTCTACCGTCTCCGCGTCTCTGCGTTTTAACTCCGACCTGCCCGCAACGCTTCGCGTAGCGATGCGGGCGGGGCGCTAGGAAAAAAACGCAGAGGCGCAGAGACGCAAAGGGTTACGAATGGAGGTTAGAGGACTCTGTTGCGCTGCGAACTCCACTTTGACAGTCAAGGATAGAGGCGCGGATATTTACTTCGCAGATGCATCCGGTTTCAGGTGCTTGAGGAGAAACGTCCAAAGCGCCTGCGGATTAGAACCATCGTTGGCCGTCTGGAGGACGTTCTCCACGCCTGCCGCATCCAGTTTCTCTTTCAGAATCACGCCGAACTCTGAATGGTGAATCGAAATGTTGACCGGGGTATTTTCCGGGAGAGGCGTTCCTCCCAATGGAAATACGTATTGCATAAATGTAGGCGGCGCGTTCTTCGTGACGTGGGTGATCGGACTGGCATCCGCGACGAGTTTTTGCTTATCGGGAGCATCAAGCTCTGCGAGACTTCTAACCCCGAAGAAGGGAAGCAGCGCATCAGTCACCGTGGGATTGCCGCCAACGCGCTTGAGAATCAGCTTCGGATCCAGGGTTGTTGGACCCGATTGAGGAGCGATGCAGGTCACTCGAGTGGAGAAACGCTCCACGGGATCAGTCGATCCCGGTTTGGCCATGTCGTCATGATACGCGATCCACATGCTAATGACCGCGCCCGCGGAGGTTCCAGTGAGCGCGATTCGATTGGGATCGATGTTCCATTCTTTCGCCTTGCTGCGCACGAATTGAACGACCCTCGCGGAATCCAACATCGGCGCCGGGTAGGGGGCGGCGTCGGGAGTGCCGGTCGTGAACCGATAGTTCGCAGAAATCACCGCTATCCCTTTTTTGAGAATGGGACCTGGATTAGCATCCTTTTTGTCACCTCCCAACCAGCCGCCGCCGTGGAAGTAAATCAGAACGGGCGCCGGATTCGCTGTCTTCACTTGGAAAACATCGAGGACATCCCGATCATATTTCCCGTAACGCACATCAGCGAGGGTCGGCTGGTATTTGACGCCTTGCGCGCTGAGCGTTGATTGAAGCGCGAGCAAGCCGCTGAACACCAGGGCCGCGATGCTGCGAAGGGGAGGAGTCTTCATGGCACGTTTCTGGGCCGGATGATGCGGGATAGCAAGGGTGAAGAGGAAACCGCGGATATCCTAGCGCGGCCGAGTTGCAACCAAAAGGATTTCACACGGAGATGCTCCGCGCCACAGAGCCGCACGGAGGAAAGGCAAAGTGAAGAACGGCTCGTATCTTCCATGACCTCCGCGCGGCTCCCGGTAGCGGAGCGACCCCTCCGTGTGAGCCGCTTTGGCCCCCCGAAATCTACGCACGTGGAGTACATGTTGATGAATTGCACTGCAGATGTACGCAGATGATCCCGCGACTGCGGGACTGTAATCGCCCATCGGCTCCGGAAATGGGTGTGGCGCAAACACGGAAACCTCTCGGACATATGCACACGCTGGTCGGATCGAGTGATCTTCACCACCCGTGAACCACACCAATTGCTGAAGAGAGCGGATTGAGAGGACGCTGACCGCAAATGGGACTCGGGAAGCCGGATGCGGGAAAGCCGCCCGTCCGGTTTGATGAGGGGCGGAAAGCAGACGGTCAATGGCATCCGGCCTCTCAATCCGTCGGTTCGCGCCCACTCTACACACCCCTTTTACCGATCCTGTGAGCAATTTGAAGGGCTTTCAAACACTGCAAAAGCGCAGCGACGTAATACTGGCCTTCGTGCTTAACGACTCAGGTGTCGCGGCCTGACGAAACATCACGACCGCCATCGTGCCTAGAGCGTCGGATTGCGCAAAGGGATCAAAATGTTTTTCTTGTAATCACGCATGTTCTCGTCAGAGTCAGAAATGGATATCCAGTATATGATCGATTCCCCTAGAAACGCATTCCAGATTAGGCGGAAAGTCTGCGATTTGCGCCGCGTCGCTTTAAGAGAGAATGTTTTCGCTTTAATACGGGCACCTTTCTCCTGAGTATGGCTTTGTCCAAGAAAAAACCAAAGCAGACACCTCCCCAACGGGAGCCCCACGCTGCCATCAAGACAAACTCCCCTATCGTTTTTATAAGCCATGATACCCGTGATGCCGATCTAGCAGAGGCTTTCGGTAACTTACTTACTGACGCAAGTGGTGGTGTCCTGCAGTCTTTCCGGTCATCCGACCGTAAAGGAACGGCGGGGATCGAGTTTGGTGCAGAGTGGTATGCTGCAATCATGTCAAAGCTTTCCGACGCTACCGACGTAGTGGCGCTTTTGACTACTCATAGCTTGGAACGACCTTGGATTCTTTATGAAGCGGGTGTCGCGAAAGGCAAGCTTGATACGACAGTGCTCGGCCTCGCCATCAATGTCCCGCTAGAGAAGACGAATAGTGGTCCATTCGCCCAATTCCAAAACTGTGCCGACGACGAAGATTCGCTTACAAAGCTCGTTCTGCAGCTCATCCGTCGGAACCCTCAAGCGTCTCCCCGAGAGGAAGCAGTCCGGCGCCAGGTGCAAGCGTTTCAGGTAACAATCAAAGCCGTGACGGAAAGACGCGCCAAAACACCCCGTAGCGCTCCTAAAATCGACGAAAACGCAGTAGCCAAGATGTTTGAAGAGGTCAAGATTCTCGTGCGTGACTTACCTGACCGAGTTTCAACTCGTGAGCCTTGGTCGGCCAGACGCCGCCGTCCGCATATCCCAATGATGATGCTCGATCAGCTTTTGCATATGACCGCAGCTCGAAGTCGCGGTCGGGCTGATTGTGGTATTCAGCTTTTTTCGCGACACACACCCTTGGCTCTACGAGCTTGGCCTACGACTCTACGCAGCCATTACGGCAGGCGTTGCGAGCCGAATTGACCAAACGCGCCATGATATCATTGTGGCCTTCGACATGATCCGGAACTCTCCAATCGAGGCGGAAATCCTTCGTTCTGGTGAGAATGATGAGGCGTTTTTTGTCCTCCGTCGATTTGTAGATAATCTTGATGAATTTCTGCCACGATCCATGGTTCGCCGGAATAAAAGATCATCTGAAAGCGATGCAATAGAAGAGGCACCGAATCCCTAACCCTTGGACCGATCCTTGTGGCTCAGGCCAGCGTCCGGTTTCGATCAGCCCGAGACTAGTTTTTTTACTGAGTTTTCGATTTGCTTCATTAATAAAAAGTGACGCGCCTTTACGGCTCGCGTATACTGCGCGAAATGGATGTGGAAAATTTTCCAAAATCCATACGGGATCTCTAACAGACGAAGATCCCCCTGATTTAAATATGATGCCCCTGTGCCTCTCTCGATAAGGACGGCGGCAAAATCGAGCGAAAATAGACATCTCACGGCAAAAAGGATTTTCAGGCTGTTGATTTTTTCTTTGGGACGAAGGATTAAGACGCAGTCAGAGCACAAACAACCGTCAATATTGAATGCCAACCCGAAGGAGCGCGCGCAATCGCGGCTAACGCGTTTCGCGAGTATATCACCACAACGGATTTGCGAATCCTTCGTTACGCGCGTAGGCTTAGTAAGCTGCACTTTGAACCAAAAACCGTCGATAAGATCGGTTGAGTGAATAACAGATTTGGCGACGCCTGGCGTAGGCTCGCTCCCTCTTCGGATAATTGCGACGTCCTTTAGTCGTCGCCAGTCAAATTCCGAGCGCCTTTTAAGAGCTTTCAAAGCTATCGCACTCTGATAGTATCCGAAATCCAGTCGATCGCACGGCTTTTTTCTCTCGACCAGGAGCTTCTCGGGTTTGAAAAGATCGTGATTGAGCAAGAGGGTTCGCTGGCCGACGGTGCCCTTCTCGAAGACGACAAGATATATACGACTGCCAACTCCGGGAAACGTAAAACGGGGTAGCTCATGTACCTGGTGAATTGCACCGCTCGCAGACACCAGATGTCTAAGCCAGTCAAATGTAGGCGTCGCGATCAACGAAGCGGGCAAAATCGCGAGCAATCGTCCGCCTTTCTTTAGTAGTTTAATCGCCATCAACACGAAAGCCGCCTCAATGGGACCGGAGGCTGGCAGGTCTTTAAAGGCACCGATCTTTTTGATGAGTTCAAATGAAACCCATTGCTCTTTACGAGCGCAAAATGGAGGATTCATTACAATGCAATCGAATAGGGGGGACTTGGAAATTTGAAAACGATAAGCCCATCGCAAGAAGTCCTGTCGAATAATTGCAAGCTTGCGGAAGGAAGAGCCAAATTTCTCCTGTACTGATTCGAGTGGAGTCCGATCAGTGTCGATCGCGAAAATGTCGTACCGGGCGCTCTTTACGGTATCCGAGAACGGTTGAAGAAGAAGTCCGTTTCCGACAGCAGGATCAAGTATTCGCCGAGCAGAAGGAGGAACATGACTCGCCAGAGCCTGCGAAATGGGAAGCGGAGTTTCGTGACGACGCATATACTAGAATCTCGCTTCAAACAAGTGCCAAGAACCAACCTTATCGCTGCGATCCTTTTTCCTCTTCGGGTTGTCGTACACCACCCCTACGTTTGGGTGCTCGCAGAGAAAGAGCGCTGAACCAATGCCGTGTGGTTTCGTTCCGATAGGCGCAACCAACAGTCTCTCATCGCTGCAGGAGGCATAGATCTTTGTTATATTTTCGTAAGCCGATAACGCGTTGTGGGCCCCACAAAAGTTGACCCGTCCCGCCATCTGTTGGCCACTGAGGACCCTCAGATTATTCACAAACGCGTCCATCTCCCAACCAGGGTTATATGCCGGCACGCCGAAAACGATCGAACACGACGATGGCGAAATTCCAGTTTGCTCTAATAGGCGGCCCAGTCGTTGTCCTTCGAACCCCAAGAAAACGGCAGTTTTCAGGGGGCGTTCCGGCATAATAAGAATCGAATTGCCCGGCACCGAGGTGAAGTCCTCAACTTCGTCAGAGAGCTCGAAACTACGACGATGCACGAGTTGTGTACGCTCAGGTCTGAAGTAGCTGTGAGGTTCGGTATAGAGAATCGATAAGTCCTGAACTCGGAGTTCATTCAGAGCCCGACAACAGAGAAGAATCTCGACAAAACTAAGAGTGGTGGCCTCAATCAATGCGGAGGCGTTATGTAATCGCGCGAAGGCAGCCTCCGGCTCCTCGGCGGAATAACTCGTTCCATCAAATTCAATTCGAAGTGTCTGGGAATTGTAACGAAACAGGTGGCCATCTTTCGCATTTGTTTTGGCGAATCCAACGGCGGCCCTGCCACGGGCATCAATCGGATCGCCGTAGACTGCGTAATCCCATTTCCTAGATGACAGATCTGAAGCCGTAGTACCCGCCTGCATCGTAATTTTCATGTGGACGCCTCCTCGCCAAAATGAAAAAAGAGCGTAGAGCTTCGTGGGGCCTCCGTTCGCCAGTTTTTAGAAAAGCGCCCCAACAATTCTTTGGCTTGGTCAAAACTGCCACGGATAAGAATGTCCACATCCTGTTGACTCAACTCAAGCTTTCGTATCTTACGGTAGGTTATATTAAAAAAAGGAGAATAAACGGGATTTAAGACATACTGGAAGCTAACAATCCTCACCTCTTGTTTAAGCTTAGTTTCTTCCTCTTGGAAAATCACGGACCATTTCTCCGCTTCATTTAAGAATTCAATGTTTTCTCGACTGATGGGTTCCTCACCACTAGTTATCGCAAAATGGCATTGTTCCGGTTCGCTCTGAGAAGGGCGGCGATGTGCGAGGGCGAACAACGAACCTAGACGGAACACAAAGGTGTGCAATCGATCACCAAGTCTTCCAAATGTCGGGATTTCGTTCAGAAATGCTGCACTGGCTTGCCGAGCCCCTTTTGCTTGCGCCGCCGGAGGGACGGGCTTTAGCTCTGTCAGATCAGCTTCAGAGAGCTGATTGAGCGAGATGTGGCACAACTCCAAAAGATGGCGCAGATTCCCTCTGGATAACAAGCAAAACGTGTCAAATCCGGAGTATAAAGGGCAAGGACTTGAGTGGGAGTCGTATAGCCAGAGGAGGCAACCAATAAAGTTGTTATGGATCCACCCATTTGTTCCAGCGAATTTGCCTTTCTGGTTTTCCCTCAGTTGAAGTAATTCTAATTCGACATCCTCAACCGCTAATCGTTTCCGATGAAGCAGGGCTGGGACCGTAATGGTCGCTTGAGGGAGTTCCGGAAAAAAGAATGATTCTACGCTCTTCGAAGAACCTCTGGATTGCAACGCGAGTCTTATGCGATCTTGAAGCGTTCGGGTAAGAGATTCATTCATGAAGACCGCCTTGGCGAGTTCCTCGTGTGTCAATCCTGGAAATAGCGCGCCAACTTTTCGGAGCAAGGGTTCTATGTAAGATTTCGTTTTACGCTTCGAAATGGCATCTGGATTTTGCAATTCGGCGGGGTCGATGGGTAAGTTTTTCAGTCCCGCGAGCGCAAGGTTAAGAAAGAGTACTTCCGCGGCGAAGACCGGAAAGTTAGAATCCAAAAGATATTTCTCGAGATCGTGTTCTCTATAGTCGGCTATGTTTTGGATTGCCTCAGTGCCGACAGTGTCTTTTGTTTCGAATGCATGCCGCTTCATTGCGATATTGAAGATCAGTGGGATCTCGCTATGCTTCAGGCAGGTGTTAAGAATGCGCTGTTGATAGGGAAGGAGATTCTCGAACTCATCGACATACACGTAAAAATTTGCGGGAGCAAGGGTCGGTAGCGCGCTTTTTAAATGGCCAATTATTGCCGCGAGAAACTGAACACCAGGCAGAAAAATGGGCTCCTTCGCCTTCCGCACATTAGCGACCCAGAGTTCGAATTCCCAGAGTTTGTCTTGAAGTGACCGTTTGAATTGCGATGAGTCACCGATAAAGGTGGGGTCGAATATGGACAGGCGATCAAAAGAAACCTTCTTTAAGTCTGTCTCATTGAACAAAGTGCATGATGAGGCGGCGATGTTGGATACGCTGCTAACGAGCTCGAGTGCCAAAAGCAATGCAAGTAAATGATTGAATGCCGAATGCCAAACATCACCAGCTAGGCCGCGTTCGTTCATGATTGCAGCGAACTGGGTGTCGACCCTCCAATATAAGCCAATATGCTCTATGGCGTCGTCTGGAATCGTAGTGCGATCCTGGGAAAATGCGCTCTGGTGGGAAAGATACCTCAAAAGCATCGTTTTGCCGCAACCCCTTCCGCCTATTAGTAATCTAGGTTTGCGTGCGATTCTTAGATCGAGTTGATCGTAGAAATGAGGAACGACAAAGTGTCTATATACATCGGCACCAAGTTCTTCGGTTCGATTCTTAGCGAAAACAGTTCGGAAAGATTGTAGTGACGGCTTCATTTATCTGTCCAATAATGGTTTCCATTCGGGGCCTTCCATCCAAAGGAGCGGCAGGCAATTATCCGGTGTTGCGTGATTAAATGCGTAAGCTAATGAGAGTTTTCCGTATCCTCTCATTGCTTCTGGGTCTATGGGTAACCGCGCCCTCTTGGCTAGTATGTCGTAGAACGAGCGCGCGGTTGTTGGTGAATTAATTCCATCGCAGAACCAAAGTGAATCGTCGGCGAATAGGTTGTAACTATTATCGATAATTTCGACCGCCGTAATGTGGAGGGCCTTCAATTTTTTTGCCAGGTGGCTTATTCCTCCTTTGTGTGCGACGAGTGGAGCGTAGACGCCGAAGCAATGTTTTAGATGTGTGGAAAGTTTGAAGTGTTGCGCGAAGTCACAAAACTGGTCGCCTGTCCCGAGGAAATCGTCAATAAATAGAAATCTGGTGATTCCTTCGGCACGGGCTTGCGATATTCGCCAGGGCCAAATCATCCAATCCTGTTCAAGCGAAAGAAAGCGTCGGTACAGGCGGCAAAGGGCAGGTCCGCTCTTTGCAGGAGGGTCATCCCTTTTGATTACTGGGACAATACGGAGATACGGGTTTCCCTGCCACGATGGGGCCCGAAGAACGTCGAGCCAGGAATTATCTGATATGCCTCCTTGAGGCTGCCTGCGAAGAAGGTCGGGTAGCGCGCGTTGAAACATCGTTTCCATTAACGAAACCGTCTGCCTTTCCGAACGAAAAATTAGTGCGTCAAGGACGGACGCGGCAAAGTATTCCTCAGTTGGTGTGACAAAGTTTGTCATCCAGGTATCGAGTCGAATTTGGGTCAGGCCTTCCCAGATTCCCGATATGATGAGGTCGCTGCATCTCTCCAGGATTTGTTGTGTGAAGAGTTCACCGTCGGGAGGGAGTGTGAACGAGGACACAGTTTTGTTGCTCCCTGTATCTTTATTTTATCTTAAATGTGTTTTGAGTCCGATTCGTCTTTTAAGTTGTAACCTGTTTCTTGTCGCTTCAAGTTAACTTCGTTCTTCTTGATATACGCTTGGAAAACGTCGTCTGCATCCATTCCGACAACTTGTGCTAGGCTTATTAAGAAGTGGAAAATGTCGACGATTTCAACGCGTGCGTTTTGGCGATCAAAGGTTTGGTATTTCGCCCACCACTTCCAGGGTACAGAATCAGTCAGCTCAGCCGTCTCCTGCCCGATTGCTCTCGCGTAATTCAGGATCCACTTAATTTGGTCATCTTCGGACATTGCCCCGGTATCGACTCCAATTCGGAGGTT
>Ga0206813_1145_pt1 | contig 14102 bp, 9 predicted proteins | sample Alteio_BWOrgCont_92_FD_152856 | JGI IMG/M metagenome (GOLD analysis project Ga0206813, IMG submission 152856) | Enriched cells from forest soil in Barre Woods Harvard Forest LTER site, Petersham, Massachusetts, United States -... | ecosystem: Environmental > Terrestrial > Soil > Temperate forest > O...
CTGAACCCGGTGGAGAAGGCCGCGGCGGTTCTTCAACCATGCCGAACAAACGCAATCCCACGGCCTGCGTGCTGACACTGGCGGCAGCGCATCGGGCGCCCGGGTTGGTCGCTTCTTTTCTTTCCGCAATGCTGCAAGAGCACGAACGCGGCGTCGGCGGCTGGCAAGCGGAGTGGCCGATTGTTGCGGGCGTAATTCAATCGACTGGCGTGGCAATCGCCTCGATGGCTGAAGTGGCCGAAGGACTCTCTGTCGACGTGTCGAAGATGCGCCTCAACATCGAAAATACGAATGGGGTAATTTTTGCAGAGCGCGGCATGATGTTGCTTGGAGCGAAGCTGGGGCGAGACGTTGCTCATAAGATCCTCAACTCTGCGGTGAAAAAAAGTGCTGAGGAAGGAAGTACGCTCTCCGCCGTTCTTGCCGGTGTACCTGAAGTGACGCTCCACCTGAGTCCTGCCGAGCTCAAGCAGTTGGACACGCCGGAGCTATATCTTGGGTCGGCCGACGCTTTCCGGAAAGCTCTGGCGTCAGAGGCTGATCGCGAAGACGACGACAAGGAGCACTGATTTGCCCTTCGCAACCATTCACAATGCGCGGATGTTCTACCGAATCCAGGGAAATGCTGGACGGCCCGTCCTAATTCTGTCGCACTCAATCAGTACGGACCATGCTATGTGGGATGCTCAAGTAGAGAGCCTGATCCCACATTTCCAGATTTTGCGATACGACACGCGAGGCCACGGCGCTTCAGAAGCAACATCGGGCGATTATTCGATTGAGATGTTGGGTAAGGATATTCTCGCCTTGGCTGACCTGCTGCAAATCCCGAAATTTGCTTTTTGTGGTTTGTCGCTAGGCGGGGCCATCGGACAGTGGGTTGCGTCGCACGCACCCGAGCGTGTCACACATCTTGTGCTGGCCAACACCTCGCCGCAGTTCGTACCGCGCACGAACTGGGAAACGAGAATTGCAGCTGTAACCAAAGGCGGAATGCCGGCAGTCGTCGATGTGGCGATGCAGAGATTCTTCTCAGCCGATACTCTTGCCAAAAAAAATCCCCACGTCGCCTCGATCCGCTCGGTATTCTTGGGTACCAACCCCATCGGATATCTGGGATGTTGCGCTGCCCTTCGCGACATGAACCACGGAGACCTCCTCAGACAGATCAAGGCTCCAACTCTCGTGATCTCCGGCGATCGCGATGTTGCGACTCCATGGATTGGGCATGGAGAGCGGCTGGCGCAGCAGATTTCGGGAGCGAAAGTGCTCCACCTGGCGGCCGCCCACCTTTCTAATCTTGAGCGACCCCGCTCGTTTACCACGGCCCTGCTGGAGTTCCTGCTGCCGCAACCGAACTCTAGCTCAGATACCCTACAAGCTGGATTCGAAACGCGTCGGGCTGTGCTTGGAGACGCTCATGTCGACAAAGCAATTGCAGCAACGACAGAATTTACGCGCGAGTTGCAGGAGTTGATCACTCGTTATGCGTGGGGAACCATCTGGTCTCGTCCCGAGCTGGACTGGCGCACCCGACGACTGCTGGTGCTTGCGATAACTGCATCGCTTGGACGGTGGGAAGAGTTCTCTCTGCACGTGCGAGCGGGATTGGCCAATGAGCTCGAATTATGCGACTTGAAAGAAGTACTTTTGCAGACTGCCGTGTACGCGGGCGTCCCAGCAGCGAATTCAGCATTTCAAATTGCAGCAGAACAGATCAAGAAGGCGGATGGTGGCTGAAGGCACATTCTCTGCTAACAGACTCGATGTTGCTAGAGTCGCGATGGGATGACTTTCGTTTACATCTGATAAGAACTTGAAGTGGCCGCAAACCCCTGCAAGTTAAGGAGAAAGCGGCCTTTATAAACTTCGGTACCTGTGACATAATCACGTTAGTCCTTCCCCGTATTCCCCCCGAGTTAGCCCTGCTTTTCCCCTACTTTTGGTTTCCGGTCAAGTTCGCAAATTCGAATACGGGGCGGTCCTTTGATTACTTTCCGGAGATCCTCACTTTCCCTGCGGAGTGTCAGCCGCATTTACTCTCGTTCGATCGTGTGCGGTAAACGCTCGGTTTTACTGAGCCTGATCACGGTGATCTTCTATAGTGCGGTTGCTTACGCCGCGGCCCCTGCTGTTACTTTATCGCCGACAAGCCTAACGTTTGGGACGCAATTGAGGGGCACGACCAGCTCTCCCCAAATCGTTACAGTCACCAACACGGGAACGTCTTCTCTGACCCTGTCGAGCATTCGGCCCAGCTCAGGTTTCTCTCAGACGCATACCTGCCAAGCTACGTTGGCGGCTGGAGCTAGCTGCACCATCTCGGTTTCTTTCACCCCGGTGGCCAACGGCACTGTGAGCGGAACGCTCACAATCAGCGACAACGCTCAAGGCAGTCCGCAGGTCGTCGCTCTGAGCGGAACCGGAGCGATCGTGAGCCTCACTCCGAGCAGCCTGAATTTCGGCAACGAGGCGGTCGGTGCGGCAACTGCGTCCCAGGTCGTCGCTCTCTCGAACGTCGGGCAAAGTACGGTAAAGGTTTCTGCCATTACCTTTCAGGGTGCGAATGCAACGGATTTCTCTCAAACAAACTCGTGCGGCAGTGTCGCCGTCGGAGCTTCCTGCAATATTAATGTGGTTTTCACTCCTTCAGCTGCGGGGAGCCGCACTGCCACTCTGAACGTGACGCTCACATCCGCAGTGTCACCCGTCCCGGTAACGCTCACGGGAACAGGAATATCCGGTAGCAGCCCGGTCCCTTTACTGAATCAGCCGCTGGCACCGAGTTCCGCGGCACCTGGCAGTCCTGCAACCACGCTGAAAATAAATGGAGCGGGATTCACTTCGGGAGATTCAGTTCTTTGGAACGGCTCGAGCCGCACAACTACCTTCATCAGCGCCGGGACAATCCAAGCCTCGTTGCTGGCCTCTGACTTGGCAACTGCTGGGACGGCCCAAGTTACGGTGAAGAATACGAGCGGAACGGGCGGAGTTTCCAATTCGCAGCCCTTTCAAATAGCGGGGTCTGCATCGATGCTTGCAATGGCAGGACCGGCCTTGAGCGTGGGAGTAGACCCGCGCGGCATGGTGGTGGCGGACTTCAACGGTGACGGTCGGCCTGATATAGCAGTCGTCAATCGCGGGTCCAACGCTGTTTCGATCCTGCTTGGAAATGGCGACGGCACCTTCGCTGCCCAAACCTCATTTGCAACCGGAACGGATCCCATCGCGATCGCGGTGGGGGACTTCAACGGAGATGGCAAGTTGGACTTGGTTACGGCGAACCGTGCTTCTTACAACATTTCCGTTCTATTGGGGAACGGCGACGGCACCTTCCAGAGTCATGTGGACTATGTCGCGGGAACGGAACCGATCGGTATCGTTGTCGCTGACTTTAACCGCGACGGCTACCTCGACGTCGCAGAAATCAACAGCGCTGACAATACGATTTCCGTCTACCTGGGTGTCGGCAATGGAACCTTTCAACCGCAGGTGACCTATCCCAGCGGGTCGAGTCCGAACGCCATCGCGGTCGGCGACTTCAACGGAGATGGAATTGTGGACCTCGCTGCTGCTGATTCGGCTACCAGCAACGTCGCAGTTCTGTTTGGCAATGGAGACGGTACTTTTGCGAATGCATCGTACTATGCAACGGGTTCGGATCCGGACGGTTTGTTGGCTGCGGACTTGAATGGAGATGGCAAGCTCGATCTCGTCGCTGCGAATAATGGAAGCAATACGATTTCCGTGCTCTTGAACAGCGGAGGAGGAATCTTTGCGTCCGGCGTGACTTATCCGGTCGGGAATTTGCCGTTTGCGATCAGTGCGTTTGATGCTTATGACACAGGCAAGCTTTCTATTGCCGTCGTTAATTACGGTGACAACACAGTTTCTATTTTGCCGGGCAACGGAGACGGCACGTTTAACGAGGCAAAGGTTCAGACGTTCCCCACGGGTGAAGAACCGATCGGCATGGTTGTCGGCGATTTCAACCTCGACGGCAGGCCTGACCTCGTAGTTTCTAATTCGGAAGACAACACGGTTTCGATTCTGCTGCAAAGTCCTGCCACAACGCTGTCGAGCACCGCGCTGGCTTTCGGTTCCCAAACGATTGGCAGCACCAGCGCTCCACAAAGTATCGTGCTGACGAATTCGGGTAGCGCGAATCTTGCGATCAGCAGCATCGCCCTCATCGGCACGAACACCAATCAATTTGGCGAGACGAACAATTGTCCGAGTACGCTTCTCGGCGGTGGCAGCTGCACCATCAGCGTTACGTTTTCCCCGACGATCAACTCCACGGTCACAGCGAATGTTTCGATCACCGACAACGCTACAGGAAGCCCGCAGACTGTGAGCCTGCTTGGAACTGGAGCTTCATCGGCGGTAACCCTTTCCCCGAGCAGTCTGACATTCAGCTCGCAGGCGGTGGGCACCACAAGCTCCTCTCAGAATGTAACGCTGACGAACACGGGCAGCGTCACACTTGCGATCACGTCAATCAGCGCAACTGGCAACTTTGACGAGACAAATAATTGCGGAACTTCCGTCGTGTCGGGTGCCACGTGCACAATCAGCGTTACGTTCACACCTGCAACGACCGGTACACTGACGGGAACGATCAGCATTAGCGATAGCGTAGCCGGCAGCCCCCAGACTGTCAGCCTTAGCGGCACAGGATCGGCCGCGGCGACGGTTACATTTTCCCCGGCCTCGCTGACCTTCGCCAGCCAGAATGTAGACACAACGAGCACAAAGCAAACAGTCACCTTGACGAACACGGGCAGTGGACTGTTGACCATCAGCAGCGTTTCGACAACCGGCAGCTATTCCGAGACCAATACCTGCGGCGCTTCCGTCGCCGCAGGAGCAAGTTGCACGATAAACGTAACCTTCGATCCGACCGCCGTTGGGACGAATGCGGGATCGGTGGTAATAGCGGATAACGCCGCGAATAGCCCGCAGAGCGTTGGGTTGACCGGTACGGGCGCGAGCACCACCATCACTTTTGCCCCCACCAGCCTGAGTTTTGGCAGCCAGGCGCTGAACGTGAAGAGCGCCGCGAAGACTCTCCAGCTTACCAATAGCACTGGCGCCCGATTGACGTTCTCGAAGCTTACGATCTCGCCCAATTATTCGCAGACCAGCAACTGCGGCGGCGGGGTCGCGTCGGGTGCAAGTTGCACCATTAACGTGAGCTTCACGCCAACTACCAGCGGTACGATCGCCGGTACGATCACCCTCACCGATAGCGGGAGCGGTGCCGTGCAAACGATTCCGATGACCGGAACCGGGGCGTCTGCGACTGTCGTTCTCTCACCCTCCAGCGTCACCTTCGCTAACCAGTCCGTCGGGTCGTCCAGTGCAGCTTCGACCGTGACTCTCACGAATACGGGCACGACCGCGCTAACAATTACGAGTGTCAGCATCACCGGAACCAATGCCGGCGACTATTCGCAGACCAACAATTGCGGCAGCTCGATCGCCGCGGGTGGATCGTGTTCCATCAATGCAGTCTTTACTCCGACAGCGTCGGGAACGCGTTCGGCGAGCATCAGCGTTAGTGACAGTGCCACGGGAAGTCCACAGACTGTCGCGCTAACTGGAACGGGGGTTGCGCCAGCTGCGAGCCTGACGCCAGCCAGTCTTTCATTTAGCAGCCTGACGGTAGGCTCAAGTAGCACTCCCCAGAATGTGACGTTGAGCAACACGGGCAACTCAACGCTGACTCTGACGAGCATCACGATTACAGGGTTGAATCCGTCGGACTTCTCTCAGACAAACAATTGTGGAAGCTCCCTGGCAGCGGCTACAAACTGTACTATCAGCGTCACGTTCACGCCGGTTGCATCGGGTTCGCGCCAAGCAAATCTCTCCGTGGCCGACAATGTTCCCGGAAGTCCTCAAATCGTCGCGCTGACGGGAACCGGCAACAGCTCGGGCATCAGCTTCAGCACTTCCAGCGTTACATTCGCGGCACAAGGTGTCGGGACTTCGAGCCCGGTGAGCGGAATTACACTTTTCAACATCGGCAATAGCACGCTCTCGATTTCGAGCATCGCCGTCACGGGCACGAACCCGGGAGACTTTTCTCAAACGAACAATTGCGGTTCGTCGGTGGCCAGCGGGGCGAACTGTACGATCAGCGTTACCTTCACACCGACGGTGGTCGGAACCCGAACGGCAACGATATCTGTATCCGATAATGCAACGGGAAGCCCGCAGTCGGTTGCGCTCACCGGGACGGGAACAAGCGGAGGCCCCAGCGCGTCGTTGTCGCCGACAAGTTTGACCTTTGCCGCGCAAAATCTGCTGACCACGAGTTCTTCTCAAAAGATCACGCTGACGAATGCGGGCGCGGTTACTCTAAACATTCTCAGCATCGTAGCCACTGGAGACTACGCACAAACCAATACCTGCGGATCCTCGCTTGCTGCCGGAGCGAATTGCACCGTGCAGGTGACGTTCACGCCATCCGCAACGGGAACCCGGGCGGGTTACGTCACGTTCACTGACAATGATCCTTCCACCCAGCAAACGGTCAACCTGAGTGGAACGGCCACCGCGCCCAGCAGCACCGTTTCGATCGTTCCGGTTCAAGTTTCGGTAACACCGGATCAGAGCTCGCAATTGCAAGCCTATATCAGCGGCATTGCCAGCTCGAAAGTCACTTGGACGGTGGACGGCATCGCTGGCGGTAGCAGTGTAGTGGGAACGATATCGAGCACCGGTTTCTACACGGCCCCGACTGCATCTGGATCGCACGTCATCACTGCGACCAGCACCGCCAACACCACACAAGCGGCAAGTGTGCCAGTTGTCGTCACTTCTTACAGCGGGACGTTTGTCTACCACAATGACGACGGGCGTACCGGTCAGAACCTGCAAGAAACCGTACTCACGACCGGGAATGTAAATTCAACCCAGTTCGGCAAGCTTTTCTCTTACCCGGTCGACGGTCAGATTTACGCGGAGCCGCTGTACGTCCAGGGCGTCAGCATTCCAGGCCAGGGCGTTCACAATGTCACATATGTGGCAACCGAAAACGACAGCGTCTATGCCTTCGACGCCGACGGCGCCACGACCACGCCCTTATGGCAGGTAAGTTTCCTCACCAACGGGGCGGAAACGCTCAGTACTACCGACATTGGAGGATGCAGTAACATTTCGCCCCAGGTGGGAATCACTTCCACTCCGGTCATCGATCCGCAAACGAACGTGATGTTCGTTCTGGCTCGGACCAAAATGGTTTCGGGTGGAACAACTTCGTACTACCAAACTCTGCACGCGCTGGACATCACGACAGGTTTGGAAACGCCAGGAAGTCCGGTGGTGATTCAGGCTTCGTATCCTTCTTCCAGCGGTACCGTCACCTTCAACCCGCAAACACAAAACCAACGCTCGGGATTGTTCCTGAACAACGGAGTGGTCTTCATCAGCTGGGCATCCCATTGCGACATCCAGCCCTATCACGGATGGATGATGGGCTACCAGGAAGGAAGCCTCCGGCAAGTTGCAGTATTTAATACGACCCCGAACGGCGTCGAAGGCGGAATTTGGCAAAGTGGCGCTGCGCCCGCCGTGGATGAAAACGGAAACATCTACGTCATGCTCGGGAATGGAACGACTGACATTAACACCGGAGGGGTGGACTACGGCGAGGCGCTCGTGAACTTCAGTTTCACCGGAAGCGCCCTAACCATCAGCGATTATTTCCTGCCTTCCAATTTCCAATCGCTCAACAACTCCGATCTTGATTTGGGATCAGGGGCAGCGATGCTATTGCCAACTCAGACCACGGCCCCCACGGAATTGCTGGTTGCCGCCGGCAAGCAAGGCGTGGTCTACCTGGTCGATCGCACCAATCTTGGAAAATACAATGCCTCGGCGAATCAGGTTCTTCAAACGCTTCCCGCTGGCACCGTCCCGACGGCTCACAGCATGCCTGCTTACTGGCAGAACAACATTTACTTCTGTGGAGTCAGCGACTATCTAAAATCCTATCTTTTGTCGAACGGGCTGCTTTCAACCTCGCCGACTTCAGAATCGCCTTCTCTGTTTGGCTATCCGGGGGCGACTCCTGCGGTATCGGCAAACGGATCGACGAACGGCATCGTTTGGGCTCTAAGCACCGCCAAGGGCGGATATGTCTGGTTACATGCATACGACGCGGTCAACTTGTCCCGGGAGTTGTACAATACCGGTCAAAATTCGGCACGCGACCAGGGCGGCATCGCGGTAAAGTTTGTCGTACCAACCGTCGCCAACGGAAAAGTTTACGTCGCAACCCAAGGGGAACTGGACGTGTACGGATTGCTGCCCCAACCCTAGAGCGAAAGGCTCCTTTGCAGGCTCAGGACTTTCGTCGACTCGGGCACCCGTGTCCGCGAGGTCATCACCGGTGTTCGAAGCCGGGTCTGCGCCTGTCTCGTCGGCTTCCGAGCCATCAATTCATGATTGCTGATTGGTCATACGTCGGAAGGACTCGTGTTCCTCTTTGAGTTTCGGGGTGCGGAAGTGTTTGCAACCCGCCCCGCACTTCGATCTGCCGTCGCCGCGCCAATGCAGGTAAGCGTTCAACGCCCGAATACGGTTGTTGCAACTCGCAGGCTTGAGTCCTTGTTTCCCCTATGCGAATGACGAGCGACTTCAATTCGTCCGGAGTCGGTTCAGGTCCTCATCCAGCCACTTGAAGGACTCTCGGTACCGCCAGACTGTGCGAGGGCTGACGTTGCTGATGAACTGACATTCTCGGATGAACTGCTCAAACCGCTCTGTCATGTGCCCTCCAAGGCGGGGGTGCTTTGGAGAGGCCAAATTTCGTAAGTGATTGATTGGTCGGGGCGATAGGATTTGAACCTACGACCCCCTGCGCCCAAGGCAGGTGCGCTACCAGGCTGCGCTACGCCCCGACTGTTGCTGACGTTCAGATTATAAATGAGGAAAGCGGTCGCTCCCGCGCGATTGAGACTCTTCTTCCAGCTTCCTTCAAATCCCGCTGCTGTTCCTGCTTTTGACCCGCACCCGTCTGACTGGCGGGGTATAATTTTTCCCCAGTATGCAGACGGTTCGCTATGCGTTGGTGGCGTATCTGAAAAACCCGGCCGGAGAGTTCGTCGAAACCCTCCGCCGCGAACTGCATCCCGACCTTCCTCACCTTGCGGCTCATCTCACCATTCTTCCTCCACGCCCGCTGAAGGGCACTGAGAGTTCCGCCCTTCAGGTTCTCGAACGAATCTGTGGCCAGGAAGAACCCTTCGACGTAACGCTCGGTGCGGTCGAGACGTTCATACCCGTCACTCCCACCGTCTTTATTCGCGTCGACGCCTGTGCCTCGCGGATGAGCGAACTTCACCGCAAGTTGAACACCGAAGTGCTGCAGTACCAGGAAGAGTGGCCCTATATTCCCCACCTCACCATCGTAAAGATGGCGGCCGAACAGCCTGCGCGAACCGCCTTTGAGATCGCACGCGAGCGCTGGAGCCAATACCATGGCAGCCGCCGTATTCTGTTGGAAAAGCTCACCTTTGTCCGCGAAGACGCGCAGAATTGTTGGATCGATTTGGCGCCCGTTCCGCTCGGCCGCACTCTCGTTTCTCGATAGCTCGTTCGTAATCTCTCTGAGGTTACTCAGGTTGCAGTTACTCCTGCCCAATCGGGATGGTCCCTGGTACATCTCCCTCCCGTGCGTTGAAATGCCCCCTCCGTGCCTGTAGTAAAGATGTAGAGCCGTCGTTCGGTAGTCCCCCCAATGGCACGACTGGCGCGGATTTCCGTCTGTCACAGGAGAGCACATGCAGATCGGCGTTTACGGATCGGGATACTTGGGAACGGTGATTTCGGCCTGTCTGGCTGATTTTGGCACTCCTGTTTCCTGTTGCCATCCGGACCGCTCCCGCATGGTCGAAATGGCTCAGGGGAATATCCCCTTCTTCGAGAAGAACCTGAAAGAAATCATCCGTCGCAACGTGCGCGCTGGGCGACTCGCCTATTCCACCGACATCGAATCCTTCGCCCGCAAGACCGGAGTCATTTTCCTGGCGGAAGACAAAGCGGACAATCTGAACGACATCGTGATGCGCATTGCGCGCCTGGCTCCTAAGCCGCCGATCCTGACGATCGTCACTCCGGTTTCTGTGGGTACCGCAAATTCGCTGGAAAAGAACCTCAAAGACCTGGGCCTGCAGGCCACCATCGTCTCGCAGCCCATGTTCTTCACCGACGGATGCGCCGTCGAAGATTTCAACTGGCCTGACCGCTTGATCCTGGGATCGACTTCCAACGAAGCCGTTCAGATGCTGAAACAGATTTTTCATCCGCTCGTTATGCGCGGGGTTCCCGTCATCGTCACCAATCAATCGACGGCCGAACTCGTGCGCGAAGCAGCTACCGCCTTCGTGGCGACCAAGATTTCGTTCATCAACGAAGTCGCAACCCTGTGTGAACGCGTGAACGCCGACGCGGTCAATCTGGCGCTCGCGTTGGGTCTCGACAAGAAAATCGCCCCGCGTTGCTTGCAGCCTGGAGCCGGTATGGGCGGTGTATTCGCCGAGTCCGATATGGATTCTCTGGTGCAGTTGGCTCAGAATCATGGCGTGTCCCTCAAAGTTCTCGGCGCCGCGCGCGATGTGAACCATTACCTGGCCGATCGCTTGGTCGACAAAATCGCTCACGCTCTGAACTCTGTCGAGAACAAAGAAGTGGGAATTCTCGGCCTCGCTTTCAAGCCGAATACGAATTCTGTCGCCGGATCATCGTCCTTGCGTCTTGCGGAGTCCCTGGTTTCGAAAGGTGCCCACGTGCGCGCCTACGATCCCGTTGCGATCCCGGAAGCCAGAACGCGCCTCAACGAAACGGTGCGCTACTGCGATTCAGCCTACGCGGCTGCTGAAGGATCTGATGCTTTGGTTGTCGGGACCGGCTGGCCGGAATTCCGTGCCCTCGATTTCGATCGCATCAAGCAGTTGCTGAAGAACCCTGTCATCGTCGACACCAAGAATCTGCTCGATTCATCCCGTTTGCGCGCCCTTGGTTTCGAATACGTAGGCATCGGCCGAGCCTAACCAGAAGAAAGAATCATGTGGGGACGGCCGCCTCGGCCGTCCAAGCCAGCGCGAAGCGCGGCGCAATCGGTAACAAGTCTTACCCGACCAGAATCGCAAAGAATTCATGGATGCGTCATCCGAAGCGTAGCCGCCTTTCAGGCGGAGCGAAGGATCTCGCGCGGATCATGCTGCAGCAAATCCCTCCGGCCTCCCCTATCTCCCGCTGAACTTCCGTTGCTATAATCGAAAGGTTGCGGTGGGAATAGCTCAACTGGCAGAGCACCGGACTGTGGCTCCGGCGGTTGCGGGTTCGATTCCCGTTTCCCACCCCAAGTACTTACCCCATGGAATGAATTTTGTGGGGACAGCAGCCTAAGCCTGCCCTGAGCGTAGTCGAAGGGGCTGTCCGGTCGAGCGAAGCTCGACTCCTAGCCACTCCAACATCGCGGCCCTGTAGCTCAATTGGATAGAGCATCAGTCTTCGGAACTGAGGGTTGGGGGTTCGAGCCCCTCCGGGGCCGCCACAAGTTAATCTCTACAGGTACTTCCCGCCAGTCCGCTGGCGGCTTTTTTATGCCCACTTGGCAGGACATGGAGTGCCGGACACACAATTCCCTTGATATCTATCATCGCCGGGAACTTAAGTCTTTTTTCTTCGCCGCTCCCTCCCATCTTGAAAGAACCTCCATCGCTGGAAGGGCAACTGAGACGGGCGATGTAGAAGATTGAGCATGGCTTGACGACTTCCCCATGCGCCGGAGTGGTTCTTTGAATGGGACCTGGGAAGATTTAGATACGACAGCAGCCAGAAGCTATGTTCGCGCGCTTAATCACTTAATGAGTTTCGAATTCCTCCTGGCTTCCGCTAACGAATTATTTTCCGCCGTTTCATCGCAATTCTTCATACCGAGCACGAAAGGAAATTGCGGCCCACCCGACCGAAAACCATAAGATGGTCACCGGCGGGGAAGTCAGTTATTCACCGGATCAAAAAAAGGAATTAAGAGGAGATAGGAAAAAGGAAAAGCACAGAACCGCCGCCGTCAACAAAGCATTCACATCCGCCCATCAGAGCCATTCCGTCGCACGAACTTGCCATTGCTGTCATTCTCGAACGACGGTCCAATGACTAACAATGTCCAACAGTATTGAATCCGTAGCCTTCTTCCTTGCCGGCCTTTACCTTCTGTGTGTGCTGATTCAGCAATACCGGTCGCAGTGATTTAACTCAACATGCCGCTAGAAATCTTTAACAACGCGGGTACTCAAAGCCCTTCTGAGACAATGCAGATTTGCGGCGGCGAGTTTCCCCAGAAGTACGATCGTGGATTCTGGATCTCCCGATTATCCTAACGGTGATTTTGATTTTCTTTGAGTGGATCTCGCCGAAAATTCCACCGACGCCCTCGCGATAAAAACCTGACCGCCGTCCCCGGGACAACTCTGGCTGCAGGTGCCGGAGCTGCCCTCCCAGACAAGAACCAGCGCCCGCAGCCGCAAGCGTTATCCCACGCTAAGGCCAAAACCTCGGGGTGTCGGGGCAAGCTCCCAAAGTCTTACCTGAGACGGGGCGAGCACGCTTACCAATACGATTGCCGATCGTGTTCGAAAGGTTTTCGAATCAGGCAAAAAACTAACCCCAACGGTTCCCGCCGTTGGGGTCGGAGATCGGGTAATAGGAGAGATTTGATCCGCAAAAATGATCGCTTTTCTGGGCCTCGGGATGGCATCGGGTAAATCCTGTAGCGAGAATGTGCCATGGTCGGAAAACGATCGTCAATCGTAGTATCGGACACGATGGCAAGCTTCGAAGTCCAATACGCGTTCCAGTGCATAATTTGTCGAAAAGTTAATGCGAACGTGGTTGTCGTGGATGCTACGAATGAATACAGCGCGCGTGAACTCGCCCTCGCATCCACGATCTGCGGACGATGTAAGCGACGCATCTCAAACCATCAGACTTTCACCATCCGAGTGAGGGAAACTTCCTGAGTCTCGCCAGTTCTATCGCCTAATTCGGGCGAACAAAAAAAGGGAACAGGGGAAAAGAACCGGGAATGGAATTTAGGTGTTATGGCAGGGGTTCGAGCCCCTCCGAGGGCGCCACAAGTAATATTCACGACAATTTAGTGGCGGCAGAGACGGAAGCTTCTTTTTTCGGTTAGTTGCCAGGTGTAGAATCCCCGCGATGAAACCGCCCGATAAAAAGCCGCACCCTGTTCGGAAGGCGTTCTTCTGGCTTTTTCTGGTGGTATTCGTTTGCTCAATTGCGTTTATGGTGGTTTCGTCAAACTCCAGCACACCTCGCGCCGAGACTAGGGTACGCGCGATTCACCCTGGCGCCCGCGGTTCGGTTCCACCCTCGAATAGCTCGACTTCTCTCGCAACCGTCACAGCGGTCATCAGCGCCGCCGGCACTCTTTCAACCATGGTGATTGCGTGGGCGCAGTTTGTACGAGATCGGAAGAAGTCTGGCACCAGTGTTGGATAAACGACCTTGCCGCCCGGCACGGTGCGCCGGTGCAACCCACATGGATCCGGTCATCCCAAATCTTTGTGGCCAAGCCCTGTTCGGCTAGGGTAAGATCGTCTTCTTTGCCGCATGACACGCGCCTTTCACTTCCGGACCTCTTCTTCGCAACTCGGCCCTCTCGAGGAGCGCCTGCTCGAAGCTCTTTGGAAGTGCGGCAATGCCACGGTTCGCGACTTAGCTGAACAATTCTGTTCCGACCTGGCGTACACCACTGTCATGACCACGCTCGATCGCCTCTTCAAAAAGGGGGTACTCGCTCGGGAAGCCGAAGGACGCGCCTTCCGCTACCGCCCTCGATTCACTCGTGAGGAACTCCACCGCGAAGCTGCGGGAGAGGCCTTCCGCCAACTCTTGAAAGCCAGTCCCGCGTCGTCGCTTCCTCTCTCTTATCTAGTTGAAATCGTCACCGAACGCGATGCCGAATTGCTCGATGAGCTCCGCCACGTCGTCGAGGCAAAACGCCGCGAGCTTCGCGCCGCCAAATCCGAACTGCCGCACGGCCGATCAGCGACGGAGAAAGACTA
>Ga0206813_1146_pt1 | contig 14069 bp, 9 predicted proteins | sample Alteio_BWOrgCont_92_FD_152856 | JGI IMG/M metagenome (GOLD analysis project Ga0206813, IMG submission 152856) | Enriched cells from forest soil in Barre Woods Harvard Forest LTER site, Petersham, Massachusetts, United States -... | ecosystem: Environmental > Terrestrial > Soil > Temperate forest > O...
GAAATATCGCCACGGCAGCGTTACGGATGAGCAGGCGGAGGGACATGGGGAGAGCGGAGGGCGGATGAAGGGGTGACAAGGTGACAGCCGAGGCTTTGCGAGACGCCCATGGCGCAACGGGGGCAACGTGACAAGGTGACAGGGTGACAAGGTGACGGTGGAGGGATCGGCGCCGGACGCATGAGGAAGTGCAACGGGTATCAGGAAGCGAGGACGTGCGAAACGGCTTTCTGAAAGCGCTCCAGCCAAAGCGCTTCGCTGGCATGCTCGAGCAACCAGGTTCGGCCGCGGGCGCCCATCTCGCGGCGGAGGCCGGGGTCGCGGTGCAATCGGATGACCTGATCGGCGAGTTCCCGCGCAGCGCCGGGGGTGTGGAGCAGGCCGGTCGAGCCATCGATCACCGTCTCGGTCAAACCGCCGGACCGGGCGGCGAGCATCGGCTTTCCGTAGTCGTAGGCTTCGTAGGTGACCAATCCCAGCGGCTCCCACCAAAGCGATGGGGCGAGCATCGCCGCGCACCCGGCGATCAAGTCGCTCTTTTCCTGCCCGCCGACATGGCCCGCAAATTTTATAAGGCGCGAGGCGGCGCAGGCCTTGCGGACTTCCGCCTCCAGCGGCCCCATACCGCCAATGACCAGCCGCGGCGCGCTCTCACCGAGCGCCTCCTCGACGTGACTCCATGCTTCGAACAACACCCTGAGCCCCTTGGCCGTAATGAGGCGTCCGAGGAACAGAAAGTAGCCATCGTCCCGCAATGACGGCTCCGGGCGCGCATTCCAGAAGTGCGGGATGGTGAAGATGTCTTCCGCGGGCACGCCGGCCTCGATGAAACATTGCCGCATGAATTCCGAGATGGCGACCCAGCCTTTGATGGCGCGAAACCAGCCCATCGCGCGCATGGCATGCAGAACGAACGCGAACCACGCGGTCTTGACGCGGGAGTTTTGCCACGCTCCATGGCGGATCTCGCGCCAATAGTTGCGCCGAAGCCCTCCGGGCGCCATGGCATCGCCCGCCCATAAGGAACCGTTCACCGAGAAGGGCCGAAAATTGTGGATGTAATAGAGCACCGGAATGCGTTGGACGATGGCCTCCCGGAAGATGGCCGCCGATCCCACGGGAAAGACGTTGTGCACCAGCCAGACATTCGCGCGACACGATGCCTGAGTCTCCCGCAGCTTCCGCAACGAAGCGGGATTCCAAAGCGTCCACGCCGCCTGCTGCCAGCCGGGCGGCGCCTCGGGGGCTTGCCAGTCGTGGCTGCTGAAACCGCAGTCTTCCACCGGGAATTGCCGCCGCAATACCTCGGTGATGCGATCCACGATTGCTTCTTCGCCGCCTTTTTCAAGGTAGGCATTAAATATTTGGAGGATGGAAGGGGGCATGGAGGCGGATGGAAGATGGAAAATGGCAGATGGAAAACGTCGCGGGGCGCAGGCGATGCGACACTCCACAGGGGGTCTCACACAAAGGCGCAAAGACACAAATGAAGACAATGAAATGGGGGAAGCGTCGCGATAAAAAGTGAAAGAAATGGAGGATGGAATGGGAGCAGGACGAGATGGGTTGGTATAATACTGAAAAGCTGACGCACGATGCTTGATTTCGCGGGCGGTGGCGGAGGTGATGATTTGACCCTGTCCGGTGGCGGGTTTATCGGCTCTACTCCGGCTTTTCCCACCTCTGCTCCCCGCCTGATGCCTGCCGCCATTGCTCGCCCGACATTAAATGTTAGGCGGCGCCCCGGTTTTTCGCTTGAATGTGCGCATGAAGTCCGAACCGAACATTTCAGAAGTCCACACCTTCTGGAACACGGAGGCATGTGGCACACACTTCGTCGAGCACGCCAAGAATGAGAAAGACTTTTTCGAGCGATTTCGTGAATATCGCTATCGTACCGAGTGGCATATCCCGCTGCTGGTCCCCTTTGCTGAGACAAAGGGAAAGAAGGTCTTGGAGATCGGGATCGGCAACGGCGCCGAGGGAGTCATGTTCTCCAGCAACGGCGCTGACTACACCGGGGTGGATTTGACGGAAGCTGCTCTGGAAGCCACCCGCAGACATTTCGCAGTGATGGGGCTGGCCGGCACATTCCAAAAAGAAAACGCCGAGCAACTCAGTTTTCCTGAAGGAAGCTTCGATTTGGTCTTTTCACACGGTGTGCTGCACCACACACCCAACACGCAGGCGGCGATCAATGAGGTGCATCGCGTTCTGAAGCCCGATGGGCGCGCCATCATCATGCTCTATCACAGGCGCAGCTTTAACTACTGCATCCGCATTATGGCCTACATGCGGCTGCGGGTTCTGTTGAAAATCCTCTCAAGGATGGGACGCTGGAACAGTGATCGAAAGAAAGCCTCCGCAGCCGCGTTTCAGGGTGTGCGTGGGAATCGAAACCGTCAGATATGGGATATTCATTACCGAAATTTTCTTATGCACGGCTGGGGTTATCTTCGGGCGAAAAAGTTCGTTCATCATTGCGCTGATGGTCCTGAATGCCCGATCGCCTACGCATTCAGCAGAGCTGAGGCGCTCAGGTTGTTTTCCGGATTTCGCGATTTGCGCACCGCGGTGGCTCATTTTCCCCTCACGAGATATTGGAAGAGGATCCCCTTCGGAGTGGAGAAATTTCTGGCGCGCAAAATAGGTTGGTATCTGTTCATCTTTGCGCGGAAGTAAATCTTAAGAAGACCGGCAGCGTTTTTCTCTGACTCTCTGCGCCCGATTTCGAGGGCCCTGGGTGGAGCGTTTAATTGACGCTACCCAGATGCGGGTTTATCGGCTCTACTCCGGCGTTTTCCCACCTCCGTATCCCGTCCGATGCCCGCTGCCATTTCCCACCCGATGCCCGCCGCCCCCGCGACTGCGGGCTCCGTGCGCCGCATTATCGGACCCTGCCACGAAACGGAGTTTGCTGAGCACCTCCGCGCTCACCCTTCGGGCTGCTGGCGCAGGCTATGTCGCTCCGCTCCGTTCCCCGGAGGCGACGCATTCCCAAACCCTCAGTTTGGGAACGAGGGGGAAAGCCCCATCCACCACCTCACCTCCCGTTCCGTATGACAGCGGCTTCGCCTCCGGAGCAGCAGGAACCCGCAAAGGAACGCGCTGCCCGGCGTTGGAATCTGATCTATAAAGCGGCGGGGGCTTCCGCTCTGGGCCGCGCGGTGAGCATGGTCTGTTCGCTCGCGCAAATCCCCATCGCGCTCAACCACCTCGGCAAAGAGTCGTTCGGTCTTTGGATGACGCTTACGGGCGCGGTTTCACTGCTCAATTTCGCCGATGTCGGCATTGGCCTTGGGATGCAGAACAAGATCTCCGAAGCCCATGGCCGGGACGACATGGAGCTGGCGCGCGACATCTTCCTCACGGGTTTCGCCGTGCTGACCGGCATCGCCGTTGTCTTGTTCTGCGGAGGGCTGCTGGCCGGTTGGAGGGTCGACTGGGCTTCCATCTTCAAAGTCGAAAACCCTGATGTCCGCGACCATGTTCGCGACGGCCTGGTCGTTGTGTTTGCCGCCTTCTGCCTAGGGTTTCCACTGTCGGCGGCCCAGAAACTCGCGGTCGGCCTCCAACTCGGCTGGCTCCAGGCCGCCGGCAGCCTTATAGGGAGCATTATCTCGCTGATTCTCGTGGCGGGCGCCGCGATGCTGCATCTCAGCTTTGTTCCTTTTCTCGCTGTGGCCGTGCTGCCCCCCGTTCTCGTCAATTTCGGCCTGTTGCAACGCCTATTCCTGCAACTTCATTGGAAGTTCGATCTTCTCCGCCATGCCAATAAGAGGCACGCCCGTGAAATCTTTGGCCTGGGGACTCTCTTTTTGATTCCGCAACTCGCGGCGACCGTGGTTTCCACCGCCCCACCGGTCATCCTCGCTTCGGTACTCGGCGCCGCCGCCGTCGCGCCGTTTAACCTGACTCAACGACTGCTGGGAATCATTGGCCAGGCGCAAGCCATGGTCATCGTCCCGCTTTGGCCCGCCTACGCCGAGGCGAAAAGCCGCGGGGATTATGCGTGGATCCGCAATGCATTCTACCGATCTCTGCTTTACAGCGCCGCCGCTATCATCGTGCCGCTCACGCTCTTCGGCTTGATTGGACGTCCACTAATTCTGCTCTGGACACACAAGCCCGAGGCAGTTCCGACGCAGGAATTGCTTTGGCTGATGTGTGGCTGGGCGTTCGTGTTGGGTGCTGCGACGCCTTGTTCGATGTTCTTGAATGGGCTCGGAAGGCTGGTAGGACAGACCATTTATGGGTCGATGGCTGCGATCGTCTGCCTGTTTCTGATGCCCGCGCTTGCGCACCGTTACGGCGCGCACGGGATACCGTTGGCGTTGATTCTGGGCTACGTCCCTATTCATCTTCTCTTCACCTACGGCGAATGCTTCTTTGTTCTCGCCAAGCTGAAAACGAGATTCACGCGGTGAGTATTGGATGATCTCGTTAGCGATTAAGGGTAATACACCTGGATCGAACTCCGTCGGGAGGCCCTATCCTGGCAGCTTGTAAATCATCCCGACTAAATGCTCGGGTTCGTGCTGCCCCACCCAGCCCCTGTAACGATTGACCGCAAGGTTTCTTGACGTCAATCCAAAGTCGCTTTCCATCTGCACATGAATATCGAGAAAGGCAGGGGTCATTTCACCGCCCAGGTCATCCCAAAGAATGATGAAATTGTCGCGGTCAAGCAGATCGTAGCGCTTGATCATGCCGTGCTCAAAACGCAAAGCGTCGGGCGAATGAAAGGCGTCGGAGAAAATGACGTTGAATTTCATCCCGGCGAGGCGCGCCCATGAAGTTTCGTCAAAGATGTCCCCGGAAAGATAACTCACCTTGTTGGCGGCGAACTTATATTCGGTCATCGAAGAATCGCCCTTTTTCATGGAGGACGCCATCGTTGGCCACCGCGCAATCACCGTTTTTTCCGTGAACTGCGATTCAAGGATGGGGTTAATCTCCTCGATATCAAAACCCGTCAACGAAGCGGTTTTCAGAAAATTCGCCATTTGAAAAAAGTTTTTGCCCACGGACACGCCTAGCTCAAGGTATCGTATGGGCGCTTTGATTTTCGATTGTAGATGGCAGAGGGCATCCGTGTAGGTCGTCTCCCGGCTTATCGGCTCATTGATGAAGTGCTTCAAACCCCTTGGCAGACCATAGTTGAAGATCGAGCGCTCGTACACTTGATCGTTAATCCAATTGGGAATCAATGACAAGGCGGCGCGGTTTTGCGACACCACAAGATCAATTTCCTCAGGCGTGAAGAGAGGTTTGCCGAGATTTGCGACGAGAGCCTTGTCTCTTCGCCTGTCGAGATAAGCACGAACCTTGCGTCGTATTTTGGCAACGATTGTCGAGAGCATCATCGCTGAACTTAATGGGATTTCTGTGGGGAATGAAGACCGAATGAGCTGGGGCTCAATTCTGGGGAGGTGTGCTCAGTACCTCCTCATACACCCGCGTCAACTGCTGCGCCACTTCGCGCCAACTCCATTGGCGGACTTGCGGAATAGGGAGAGATACGGAGTCTTCGTAGAATCGCCGGAGAATGGCAAGATTCGCTCGGGATCGCAGATCCTGGAAATATCTTGCTTGGTCGCCAAACCGTTCCATCGACCAGTTCATCCGCGGCACGAGGACGGGAAGACCGCAGGCTGCGGCTTCATGAGCCGACAAACACCAATTCTCCATATCGCTCATGAGGACAAATCCCCGGGCGGAACGCAGAAGTTCGACCATCTGGACCGGATTTGAGACGTGGTCTTGATGGCGGACCCACTTCTGGTCGATGAGCGCCTCGAAGCGTTTCCAATACGGATCGGAGACATTATAGGGTTTGCCGACGAAAAGAATGGGAACCTGGGCGCGGTGCGCAAGCTCAGCCAATACCACGGAATTCTTGCGCTCCGTAATCGTTCCCTGCGTGATCAGGTAATCGCCTCCACGAGATCCGGCTTCAGCATTCAGAAAGGTATCCGACAAACCATACGGCACGATCGAAATTCTATCGCGTCGGATGCCGTAGATTCGCTGCATAGCCCGGCGTTCGGCTTCCAGACTGACCACGTTTTGCGTGCATAAATGAAGAGCCTGCTGAGGAAGGGTTTTAAACAACCCACGCACGCCTGGAGAGCGCGCGAGGAGACCATCGCGCCATCGCTTCGCGCGAATACGGGTTTCGGAAAAGTTGCATTCCAGAGTGAGCAACGTCGTCAATACCACCGGAATATTCTTCTCTCGAGAGTGTATCAGGAGAGCTTGGCTTACCGGCGAAAAAGCATGAATGAGATCCGCTCGCTGGGTATCGTCCCACCAACGCATCCACTGGACATCCATACCAATCTGTTCCAGGCCCCGTTTTGTCTCCTCGATTTGGGTTTGATATCCACCATGAACCAATTGAAAAGGCATTCCATGGTCGATCAGGATTTTCATTCTAGATGCTAAATTCGGAGGGGCGGGCGACGATTCGCCGGTGGAAATTTGGGAAAATGAGATGGCGCGAAATCTGACGACCGTTCCGAGGATGTCAAGCATCACACTTTTTATGGGCGGCGCCACATCGACCAGAGCAGGTGATGCGTCTTGAAAAAGGGAATTGACTATGGTAAGGCGGAGGACGCTGATTCCAGCCCCAATGCTCCATAGGCCCTCCGGGCCTTGGATACCACCCCTGGATGAAACATCACCTTCCCTGCTTCGCCCCCCTGCTGATCGTGACCCTTGGTTGGGTGCAATCCTGCAACCGCCATCCCTTTCGGCCCGAGACGGCCAAAGCCGGCGAGTTGGAGACGCTGCTCGATTTCAAAGTCGAGATGGTGTGGAGGGCGACCCCGGAGGAAGGCTCATGGATCTCGATTGCAAAGGATCCCAAAGGCCGGCTGCTCATCGGCGCCGAGCGCAACAATCCGATCTCCCGCCTGACAGTCGAAGGCGGGAAGGTCGTTCAGGCCGAAATCCTGAAGATTCCTCTTAGTGAAGTCATGGGGATGCTCTGGGCCTTCGACAGCCTGTACATTAATGGCTACGGCAAGGCGCAGGATGGCCGCGAGGTCTTCGGGCTTTTCCGGTGCCGCTCCGTCCACGGCGATGACGACTATGATCAGGTCGAGTTGCTGCGGGAATGGAAAGACGGCTCCGGCGACCACGGGGCGCATGCCATTTTGCTGAACCCGGACAAAACACACCTTAACATTGTCTGCGGAGATTACACAAAAGCGCCCACCGATCTACTGCCGTCCTCGCCGCATCGCAATTATGCGGACGATTTTGTGTTGCCGCCCGCGGATGATCTCATCCGCTTCGACGCCAGCCGCAAACCGCCCGGTGGATATATCGTCCGTATGGATCCAGATGGCAGCCACTGCGAACTCGTGGCCGGCGGAGAGCGCAACACCTACGACGTGGCCTTCAATCATGATGGCGAACTGTTCGGATTTGATAGCGATATGGAACTTGACTGGGGAACGCCATGGTACCGGCCCATTCGCGTTTTCCATGCGGTCAGCGGCGCTGACCATGGCTTCCGCGAGGGCACCGCCAAATGGCCCGAATACTACCACGACGGCCTGCCCGCCACCCTCATCACTGGTATCGGCTGCCCGACGGGAGTTATTTTCGGCGAGGGGGCGAAGTTTCCCGCCAAATACCAGCGCGCCTTCTTCATCGAAGATTGGACCTATGGCCGGCTCATGGCCATGCACCTCACTCCGGAGGGGTCGAGCTACAGCGGCACGTTTGAAGACTTTCTGGCTCCAAAATCACTTCACGGAAACACGAGCAAGACGCCTCTCAATATGACCGGCCTCCTCATTGGCGACGATGGAGCGATGTATTTCACCACCGGCGGACGCCAAATCCGTGGCGCGCTGTACCGTGTCACCTACACCGGCACGGAATCGACGACGCCCGCCAACCTTCACGACACGAAGGGCGAGGATGCCCGGGCATTGCGCCATCAGTTGGAGGCTTTCCACGGCCATGAGGATGCCCGGGCAGTGGATTTCGCCTGGCCGCAGCTTTCCAGCTCCGACCGTTTTCTCCGCTTCGCCGCCCGCATCGCCATCGAGAGCCAGCCAATCGAGCAATGGAAATCCCGCGCGCTCGAAGAGACCGACCCCGAGGCTGCGCTAACCGCGCTTCTGGCCGTGGCGCGGCTGGGCGGCGTCGAATGCCAGGCCGATCTTTTGCGAGCGCTTGCGAAATTCCCGTTCACACAGCTCAAGAGCGAAGCGCAACAGCTCGAAAAACTCCGTGTCATCGAGGTTTCCCTGAGCCGGCAGGGAAAGCCTGCTCCCGAACTGGCCGCCGGGCTCATCACGGAACTCAGCCCGCTGTACCCGGCGAAAACCATCCCGCTCAATCGCGAACTCTGCGAGATCCTGCTCGCGCTGGACGCGCCCGACACGATCGCCCGCTCGCTCAAGCTGGTGGCCGCGGCGACCACTGAGGAAGAGCAGCTTACCTATATATTCAATCTGCGCACCATCACCAAAGGCTGGACCCCTGAGCTGCGCCGACGCTACTTCGGGTGGTGGCTCCCCGGCCAGCACGCAGTCCAGCATCCCGATGATCTACTCCGCTGGTTTCAAGAGGCGGGGCGTGATCCCACCGACGGCTCCAGCTACCTTGACTTCCTCGTGACGATACGGCACACCGCTATATCAGCCGTTCCACCACAGGAACTCGCCGCCATCCAGCCGGTGCTCGACTCGTGGGCGGAGCCGCTTCCGCAACTGCACACTTCGACAAAGCAGCGCGAGTTCGTGCGGGATTGGAAAATGGCGGACCTTGAACCGGACCTTGATGACGTCGGCCACGGACGGAATTACGCCCAAGGCCAGGATGCCTTCTATGCGGTGCAATGCCTTATGTGCCATCGGATGGGCAATGAAGGCGGCTCGGTGGGCCCCGATCTCACCGCGGTGGCCAGCCGCTTCTCGCGGCACGATATTCTCGAATCGATGCTCGAACCTTCAAAGGTGATCTCAGACCAGTTCGCAAACACCGACATCGTCCTGAACGACGGCAACTCCCTTTCGGGCCGCATCGCTTCCGAGACGGGCGACAAACTCGTGATTCGTCCCAGCATGCTGGCTCCCGAAATGCAGGAAATCAGGAAAGCAGACATCAAATCGCGCGCATTTTCAAAAACATCGCCCATGCCCCCCGGGCTGCTGAACATCCTGACGAAACAGGAAATCCTGGATCTGCTCGCCTACCTTGAGGCCGCCGGGCACCCTGACGGCGCGCCGTTCAAGAGATAATGGCGGGATCATGTCTTCCGCCGCACCACGCTCGTCGTTCACAATCCGCTCAGACAATCCCCTTGCTGTCGTGATATCGAAGAGCAACCGCGTTCAGAAAGTGATCAAATTGATGATCGGCGCCGAAACGAAACGCGGCATCCTTCCGCTGAGGGTGTCATTGCCGAAGTTTTCGATCGTTGCATTATTTGCGGCTATTTCCCTCATTGGATGCAATCGCCGTGATGCGGAACCGCATTATGCAGAACCGCGTTCCCATCCAGGCGCCGCCGAGTGGACGCGATTTCGTGGACCGAATGGCTCCGGATTGGGAAACGCCCCTGGTCTGCCGGCTAGCTTTGGGGCTAGCGATTTTAATTGGCGAGTCGAGTTGCCGGGCGGCGGCCATTCATCACCGGTGATCTGGGGCGACCGCCTGTTCGTGACGACCAATCCGAAGGGCTCGACAAAGCGTGTCGTGGTCTGCATGAACGCGCAAGACGGGAAAACGCTCTGGACGAGGACCTATAACTCCCGGGGTTATAATATGGTCCAGGAAGACAATTATGCCGCGTCGAGTCCGGCCGTGGACGCGGAGCGCGTTTATTTTCATTGGGCCTCGCCGCGGGATTCCGGGTTGGTCGCGCTCGACCAGGATGACGGACACGAGGTGTGGAAAGTGGATCTCGGACCCTGTATCTCAGAGATTGGATCCGGAACGTCACCGATTGTATTTGAGGACATGGTCATCCTGAATTTCGATCAGGATAAGCCAAAGAGCTTCCTGCTCGCTGTCGATGCGAAGACCGGAAAACAACGCTGGCGATGGGAGCACGAGGGCACGAGGAACACGCCGGCCACCCCTTGTGTCTTTCTTCCGAAAACCGGCGCGCCCGAAATTCTTGTCGACACATTTACGCTCGGGATGTGCGCGATTGATGCTCACGCCGGAACATTGATATGGCAGATCCCCGACCTGATGAAAAAGCGCTGCGTGGCTTCGCCCTTCGTGACCGACACGGGATTGATTTTTGCCCAATGTGGAGAGGGGCCAGCCGAGACCTTCCTCGAAGTGGCGCGTCCGGCCGCCGACGGGCGATCGGCTGAGAAAGTATACGAAATCCTGCATGGAGGAAATGTGCCGACGCCGATCGTCGTGGATGGACTGCTTTTCTTATGGAAGGAAAACGGTTTCGTCACCTGCGCGCGCGCTGGAAACAACGAACAGGTGTGGAGAGAGAGAGTCCGGGACTCCTTTTACGGCTCCCCTGTCTGTGTCAACCATCGGCTCTACATTATGAGCACACGAGGCGATTTGATCGCCATTGCCGCCGGCAATCGGTTCCAGCTCATCGCGCGCATTCCGCTGGGAGAAGGTTCCAGCGCGACTCCGGCGATCAGCGGAGGCCGCATGTATCTGCGCACTTTCACGCACCTCATCAGCGTCGGACGGGGAAGAATGGAAAACTGAAAAGGGAGGAGCGTGGAGGCTCGCCCGTTTCCTGGACCGCCGCTAGCACCTGCCCCGTGACGCTCGGTGGGAGGCATTTGACGGTTCCGTGAAGCTTCCATATCGTCCACACACATCATGCCAACCCCTTTGCCCGCCCTCGAAGGTGTGTATCTCGTCATCCCAGTTCACAACCGGCGGGAAATAACGCTGGGCTGCCTGGAGTGCCTCGCAACGGCTGGAGTATTGGCTTGGGCGACGGCGATCGTGGTGGATGACGGATCCACCGACGGCACCGCCGCCGCGATTCGGGAGCGCTTCCCCGAGGTCGTGGTGCTCGACGGAGACGGCAATCTCTGGTGGACCGGAGGGATCGTCATGGGGATGAGGGAGGCGATGCAGCGGGGGGCGAGCGTGATCATCTGGTTGAACGACGACTGCCGGCCTCGTCCGGGAACCATGAAATCTCTGGTAAGGAATACCCTTGAGACCGGAGCCATTTCGGTCGGTCAAACAATTGCCGAGGCCGGCGGTAGCTATACGGGATGGACGAAAACAATTTGGGACCTCAAATCCGTGATTTGTCCACCGGGCGAACAGATGCCTTGCGATACCTTCCCAGGAAATTGCGTGGCGATGCCCCGGAGGGTGGTGGAGGAGATCGGGTATCCCGACGATGCGAACTTCCCGCACGCCTTCGCCGACGCAGATTACGGATTTCGCGCGCAAGCGCGGGGGTTCAAAAGTTTCGTTCTTGGCGACGCGCTCTGCGACAACATCGATTTGCTGAACCAGCAGTCATTATCGTGGCTCTTGGATCACCGGCCCGCGAGGCAACTGCTGCCCTCATTGTTTGCGAGGACAAGCAGCATGAACCCGAAGGCCTTTTGGTCGTACCACACTCGATATTGGGGGATTTTTGGCGCGATCCGATTCACGCTGACTTATGTGAAGCTTGGCTTATCGATTGTCGTGAAATCCGTGCTGCCTCGAAAACTATTGATTCGCGCTTTCGGCCGCCGTTCTCTGGCCTGGCAGGCCCAGGAGGCATACGATCGGGTTCGCTTCGAGAACACGAACAAGTAAAGCGCGCTGTCGAGCGTTACTGATCGGCTCCGATGAATTCTTCATATAACTCGAGCAACCGGCTGGCATACTCCAGACGTGTGACGCCACACCCGGCGCCCCTTGAAGGTGGCGGAGTCTCTTTCTCGAGGAATGCCGCGATCTGAAGGCTCATGTCATGAGGATCGAAGGAAAGGAAGATACCCGGAACTCCGGCGTTCAGGGTCATTTCCGAACCATGATGAGGGGTTAGCAAAAGAGGGAGGCCGCACGCGGCGGCTTCGATTTCAGCCAGACTAAAGGCTTCAAAGTAGGACGGAAAGAGGAACGCATCGGCGGCGGCGTAGTATTTTTCCACCTCGGGCTGCATCCCGGCCAAGGAAATCCACTCCGCCCAATCCGGCGCATCGCGTTCCAGTCGCGCCCGGAGGGCATCCACTGTAGCAGGGGAGCCGCCGACCACGAGGAACCGAAGGTTTCGCCGTCCTTCCACGCGCAATCGGGCGAGCGCTTCGACTGCGAGCGAGAAGCCTTTGCGCTGGTGGTGGCCCTGGCTCACGAAGAGGAAGACGAAGTGTTCCGGGCCGAAGCCGAGCTGGCGGCGCATGGCATCACGGTAGAGATCACGAACGCCGGGGTGGAAGCGCGTCTCATCGTAACTATTGGGAAGGACCTCGATAACGCGATGTTTTGGGCTGCGCCGCCGGACTTCTTCGGCGATGGATTCGGAAACCGCGAGGATCTTCTTTACGGATGGACTCCACCAAGTCAGCCGCTCAATGACGGCGCCGCACAGGCTGAAGCACAAACTGGCAAATTGTTTGAATGAATGAATCCCAAGCTCGCATTGTTTTGCGGTCCAGACCGCATTGACAAAATGAACCGAGATGAGATTCGCCCCGAAATACGTGCCGGAGCTGGCATGAACGACGGCAGCAGTGATCGGCCTGCCGGTGACGATGCGCCAGAGACCGTAGAGATTCACCACCAAGGTAAAGTAGAAGAGTTCAAAGGGCCCGAGCCATTTGGGCGCGGGCAAAAAGGTGTGCGCTACGTCCTCACGCAAAGCGTCGGAGCGAACGCACCACGCTTCGACCTTCCAACCGGCCGCGCGAAGCTGTGGCAACGCGTGGAGCAGGTGCTGCATCGACGGGCTGCGGTATTCGAGATGCGGGTCAATCCAGAGGACCGAGCGGGTTTCGCGGCTCATAAGGTGCAAGGAAGGAGACGAGGCCTTCGTTTCAGAAAGAAGAGCGCGAACATCTCAAGGCAGCGAAGCCGCGAACGCGATATACTTTTCGCTCACCACATCATAACGAAAATCGTTTGCCCGGATTTTTGCTTTTCGGCGGTATTCGAGCTTGAGCGCATTGTCGGAGAGAAGTGTTCGCAGAGCCGCCGCCAGCGCCGGCACATCCCCCGTGGGGACCACCATCCCGCAGTCGCCGTTGCTGACCAAATCTTTGGAACCGCCCGGAGCATCGCTCACCACGACGGCCGCCCCTATGGTCAAGGCTTCTTGCAGAGCGATCGGACAACCCTCCCACGCCGACGCGAGTACGAATACATCGCAGATTGCGATGTATCTATTGGCATTGCGATCAAATCCTGGCATAGCGACGCAGCTTGTCATATCCAGTTCCCGAACGAGTTGCTCCAATTGAGGCCGGAGAAAACCATCGCCAATGATCAATAGGTTGGCGGGCTGCGTCTTACGCACTTCAGCGACCCCTCGAATCAAAACATCGAGATTCTTCTGCCGAGCAAACCTTGCCACCGCGAAAATCAGCGGGGCCGAGGAATCGGCGAATTTCGGAAGATCCACGCGCTCGCCGGCTTTTCGCAAAGTGCTTTGCAAATCCGCGGGGTTTGGAATGACCGTCATGGGAATTCGACGGGAAACCTTCACTTTTTCGACGAGATCTTTAAGGATATCTCCTGCCGATCCAATGATTCCATTTCCGAAGGGATAAGTCCATCGCATCAACAGTGGCATGAATCTGAGCCTTGGAACGTGGCCATGCTCAATCGTGGCTTCCAGGCTGACGATATTATGTTCGCCCATGACCACTTTAGTTTTGGTCCGGGAAAGGAGTCTGGCCCATATCGCGATGACATTGAAATACCAGGGCATGGAAAACAGGACGTCCGGCCTCCCTTTTCGCAGATATGCCACCAAACGCGGCAGCGAATGAATGGCGCGCCGCACATCGAGACTGATGATATTCAAGTCAGGAAATTGAGCGCGTTCGTCATCTGTCGCTTTTAAAATAACCACATCACAGGAAATGCCCATTTGCCGGAAACCA
>Ga0206813_1148_pt1 | contig 13787 bp, 11 predicted proteins | sample Alteio_BWOrgCont_92_FD_152856 | JGI IMG/M metagenome (GOLD analysis project Ga0206813, IMG submission 152856) | Enriched cells from forest soil in Barre Woods Harvard Forest LTER site, Petersham, Massachusetts, United States -... | ecosystem: Environmental > Terrestrial > Soil > Temperate forest >...
GAGTCTGATAGAATTTGCTGCCGAAACAGGCGGCGTCCGTGGCGCCCAGGTCATCGACAAGGATAAAGACGATGTTTGGCGGGGGAGCGGTGGAGGCTGCGAGTATGGAGGCGGAGAACAGGATGGCGAAGGCGACGATGCAGCGCGCCGCGACGAACAGGGAGGGATGACGGGAGACGGCGACGCATCGAGGTTGGGGAGCTTTCATGATCGCGGATTATGGATGGGATGGGACGGCGTCGCGGGGAGGCTGGAATTTTAGCGCCAAGCGGCGCCACACTCCAACGCGAAAACGCTGATTTGAAATGGGATCGCGTTGGCTGAGCGCGCCGGGCCGCGGAACGATGAGACGTATAGGACCTATGTGACCTATGCGTGAATCGCAGTGACGCGGGCGGGCGGTTCTGCTACGGACGAGGCTGATGTCGAAGACCCTGTCCTGGTTCGTCTATCTTTTCACGGCGGCGTTCTTCGCATGCTTTTTCGTGTGGCCGATCGGGGCCACGCTCGCGGGGGCTTTTTTGGATGCGGATCACAAGTTCACCTTTGATTTTGTGGCGGAAGTGTTTCGGAATCGGATTTATCTGGAGGGGTTGCGCAATGCGTTTTTCATCGCCGCGGGCAGCACGGCGGCGGCGGTGGCGATCGCGATGCCGCTGGCGTTCCTGGCGGACCGCTTCGAGTTCCCCGGCAAGAAGCTGCTCTCGGCAGCGATCCTCGTGCCGATGATTTTGCCGCCGTTTGTCGGCGCGATCGGCGTGCGGCAATTGTTTGGGCAGTACGGCGCGCTGAACGCCGTTCTTGCGCGGATCGGAGTGCTGGGGGTGAGCGATACGATCGACTGGCTGGGGCATAGCCGGATGGCGGGTGTGATCGCGCTGAATGCGCTGCACCTCTACCCGATCCTTTTCCTGAATCTCACGGCGGCGCTCGCGAACCTGGATCCCGCGATGGAGGAGGCGGCGGAGAATCTTGGCTGCACGGGCTTTCGCCGGTTTCGCCGCATCACGCTTCCGCTGATCATGCCGGGGCTTTTTGCGGGGGGAGTGATCGTCTTTATCTTTGCGTTCACGGAACTGGGCGTGCCGCTGATTTTCGATTTTAGCCGTGTGACGTCTGTGCAGATTTTCTTTGGAATCAAGGAGATCGCGGGGAACCCGTTCCCGTTTGCGCTGGTGGTGGTGATGCTGGCGAGCACGGCGCTGCTTTACGGAATGAGCAAACTGGCTTTCGGCCAAACGGCGCAAGCGATGACATCGAAGGCGTCCACCGGGAGCGCGGCTCGGACGCCGGGCGTGCTGGCGGGGTGGCTGTGCGCCGCGGCATTTGGAGGGGTGGCGGGTGTCGCGCTGCTGCCGCATGCGGGAGTGGTGCTCGTGTCGTTTGCGGGCAGTTGGTATCACTCGATCCTTCCGGCGGAATGGACGCTGGATCACTACCGGATCGCACTGGGCCACTCGCTGGCGGCGCCTTCGATTGTGAACAGCCTGAAATACGCCAGCGCATCGACTCTGTTCGATCTGGTGGTGGGAGTGGCGATTGCCTACGTCATCGCCCGGACGACGCTGCCGGGGCGAGGGGTGCTCGACGCGCTGGCGATGCTGCCGCTGGCTGTGCCGGGGCTGGTGCTGGCGTTTGGCTATATATCGATGACGCAGGATGGAAGGGTTTTCGAGGCGCTGAATCCGTCCCGCGATCCGACGATGCTGCTGATCATCGCGTATGCGGTGCGGCGGTTGCCGTATGTGGTGCGCTCGGCGGTGGCGGGCTTGCAGCAGACGAGTGTGGCGTTGGAGGAGGCGGCGCAGAATCTCGGGTGCCCGCCGCTGCGGGTGCTGCGGCGCATCACGCTGCCGCTCATCACGGCGAATGTGCTCGCGGGCGGGTTGCTGGCGTTTTCCTTTGCGATGTTGGAGGTGTCGGATTCGCTGATCCTCGCGCAGAAGCAGGAGAATTTTCCGATCACAAAGGCCATTTATGAGCTGTTTCAGCTCATGGGCGAGGGGCGCTATGTGGCATCGGCGCTGGGGGTGTGGGCGATGGTGTTTTTGGGGGTGACGATTTTTGCGGCGAGCCGCTTGCTGGGGAAAAAGCTTGGGGCGTTGTTTCGAGTGTAGGACAATGGGACCAGGTATCACCCCCCATGAATGTTCGCATTTCTTCCCGTATTCTTCCTCGTTGTTTCGTCCCGATCGGATTGGGGGCGATTTTGCTCGCCGCCTTCGGCGCTAGCGCGGCTGGTCCCGCCGCTGCGGGGCCGGCGAATGCGGATTGGCCGGCGTATCTCGGAGACAAGGGGCGGACCCTCTATTCTCCGCTGCGGCAGATTGATCGGAGCAATGTCGGGCAATTGAAAGTGGCGTGGACCTACGACACCGGAGACAAGGGGGAATATCAGTCGAATAATCTGATCGTCGCCGGCGTGCTCTATACCGCGTCGCCGACTCGAAAGGTCATCGCGCTGGACGCGGCCACGGGACGGGAGCTGTGGAAGTGGGATCCGGCAACGGAACGGTCCGGAGCCGGAAGGCCGCGAGAGCGCGGTCTCGTATTCTGGCAAAATGAATCCGGAGGCGAGCAGCGGATCTTCACCGGCTCCGGCAATTACCTCTTCGCGCTGGACGCGAAAACCGGGCAACCCATCCGAAGCTTCGGCGAGAATGGCGCATTCCATCTCGGCAGCGGGTTGGATGTGGAAGGGACGCCCAGCTTGGGGTTGAACACACCGGGGGTGATTTACAAGGATCTCCTGATCATTGGTGGATTTGGCGGGCCGGGGGCGATGCGGGCGCTCGATGCGCGGACGGGGCAGCGCCGCTGGATTTTTCATCTGATTCCGAGGCCAGGAGAGGTCGGATACGATACGTGGCCCGAGGGCGCTTACAAGACGGCGACGGGGCTCATGCCGTGGTGCGGCCAGTCTCTTGACGAGAAGCGTGGGATTCTTTACGTGGCGACCAAGACCGCGGAGCCGGATTTTTATGGCGGGGAACGGCACGGGGCGAATCTTTTTGCGAACTGCCTGGTGGCCCTCGATGCGGCGACCGGAAAACGCCTCTGGCATTACCAGATTGTCCGCCATGATTTGCTGGATCGGGATCTGCCGTGTCCGCCGGTTCTTTTGACGGTGACGCAGAATGGCAGGAAGATCGACGCGGTGGCGCAGGGGACAAAACAGGGGCTTGTGTTTGTATTCGATCGGGTGACAGGAGTTCCACTCTGGCCAATCGAAGACAAGCCGGGGCCCCAATCGGATCTGCGCGGGGAACAGGCTTCGCCGACCCAGCCGTATCCCACGAAGCCGGCCCCGCTGATGCGACTGCACTACGGCGAGGAGGACGTTTCCACGATATCCTCGGAAGCCCACGCTTTGTCGCTCGATCGCATCCGGCTTTCACCCAATTTCGGGCCGTTTCCCACACCCAGCCTCAAGGAAACGATCATGTTTCCCGGATTTGACGGCGGCATGGAATGGGGTGGAGGAGCGACGGACCCGGACGGCGTGTACTATGTGAACGTCAACGAGATTCCGTGGATCCTGCAAATGGTGGAAACGCGCCGCGCCGACGGGACGCCGCTCATCGGCGGAGAGCGCGATTATTTGGTGAACTGCGCCGCTTGCCACGGGCTCGATCGGAAGGGCAATCCGCTCGGGGGCTTTCCATCGCTCATTGACGAGGGAAAGCGCAAGACGCGTGAGGAGATCTCGCAGATTACTAAAAAGGGCGGCGGACGGATGCCGGCATTTGACCGAATCCCGGAGGCGCAGCGCGAAGCGATCCTGAATTATGTGCTGGGTGTTGCGCCGCCTTCGGCTGCCGGGCGCGCCGACGAAGGCCCCGCGCCGGCCTCCACAAGCAAGGCGCCGCCGTACGCCTTCGCCGGTTTCCGGCGGTGGACCGACCAGCAAGGCTACCCGGCGATCAAGCCTCCGTGGGGGACATTGAACGCCGTGGATATGAATACCGGGCAGATCAAGTGGAAGGTTCCGCTGGGTGAATACAAGGAACTGACGGCCCTCGGCATTCCGCCGACAGGGACGGAGAACTACGGCGGCCCCGTGGTGACGGCTGGCGGGCTGATTTTCATCGGCGCCTCCGCCGACGAAACGATCCGGGCTTTTGACAAAGACACCGGGGCGGTCCTTTGGAAGGCAGCGCTCCCCTTTGGCGGCAATGCGACGCCGAGCACTTATATGATCAACGGCAGGCAGTACGTGGTCATCTCGGCGGGAGGGGCCAAGTCTGGGCGACCGGCGGGTGGGAGTATCGTGGCGTTTGTTTTGCCGGAGAAGGTGGGAGGAGTGGAGAATGGAAAATGAAAAATGGCGGCGGTTAGCTTTTGGAATCGCGTAGCGCCGATACCGCGGCTTCAAGGCGCGTGGCGATTTCCTGCCAGCCGGAACGGTCGTTGGAGAGGTTGGCGAAGGTGAGCGGGGGGCCGATGCGCAGGCGAAGCGGAAGTGGGCGCGGCAGGCGGGCTCCGGGAGGGCTGGCGGCGAACGCGCCCTCCAGGTGGCAGGGGACGACCGGGACGGACGAGCCGGCTACGATCATGCCTAGGCCGGGCTTGAAGCGGCCCAGGCTGCCATCACGGGAGCGCGTGCCTTCGGGGAAGAGAATGTAGATGGAGGGCCCGCTGAGGAGGCGGTCGCGCAGTTCCTGCATGGCGTGCGAGCCGCAGCGCTTGCGCCACATGGGAAGGGCGTTCAGCATCATGGCGGAAAAGAGCGCCACGGCGGGTGTTTCGAAGAAGACGTCTCCGGCGGCGATGGGGAAGACGGAACGCCGCAACCGCCAGGGCATCGCGGAAGCGAGGACGAGCGCATCGAGATGGCTGGTGTGATTGCCGATCATGACGAAGGGAGCCTGCGCAGGGAGATTTTCCGCGCCATCGATGCGGAGCCGATGGTAGCCGCGCAGATATGCGCGGACGAGAGCGCGCCATGCGGTCTGGGTGAGACTGGAGATGAGCCCCGCCTCGCGCTGGAGACTGCGGAGGCTTTCACCCGGCTTGAGATGCAGATCGCCGGCGGGACGGTATTGCCAGTCGTCCATGACTTCCTTAGTGCCCCGTGAAAATGCGCGCCGGCAAATCGAGAGTAAGCCCGCCGAAATAGGCCAGATAATGGAAGAGCGCCGGCCCGACGAAAATGAGGCTATCGAAACGATCGAGCAGACCGCCGTGGCCGGGAATGGTGGCGCCCATGTCCTTGATGCCCAGATCGCGCTTGATGCTGGACATGACGAGATCGCCCCATTGGCCCGTGAGCGAAAGAAGAAGGCCGAGCGCAATGAGGTGCACGGGTCGGTCGATCGGTGTTCCGCGGAAGATGCAATGGACGAGGAACCCGAAGAGAGCGGTGGTCAGGACTGCGGCCCCGAGCGCGCCGCCGATCGTTTTGTTTGGGCTCGTGTTGGGGGAGAGCTTCCGGCGGCCAAAGGTTTTGCCCGAGCAGTAGGCGAAGACGTCGTTCAATTCCACGCAGAGGAGAATCGCGATTTGGAGCGGCGCGCCAAGGCGATCGTTCGCGAAGAAACTGAAATGGCCGAGGCTGACGCCGAAGAGCATGAAAGCGAGGACGCCGAGCGCGACGCGCTGAATGTAGCCCTTGGGCTGATCGGCGAAGAGAGAGAAAATAACGATGAGGCAGACGATGAGCGTTTGCAGCGCATTGAAGAAGCCGAGCCAGTTGTCGAGGATCGCGAACGTCAGGAGAATTCCTCCGATCGACACAATCGCGCTCACGAGGCGTTCCCGGAACAAGCCGGTGGCGCGGGCGAATTCCCGGTAGCAGAGCGCGGCGAGGACGAACACGCCGACGATGGCAGGAACCCTGCCGGCGAGCAGCGGGCCGACCATCAATGGCGCGAGAATCAGCCAGGATTTATATCGCGTCCAGAGATCGGAGCGCAGGGCGGGGGGAAGCTTCCCGGCCTTTTCCAATACGAGGAAAATGAGCGGGGTCGCGAGCAATGCCGCGGCGATCCCCGCGGTAATGCCCAAGGCCATGGGGTGGAGACCGAAGAGGTTCATCGCGTTTTTGTGGCCTCTTTCCGATAGAGGAATTCGCCGATGCGCTTTAGCCGGCGGCCGGCGGTCACGAGACCGCCGACGATGACGATGGCGAGGGCAAGATGGATGAAGAACCCCGAAGGCAGCATTGCGATCAGGCTCGCGGGGTAGATTGCGAGAAGCACACAGGTGGCGGTCATGACCGCCATGCGATGCGGTTTGGCCTGGGGGCCGACAAAGATCTGACCGGCCCCGACGCTGGCTCCGAGGGCGCGGATGTAAGCGACAAAGACCGCCACCAGCGCGGCGGCGAATCCCATGACCGGCTGGCTGCCCGCGGCGCAGCCGGCGCCGATGAAGATCATGGCATCCGCCAGACGATCGGGCGCTTCGTTCCAGAGTTCTCCCGTGGGACCGCCCTTTCCGCCTTCCACGGCGACCATTCCATCGAGGAGGTTGGCGGCGAGGCGCAGTTGAATTGCCGCTGCCGCCGCCAGCCAGCACGCGTGCTGCGCCCAGCCCTGGGTGTGCGCGGTGGCGGCGAGGGCGGCGCCCGCGGCGGCGCCAAAAACGATGCTCAGGAACGAGATGAAATTCGGCGTGGCGTGATGCGCAGCGAGCCATGCCGCGAGGTCTATGAAGACAGGAAGATTCCTGCTTTTGAGTGGGCGGCGTCCGGCGGGATCGGGGTTGAGCATTGATTACCGGCCCACGAAATACATACCGGCTACCCGCAAGGCGAATCCTAAATCAGCCGTCGAGGTACTGCTTTAGCTTTTCGCGAAGTTCAGTGCGCGCGCGGAAGAGGACGCTCTTCACGGCGGGCACAGACAGATCGAGAATCTCGGCGATTTCCTCGTAAGAAACGTCATCGTATCGGCGGAGAACGATCGCCATGCGCTGGATTTCGGGCAGGGCATCGATCGCCTGCTGGATGGCGACTTGCATCTCGTCGTCAAGCAGGGAGGTATCGGGTGGTTTTGCGCCCGGATCGGGCGCCTGGAAGGGGCGGTCGTCCTCCGAAGAGGCGTCCATCGACTGGGTGGGGTGCCGCCGGCGCCTGCGGAGTTCGTTGAAGACGAGGTTTCTGGTGATTTTATAGAGCCAGGTCGTGAATTTCGCCGTGGGTTCGTAACGTGAGGCGCTTTTCCAGACGCGGAGGAACACCTGCTGTGCGATGTCCTCGGCGTCGGATTCATCGCCGAGCATCTTGGCGACGGCGCCGACGATGCGATGCTGGTGGGCTTCAATGAGTTCGCGGAGGGCTTCGGTGTCCCCTTTTTTGATTCGCTCCATCCAAAGGAGATCCTGCTCCGCGGCATCGGGAGCAGAATCGGCCTGGGGGGGCGGGTCTTGATTCATGAAATGGAGCGGGCGCTCTTACCGGGGAGGGTCAGAAATGCGGGCACGATGCAAGATCAACCCCTGGGATGGCAATGAGTTTAGCTGGAAGGATGCCGCCATGCGTAAAAACGCCGTCCTTGCAAAGGAGGCGCAATGTCTCTTAGTTGAGGGGTTCCAATCTTCGTCCAATTCATGATCACCAGGCTCCTTTCACCCGAGTTGCGTCCGATTTTCGAGAAAGTGATGGAAGGAGGGCGGATAGGCGAGGCGGAGGCGGAAGCGCTGTACGCGTCGAAAGATCTTAACGGGCTTGGGGCGATCGCGAATGTGGTGCGGGAGAGGAAGAACGGGAACGTGGCGACGTACATCCATAATCAGTATGTTAACTACTCGAATCACTGCATCCTCGCGTGTCAGTTTTGCGCGTTTGGCGCGCGGAAGCGGGAGGCGCACGCATTTGAATTAGCGGTGGATGAGATCGTGGAAAAGGCGCGGGCGGGGATCCAAAACGGGATTACGGAGATTCACATGGTGGGCGGACTGCATCCGACGCTCAAAAGTGAGTGGTATCTGGAGCTGATCGGTCGCCTGCGAGCGCTCGACGCGGATCTTTTCATCAAGGCCTTCACGGCGGTGGAAGTGACCCATTTGGCGCTGCGTGTTTTCAAGAAGCCGATTCGAGAGACGCTGGAGATCCTTCGCGAGGCGGGGCTTTCGGCGATCACCGGAGGGGGCGCGGAGATTTTCGATCCCACGGTCCGTGAACAAATTTGCCATGGAAAGGAGACTGCGGAGGAATGGCTGGATGTGCACCGTACCTGGCATCGGATGGGCATGAGAAGCACGGCCACGATGTTGTACGGGCACATCGAGACGCATGCGCACCGGGTGGATCATCTGCGGCGCCTTCGCGAGTTGCAGGATGAGACTGGAGGGTTCACGGGATTCGTGCCCTTCGCGTTCGAGCCTGACGGCGCCCGCCCCGGCCTGCTCAAGAATATTCGCCATGCCACGGGTTTTGAAGAGCTGAAGAATCTGGCGGTGTCGCGCATCTACCTGGACAATTTCGATCATATCACGGCGTATTGGGTCAGCCTCGGCTTGCCTCTCGCGCAACAGGCGCTGAACTATGGAGTGGACGACCTCCATGGGACAATTCGCGAGGAGAAGATCTTTCACATGGCGGGCGCCACAACCCCTCAGCAGCAGAGCTGCGCGGCGTTGGAGAAGGTCATCCGGGAGGCGGGGCGGGAACCCATGCAACGGGACACCTGGTACCGTCGGATCACACCAAAAACAGTCGCCGCGGAGCCAGCGATCGCGTGACATCTTATCCGATTCTGGCGGGGCTGCGTGTCGGCTGCGTCAAGTACCTCAATTCCAAGCCGCTCATCCACGGGTATCCGGGGCCGGTGGTATTCGAGCATCCCTCGGGGTTGGCGCGAGACATAGCGGCCGGCGAACTGGATGTGGCGCTCGTGCCGGTTTTTGAAGCGCTGAGGGCGCCGCATTACCTGCTCGCGAACGGAGTAGCCATCGCCAGCGACGGGCCGGTCTATAGCGTTTTTCTAGCCTACCGGGGGTCTTTGACGGAGGTCCGCACCATTGCGCTCGATCCTGCCTCGCGGACTTCCACGCATTTGGCGCAGGTTCTCCTGCGGGAATACCACGGCTTGGCGCCGCAATGTGTGGACGCCGCGAGTTTCGCTGGGAAAGCGGACGCGGAACTGCTCATCGGGAACCAGGCAATCGCATTTCGCCGGCGGCCAGGGGCTGACGAAGAGATTCTGGATCTCGGAGCCGAATGGCAGCGCTGCACGGGGCTGCCGTTTGTGTATGCGCCGTGGCTGATCAGGCCGGGGCTGCCTGATGCCGCCGGCGCGGCTGAGGAATTGCGCACGCTCAAGCGAGTGGGCATCGCCCGGCTGCCGGAGATTCTGCGCGCGGAGACGGAGTGGGATCCCGCGTTCAGCGAACGCTACCTCACGCGCCACATCCGCTTCGATCTCGGGGATCGTGAAAAGGCGGGGATCGACAAGTTTCGGGAATTGCTCACGAAGCACGGCTTCATCGCCGAATCGCGGGAACCGCTGATCTACGTTTGAAGAATCAGGGCTTTGCGTGCGCGGCTTCGTAGTGGGCTTTGAGCAAATCCACTCCGAAATCGTGGTCAAAATCGCGCCAGACGCTGTGGACGTGATTGGCGTCATTTTGAGTGTTGTCGTATTCGAGAACGAAATGGCCGCCCTGGACGCGATAGTAGTGGGGCTGGCCGCGATCAGGGCCGCCGGCCCAGGCGAAGCAAATCTTGTCGAAGCCGGCTTTTTCGATTTTCGCCCAATCCACGGCGGCGACATCCGGGCGGCAGCGGAAGAGATATTCCCTGATGAGTTTGGCGAGCATCGCTTGCTGCTCGGGCTTCATTTTGTCCTGAGGCAAGCCCATGGCGGTTGTGTCATTGCGGCCCGGGATATTCAGGATGTCCTTCGGCGCTTTCTCCATGATGAGCGCTTGCTTGAGTTGTTCGGGGTCGAGGGATTTAACGAGCGCGCGTCCGAGATCCTCCTCGGCGGCCAGGACCCTCATGCCAGCGCGAGGGCCCGTGCGGACTTCCCCGGGATTCGACCCAAAGAACGAAGGGGTCATCGAAGGCGCATCGTCGCCGGACGCGGTGTAGTTCAGCGAGAGATGATGACCCTCGACGCGCCAGCCCCAAGGTTCGGCGCTGCCTGGCACGCCGAAGATGGAAAGGTAATAATTTTCCGGATCGCGAAGCGGACCCTTGCCCTGCTCCAATGCGGCGAGAACTTCGTCGAGGCTCATGATCGAGACGGCTTTCTCGTAGCCGCGATTGCTCAGGCCGCTCGCGAGAAGAGCCTGGGCCAGGAGCTTCTGGGCGGGACTCATTTCCTTGAAGGGCAGTCCCTTTCGGGCGCGGGGGATGTAGTGCCAGTTTTCGCGCTCGGCGTCTTTGACATCGAAAGTGGCCTTCGCCTTTTGCTCGGGCGTCAGGTCCGCGAGGAAATTATTGGCTGCCATCGCCATCTCCGCGGTGGCGTCATGCGCGTGGAGCTGGGCGCAGTGCAGGGTGAGAGCGAAAGCCAGGGGGAGAACGAAGCGGAAGAGTTTCATGGGGAGAGCCGGGGAGGGGTGTTCCAAGGAGTTGGTAGAGAGAACCGCACGCGCGTTTTTTTACAATCCTAATTTGGGAGCCGGCGTCCGTTGGGGATTTTCTATGTGGAGAATTGCGCTGGGATACGACTCGCGGGGTCTTGGGAGACGATTTTGAAGTTAACCAAAGGAGACAACAATGAAAACATTGACAGCTATTCTAATGGCAAGCGCGCTGCTCGCGCCGATCGTTTCCGCGAACGACCGCGAGGAAGTGGATCGCGCGGCGGCTACAATTCAACGGATGCAGCACATGCCGGATCGGGGCATTCCGCGGAGCATCATGCGCAATGCGAAAGGTTTCGCGATCGTGCGTGTTTACAAAGCGGGGCTCGGCATTAGCGGAAGTATCGGCGATGGCGTGGTGGTGGCGCGGACGAAAAATGGATGGTCGGGTCCCGCATTCATCGGCATGGGCGGCGCCGGGGGAGGCCCGCAAGTCGGCGCGGAGGCGACCGATTTCGTGTTTGTGTTGAACAGCCGGCGCGCTGTGGATGCCTTCTCGCGCAGGGCAAATTTGACGCTCGGCGGCGACTTGAGCGTGACGGCAGGGCCGGTGGGGCGTGACGTCGAGGCGGACTTGACGCCGATTGCAGCCATTTACACCTACAGCCAGAGCAAGGGGTTGTTCCTCGGCGCTTCCATCCAGGGCGCGGTTCTCGGCTCCCGGCCAGACGCGAATAAAGCGTTCTACGGCAGGGAGGTGTCGCCTGGCGCAATCCTCGCCGGGAAAGTGAAAGCCCCAAGGGCCGCGGCGCCGTTGCTCGAAGCATTGGAAAACTCCGGCTACAACGGCAAGCGAGTAGCGCAGAGGTAACGGGTCGTTGCAGGCGCGGCAGGGATAAGGACAAATGGAGCGCGATCCGCCCCATTTGTTTCCCTGTTTAAACGAAGAGGATAGTCCCTTATTTCGAACGCATTGCGTTAATTGCGCCGTCTCGTGACCTCGATCTTTGGATAGACGCGCTTGGCCGCGGCCTTTGCGCGGCGGGCCTTGGATTCTCCCATGGCGAGGGCCATGAATTCGGCCTGGCTGCTGCGCAGATCGTCTTTTTTCGCCGACCGATGCGCGTAATTACCGTCCGGACCCAGGATGCTGGCCTTTGAATTGTCCGCGAGCTGCGCGGCGAGGATTTGGTTGATGATCCGGTCACGCAGGGCGGGATCCTCCACGGGGAAGACGACCTCGATGCGGCGGAAGAAATTGCGCTGCATCCAGTCCGCGCTCCCGACGAAGACTTTGGGCGCGCCGCCATTTTCGAAGTAGAAGATCCGGCTGTGCTCGAGAAAGCGGCCCACGATCGAGCGGACGGTGATGTTTTCACTGACGCCTTCCACTCCCGGGCGCAGGCAGCAGATGCCGCGAATGATCAGATCGATCTTCACTCCCGCCTGCGAGGCGCGGTAGAGCGATTCGATGATGTCCGGATCCACAAGGGCATTCATTTTTGCGATAATCCGGGCGGGCTTTTTTGCGTGAGCGTTATCCGCTTCCTGCTTGATCAGCGCTGTCATCACCTCGTGGGTGGTGAAGGGCGAGATCAGCAGTTTCTTGGCCCCTTGGAAATGGCTGATGCCCGTCAGAAGATTGAAGAAATTGGTGGCGTCTTCGCCGAAGTCGGGCTGGGCGGTGAAGAGGCTGAGATCGGTGTAAAGGCGGGCCGTGCTCGGATTGTAATTGCCGGTGCCCAAGTGGACGTAACGGCGGAGGCCGTCTTCATCCCGCCGAACCACGAGCGCCACCTTGCTGTGGACCTTGTAATGGACAATGCCGTACACGACATGCACGCCGGCTTCCTCGAGACGGCGCGCCCAAAGGATATTGTTCGCCTCGTCGAACCGCGCCTTTAACTCGGTGACGGCGGTGACCTGTTTGCCATTTTGCACGGCGTTCATCAGGGCGCCGACGATCCGGGGATCGCCGCCAGTGCGATAAAGCGTCTGCTTGATGGCGAGGACGTTGGGATCGCGCGCCGCCTGTTCGAGAAAATCCACGACGCTGGCGAAACTCTCATAAGGATGATGCGCGAGCACGTCTTTCTGACGGATGACAGAGAAGAGATCGACCACCCCGCGGAAGGCGGGGGCGATGGGCGCCACGTAGGCCTTGTCCCGCAATTCCGGTGCATGGTCGCCTTCATAGATCGCCATGAGGTGTCTGGGATTGAGAGGCCCGTCGATGATGTAGAGGTCGTCCTCGGTGAGTTCCAGGGTTTCCAGCAGCGGCTGATAGATTTCCGGAGGACAATCGGCATCCACCTCGAGGCGCACGGCGGCGCCCTTACGGCGATTGTGCAGCTCGTTTTCCACGGCCTTCAGGAGATTTCCGATGTCCTCTTCGTCGATGTAGAGTTCGCTGTTGCGGGTCACGCGAAAATGCCAGAAGCCGAGAATCTTCGCTCCCGGGAAAAGATCCCCGAGATAGTGGCCCACGAGGTATCCCATGAAGATGAAATCCCGCGCTTCGTCCTCGCGCGGCAATCGCACCAGTCTGGGAAGCACCCGCGGCACCTGCACCACGGCGAGGCGGCGCTCGATTTCGCCTTCCCGCTCGATCTCGAGCTGGACGACGATATTGAGCGATTTGTTGAGGAGCTGAGGAAAAGGATGGGAGGGATCGATGCCCAGCGGAGTGAGCACGGGCCGGACATTGGAACGGTAGTATTTTTCCACCCAAACCTTGTCCTCTTCGCTGAGCTTGGCGTAGTCGAACAGGTGGATTCCGTTCTTTGCCAGGGCTGGCAGAAGTTCCTCCCGCCAGCAGCGGTATTGCCGTTCCAGCATTTCACGCACGCGTTTGCGGACGGCGCGGAAAGTTTCGCTCGCGGTTCTTCCATCCGCGCTGCGCTGGACCACGTCGCTTTCGATTTGCTGCTTCAATCCCGCCACGCGCACCTCGAAAAATTCATCAAGGTTTGAGCTGGTGATGGTGAAGAATTTAACGCGCTCCAGGAGGGGATTGTTCGGATCGAGGGCCTCGTCGAGCACACGTTGATTGAACTCCAACCAGCTTAACTCGCGGCTGAGGAAATGGGCGGCGGTGAATGTCTTCATGCAGTCTTGAAACGGGCGCGGAGCCTAGGGAGGCGGAAGGAGAAGGCCAAGCGACAATCTCGTGAAAAACCGGAGGACGCCGGAAAGCGGAGAGCCCTTCGGCTAGCTCAGGGCCTTGAGCCCGTCGAAACGGCCTGTCGAAACGGCGGAAATCGGAAAGGGATCCATGAAGAACGGTGTGTCGGCCTTTAGAGGGCGTCGCG
>Ga0206813_1149_pt1 | contig 13722 bp, 11 predicted proteins | sample Alteio_BWOrgCont_92_FD_152856 | JGI IMG/M metagenome (GOLD analysis project Ga0206813, IMG submission 152856) | Enriched cells from forest soil in Barre Woods Harvard Forest LTER site, Petersham, Massachusetts, United States -... | ecosystem: Environmental > Terrestrial > Soil > Temperate forest >...
CTGCGAGCGGCCCTTTCTTGCCGTCCCCCGTGAGGATCGGATGAGCGACGACACAATTCATGCGGACGAGCTTTAGTTTAAGTTGCTGGGCCATGTAGCGACCAAGGTGCGACAGCCCTAGGTAATTGCCATAGCCCCGCTCGAAGATATACTCGGACGGATAATAACCCGTAATGGCAAGGCCCCCGCTCTGATCGAAACTGAAGCTCACCTGCTGGAGGCAGGGAAAGGGGCTCAAGGCGCTGCCGTTGTGGTCCTTCGCAGGGTCGAATATGGCTGCCTGCAGCGCGGAACGACGGTGGGAGCTGGCCCAAAAGTTAATGATCTCCGCTAGCTGATCTGTATATGGCTCGAGAAGGCGATGATTATGTATCGCGGCGCCATGCGCCACCATTCGCTGGAAATACGTTCCGCGCCGATTGTGCTTGCTCGCTCGATGCACGGCGGGAAACCAGCGCTCGCGGAAGAGTGGCGCGAATTGGACATGCTCGGGTCTGTTTCGCAGTTCCCACAGGTCGTTCGGAAAAATTGTGAGGGCGGTTTTTTTGACCACGAAGCGTTTGGCGTCGAGTAGCGCGAGATCCAAGGCGCGGCGAATTGCCATGTTCTCAATAGGCAATTCATTGGCGAAGTCGGTGACGGAAATTACCAAAGGGGCATTTTTGTGCGCAGCTTGCCCGTACAACAGCAGGAACGCTTGGGCCCAGGCGACAGAGAGGTTCTCGCTTGCGATTACGTCAGGACGGTTCGTCGACATCGGGATCCTCTAGGAAGCGGTACTTGCTGCGCCCGGTGTAGTCGGCGCGCGCGACACGGACAAAGACGCCCCATCCCGTCGAGGGCGAAACGACCTGCACTATTCCCGGTCGTACGGCATCCGCGCGCTGACCGCCTACACAAGGGCCCGCGTGGCGGAGCACCGGTCCTGTCCACGCTGCATCATCAGGCAGTCGGACGGCGTCACCGACCGCCAAATCGACTGCAACAGCATGCCAATGAGGGTCTGCCAGTATGAGGTGTCCTGGCGGGTTCGCGCCCAAGATGGTCTCCCGTATTGCCTTCGGCGTGTCCTTGAGCAATTCGGTCAAACGCTGCGAGGAAAGCAGCCCGAGTCCGTAGTGCAGATGCTTCAGCAAGGTCTCGTAACCGACACCGAGCTGGTTAGCTACGCCATAGAATTCAAGGGCTGAAGCACGGGAGGGGCTGAGGCTGCGGCGCCGTAGGGCATCCTCGACCGCCCATTTCGGAATCAGCAGGTACGTCGCGAATACGTTAGCCAATCGCTCTTCGGGATCGTCGTCGCCCCCCTTATCGAGAAGGTCGATCTGTTCGACGCGGGTGCCATGATCGAAATGCCAATGCCCTAGCTCATGGGCGCAGGTGAACGCCTGCCGCCCCGGCGGGCGTCTGGATGGAATCAGAATGCGCCCGAAGTCGCGGACATACATCCCACCGAAACTGTTGCCCCCGACGAACCGAACGTCGACCCCGACCGCGTCTGCGACGGAATATACACAGAGAGGATGGGTTACGGGGATTTTTGCCTTTTTGCGAACACGCAGCGCGCCATCGACTGCCTTCTTGAGTTGGTCTCGGGATAGAGCCGGCATGGAACGTTACTTCTTCTTGAGCGTGCGCAGAAGCTTAAGGACCATCTCCAAGTCATCGGACTTGAGCTTACCGAGTTCACGCGCCGCTAGTTCGACTTTCGGGTCAGTCATCGCGGCCTTGTCGTTTATAAGCCAGTCTATGCTCACGTCATAAATCTCAGCGAGCCGGGCGATCTCCTCAGCCGAAGTCTTGCGGCGCCCAGCTTCGATTTCCGAAATCGTAGGCCGCTGGTAATCAAGTATGCGGGCCACCTGCCCCTGGGAAAGGCCTGCTTGCTCGCGCGCAGCCCGTAGGCGCCCTGCAATCTCCTCGCGTTTGGTCTCATCCACGGACGGCCTCCTTCTGAAAGTAACGGAGGATGCCATCAGCCATTTCACCGAGTGTGCGGCATCGTCGATGGCCACTGCTGTCATCAACCCAGTCAATTGCCTCTTCGGGGACCTCGACACCCAAAAGGTCGCTCAGCTCCACTCCGACGAGTATAAGGTCATCCGAATCGAGTTCGAGGGTCTTTGCCGGGTCAGTGTGCTCGCCTAGGCGCATCGTGGGGGCGGGACGGCCTTTGAATACGACGATCGCCGAAAGGGCCTCGGCGAGCGCGGCAATGATTTGGTCGCGATCGAAGTTCATGGTATCTTACAGATGGTATGAAAATCTTACCTTGTCAACCTTGGAATGCTCTCTCCAAAAGGGAGAACTTGAAGCAAATGGCTCACGAGGGTCGAGGGTGGCCCGTCTGTCTCTTGGAGAATCCCGTATTCTCTCAGAGCCGGGGCATCTTATTGATTAGCCGAAGAGGCATGGATTTCAATGATTGAAAACCATTTGCCTTCGTTATCCAGCGTTGAAAATGCCTTTCAATGATTGGCGGCCACCCTAAGCAATAGAACATGCGCAACGTCTCACTGAACAGTCGATCCATCGAAAGGCTGGCAGACTTGCCCGGGACTGTTGATCTTGCTGCATGCTCTCAATCAAATATATAGGGAGCCAGCTTTGCTTTCGCTCCTGCGTTCAGCTTTACCAGGACTTGGTAAATTGGGAACCAATCAAGGGTGATGTCACTTTTCCCTCGGAAACGTCGTTTCACGATGCTGAGATTACGGGTCCCTGGTGCGCGCGAGAGAATTTCGAAGGTAAGTGGCCGCCTCAGGTGAACTAGCCGTTTCAAGTAGGCCTGCAGTCCCGGCCAACGCCCCTGGCGGTTCCTTTTGGAATATCTATTGAAAGGGCCAACGACCTCCCAGACGTCACATATCGCTGAAACGGGGGCAGAACGGTACATCAGCACCAAATCACCGACCTGTGTGTGGCTGGATACATTCCATTCTACTCGCGGGGCATCGAGTTCCTCAAAGTTGCATTCATTGGCACCAACTACGTGGATCCGCGGGGTCGCACCTGCGGACGCTTTAAGGCTGAAGATTTCCAGGTGCTGGAATTCTTTTGGACGATTAGCCCAATCGTTCTCCCAGCAGACCACGATGTCGGCGCCTTTGGGCGAATGCCCGTGGTTGCCGTAATCGCTTGCCCACAATTCAAACTCAATCCGTCTTAACTTTCCGCGGTACCTAGCGATGCAGTCGGGGAAATAGGGGTGAATGTATTCGACATGGAATCCGAGTTGTGGAGCAAGACGGCCAAACAGATAGACAACCCCGAGTTCGCTTATTGGCGCATATGCCATCCCCTTGACCCCGATAGGCCTGCCGTATTCCAATTCTCGGTCAGTATTCATTAACGTTTGTTTTTGAGGTCTTAAGGATATGCGAATTTCCGATGGATTGGCACTGATCGGATCTTATTGAAGTGCTTGCGCAGACCTGAGGAGTTCTTGAGCAATTCGGTCGACCTCAAGTTTCACTAGCGAGGCCACATCAAAAGGTGGATCATTCCTGTCAAAACGGGCCTGAAGGCCATAGGCTTGCTTCTCGAGGGGATTCGTGAGGTAACCACCACTTAGTAGGTGACCAAGGGCATACGCCATGATGAATAGCTCGGGACCGAGTTTTTGCCACTGCACCACATGCACTAATTCATGGAAGTGCAGTGATTCCACACGCTCGTGATCGCGGCGCACAAAATAGGAGGACAGGTAGGTGATACCGTCGGCCTCCATATTCTCAAATTCATCAAACCCGGCCAGTCCCATGCTTGCTAAGGGAGGTCTAGGAACCGCGGCAATCGGGACGGCTCTGGCAGTGGCCAATAGGTCGATGGAGTAGTATGAACCCAACCGCGGGAAGCCGAAAGCGGAGACTGGTCGTGCCGCGGCAACATGCGCAGCGAGGGTGTGGTCGATCCACGCCCTAATTTCTGGAAGCTTTTTCTGAAGCTCCTGGAGACTCATTCCGCGTCAGGTATCCCGGAGGCCACTTAGTTCTTGTTTAGCCCGAACTTCCGGGTGTGAAGCTTCTCCTTCCAGCGACCCTCTAGTTCGAAGAGGTCCTCAGCCCGTGACGAGGACGAGGCAACTTCGAGGATCGAGACGTGGTGGTCAGCCCTGGGAGCCTGCCTCATGCCGACGTTTCCCCCGTGGCCGGTATTCGCATAGTCCTCCCAGCGGCCCCAGAAGCCAGAAGCGCCGTAGGCCGTGCCCACGTACTGCTTGCCCGAGGCGGGGTGGGTAAGAAGGTAGATTCCTCCAACCGACGAGAGAGCCGCTTGCCAAGCCACTGGCACTTTTTTCAATGCGCTCAGCGGCGATGAGAATTCCATGAAGCCGGGGAATGGTGGGTCGCCTGCGGAGCGGCGGATCTCGAGCACCTTCTTGTCCTGCTTACGCGCCAGTTGGATCCAGGCCCGGAACGCTGCTCCCCAAACCACAAGAAGCTTCTGCTTGTACTCCGCTAGTTGAAGCATGGGAGCCAATTCATAGTAGTGTTTGCCTCCGGCATCCTTACCAGTCACCGGGTCGATCAAGCCCTCCGGCACCCGTCCGAGACCCTCCAGCCGGTACAAACCGATGAATAGTGTCTCGTTCAGAGGCGTTGCCACAAAGGAAGCGATTATCTTCGCCCCCTTGAATACGGGCCTGCTCTGAATTCGCTGGTAGCATTCGAAGTCAGAAAGGGCCGTGTGCGAAAGCCAGAAAGGAGTGCGTTCTTTGCCATACTTGGTTGTATGATGTCGGACCAGTTTTACGTCCTTTGGCTCAATATTTTCGGCGGTAAGGAGTGCGTTGAAGCCGATCATAGGGATGGGGTAATGGCGTGAGAAATTCTGGCTTTATCGATCTAGGCCGGGAAGTTCCACATCCTGCTAGATTGGGTATTCTTACGCTAGCTGTTAGGTTTCAAAAACCTTCTTTAGAGTGCTACAGTCCATCATCGAAATGAGCCCATATAGGTTATTGGCAACCGCGAACGATCTAAGTTCGCGAAGCAAGTGTGGATCAAGTGTCGGCGCATCGCCTTTCCATAATCGTGTAGCGTGCCACGCCGTCGCCGCGCGCTCCCTTTCGTCGAAATAGCCGCCAATGCGATCTAACTCAATTGCGAGATACGCAATTACGTTTGGATTTGCGTCCCGGTATTTGAGTTTTGCAAGAACGGCCATGAGCACCGATAGGAACTCCTTGTAATATCCAAACCCACCGGCTTTGCGGGCCTGCTCCCAAATTGGATCAAGGGCGCGTTTTACGAACGCTATAAAGTCCTCCGAGGCTATGTCACCAACAGCATGTTCAACCATTTCCAGAAACCTGTCCCGAGTGCCGCCGGGTTCCGCAATTTCTATGGGATTGGCTGAAGCAAAGAATTGTTGAAAGTCTGACTGCAGATATGCATCCCAGCTGGAAAGGTTATTCGCGGCAGATCCAATTTCCTCGAGCAACGCAGGCACATCGCCTGTCTCGATGATGATCTCCTCATTTGGACCTATTCTGGGGTGTCCGCTGGGCTTACTTGTAAAGAAGGCCTGGATAACTCGACCCGCAGGGGTTTGGCCCTGTTCATCTTTTCGAAATGATCGAGACCATTCCATCGCAGCTCGGACATTGATGTCCCCAAGCGAATATCCAATTAGCAGCGTTGTTGATTCTAGAAACAATAGCGGCAATTTGAGGCGTTGGTAATCGATGGGAGCCAGCAGGCTGACATAGTCCTCTTCAGTGACACGGATTGTCTGGGGCTCGTAACGGTGGCCGTGAAGATGGAATATTGGCACCCGGTCCTTACTAGGGAAAAGGATCTGATGTGGGAAAACGGTGTGGCCGTGCTCCATGAGCGCTTCAAGTATTAGGTCGTAGTTAGTCGTAACGACCCATGATGGGGCAGCATTACGGAGTGCGCTCGCGAAGCGTGCTTTCTCACTTGGATGCGGTAATAGATTGCATAGATCAGCGATGGTCTTTCGCAGGATGATTTTCGCTCGGGCAATATCGGTCCCTTTCTTGACGAGATCGTCTGTAATCTGGCTAGCTATCTGGGGAAGCGATTTTAACAGGTATGGGTCTTTCGTGAAGTCTGTGGCGAGTCCATGAGTTTCAGCGGTACGCTTAAGAAGCGTTTCAAAGCTTAACGCCCTCATTTGGGTTGCAGCCATGGAGAAGCCCGTACCGACAAACAATCCGAGGCGTCCGGCAAAGGATGCGCCTCCAAGCCAATTGATAACCTCAGTTCTTGTTGGAGGAGCAATCACGTGAAATCGTGCGGTAAGAAAGTTGGAGAGTGGGGGAATTCCGAAAGCTTATGCTTCATCGCGAAACGTTCGATATTGGCAGATCTTTTGTCCGGAGCTCACCAAACTCCGCATAGCGGTACGGGTTTCGGAATCAGATACAGCGCAACGTGCTATCCGAACAAGTGAATCTGCTCAATTTGTCCTGCTATCGAGTAAGCTTAGTACTCGATTGAGAATCTTTGTTAGAATGGTATCTGGTCTTGGCGGTGCCTGGCCAGATGCAGCATGGTCAGGCTGAACAGGAAGTCGAGTTGATGTCCTGGCGTCCGGTTTATTCTTCCCGGGGGAAACGCCGGCACGAGGAGTGTCGCAAAGTCTATATTTTAGCTCGTTACGGGCGTGGCGGAGGATGTCTTCAACTTTGTCGTGTTCGCCACTGGGATACCAAATCGGCGTGATTCCCAACCTGAGAAGCTCAGCATTACGATCCTCCAGCTCCTTTAGGGTCTTCGGGGCATGCTCGATTGAAAAATGTTACGGAAGATCAATATCTCCATACTTTCTCTGAGCTTCCTTTACGGCTTTGAACACTTGTATGGTCCGGTCATTGTTGAGGCTGCAACCAATGAACAGTAGGCTGCTCGTCGTGTAGTAGTAACGGAGGAGCTTCGGGATGGGACGGGATAAATCCAAATGGGGTTCACCGTAGGCTTCGTCATATTGCTTTTTGCCGAGGATACAACGATTGGGGTTTCTGATGTCACCGTGTAGTTTGATGACTGTGACCTTCTCAGGATCTGGTTTCTCCATCGCGCTGGTGCCGCTTATTACCTGAACCCCGTGGCTGGGGCCGATGTCGAAAGTTTGCTCGAGTAGGTGGTCGTAGTTCGTTGTGATCAGCGTGTCGGAGAAGAGTTCGGAGATGAGAAGAGTAATACCTTCGATACTGCCGGTCTTGGAAAATGCATCGCGAATCTCCTGAGCGAAGACATCGGATCCACGCGTTTTCTCGACGGCTTCAATGACGGCTTCAAATTCACCCTTCGCCAAGTGGCCTTCAATGATGTTGGATTCGATTCCCGCTGTTTTCCCCTGTTTGCGAAGGTGATCTTTCCAGGTCGGAAAGCCACCAGCGACAGAAACACCTGCGCCGATGAAGGGGACGACGGAGTCCCCCATAAGACAGGAAACAAGTTGATCGAATCGCTGTTCGTTTCGTTCAAACCAGTGATCGTCGCCCAAGGTGTCCTGAATGTATTCTCCGCTGAGCACTTCATGCCTTCGTTGAATGCGGTATTCCCTGAATACTTGCTCGTAAGCTTCCTTGTCGCCCGCGAAGAGGGCTTTGCTGGGTTGGGAAACTTCGTTGACCCCGTTTGCGACCCGCATGGCTGCAGCTTCATCAGTACCGCCATCGAGCCACTCATTGAAATCTATGAAGCACTCGAACTGTTTGTGCTCATCGCGTTCGCACCAAGTTTCAGTAATCCCGGACATTGGTGAAGTATCAAATGATTGCTGCTTCGACGAGTCTGTCGGCGAGGGTCAATTGGGTCGAATTCGCATTGCTGAGAGATGTTTTAAGCCTCTCACAAAGGCCCATAAGTTCGTCCACTTTCGTCACTATCAGGCGTTGTTCGGGGAGGGGCGGGAGGACGAATGGAAGCTTCTGAACTTGACGTGTCGAAATATGCGGAACGCCGTTGCTCCGTCCCGGATCGATTGAATCCGTAAAATCCGGTGAATTTAGCCAGAGGTGAAAATAGGAAAGGTCTAACTCACAGTGCTTTGGAACGGGCTTGGCAACACGTTGAAGCAGGAGACAAGGAAGATCCGCCTTCTGCACTCGTGCCACTTTTAAACCTGTCGTGATGAGTGGGCGGTCGAGCGAGAGGACGATGTCCCCTTCGCTGAGCGCAAACCGTTGGAACTCCTGGGCAACATTTTCGTCGACGAACACCGATTCGCTCCAGTCGAGAATTCCATGACTCACGTTTACGTTTCTACAAAGGCGAATGCCTGATGCCTTGAACCACTCGCTCTTGAACGCATAGCCGTTTTGAAAATCCACGTGGTCGCCGACTGTCTGCGGCACCCTATCGGCAGAAAAGGGGATGAGTTTGCCGCGGACTGCGAGTTGAAGGATGGTCTTCTTGAGTTCGTCGATGCTGCTTTCGGTGGTGAAAAGCGTTTCGAAGCTAGTTGCGATCCGCTTCCAAGCTTCATCGACCTCACCGCTTTCGTCGGCAGCCGTTAGGTCTTCGAGGAGCGTATTCACCAGAGTTTGATGCGTGCGCAAGCTCTCCTCCTCCTTCTTCTCGAGTTGATCGCAAAGCGCCATCAGTTCACCGACTTTGGCGACAATGTGACGTTGTTCGGATTTGGGGGGAATGGCTAGGATCGCATTGTTTAGCGTGCCTTTTGTTACATGCTTCAATCCAACCCCGCCCTGAGCCTTTGAAATAAAATGGTCCATCTGGCCCGTTACGACCAGCTGCATGAATTCAAGATTTGTGCCCGGATGATGGAACTTACATTTGTTTATGTGTTGATTTAGGGCTGCTTCACCGCGCTTCCAAATAAACGCTCCGAAGGAGGTTCCTGGAGTTCCTGACCAACTTATCAGGAAGGTCCCGTCCGATATTCGATGATTCTCGCTAAGGTCGCCGACATAGTAATTGAAGGGTGCAAATTCATCATTCAGATTCTGGATTCTGACGATGGGAAGGCCTTCGTTTGCCCACTCCGACGGTTTAAATGCTCTGCCATTGTACATCTCGACGAGGTTGCCTAGCTTTTCCCAGCTCCATCCTTTCGGTAGAGGAAATGGAATGTCCTCGGCTGGGATCGGAGGAAGATCCTCTTGTTTTTTTATTTTCCCCTCTTTGGTCAACTTAGCTTTTATTTCTGCAGACTCCTCGAGAAATTTAGAGGCAGGTTCATCCGCTGCGTCTTGGGTGACTAAGTGACCTTCAACAGCTAGGTCCCGAATTAGTCTGCGTAGCTTTCTGATGCCATAGAAGTCCTGTTTCTTCCCGTCTCCTTGCCCGGCCATCGCCTTTGCTTTGATTGCCGAAGACCAAGTATCGAGGTTTGTGGTAATGAGTGTCTCTAGATTCGTCATTACTCTTGTTTCGCTAAGGCGGAGGCCAAAATGGATTTCAGTTGGTCGCGAAGATTTCGTATCTGATCTTGCTGGGTGCTATATTTAGAAAGCAATTCCTCCGGATTGTGGTTGACCTCCTCGCCCACGTGCGGGTTAGCGATGTCCAGGTTATAGCTGCGCAATGCAATGTCTTCGACGCCAACCCTCCAAGCCTGCTCCGTTAGGCAGCGGCCTTTGAAGCCATCGTCTTCGGAGCCCCACCAATCGATCTCGGTTTGGAACTCTTCGAAGCGCATAGGTTTCGTCTTGTTGTAGCTGCTAACTCCGTCGGGGTAAGGATGCTCGTAGAACCATATGTGCTTGGTGGCAGGTTGCTCGCTCTCGGGCTTTTTGGTGAAAAAAAGGATGTTGGTCTTGATACCGGTATAGGGCGCAAATACTCCGTTCGGCAGGCGGACGATAGTGTGGAGGTTACACTTCTCCATAAGTTCTTGCTTGAGACGCGTCTTCATGCCCTCGCCGAAAAGAAAGCCATCGGGCAAAAGGACGGCTGCGCGGCCATTGTTTTTTAGCAGCTTTACGATGAGCGCCATAAACAGGTCGGCGGTTTCGCGAGTGCGGAAGCTGGCGGGAAAGTTGTTCTCGATTCCGTCTTCTTCGGTGCCTCCGAAGGGCGGGTTGGTGACGATGACGTGAACTCGATCCTTTTCGCCGTAGTCCTTATATGGGCGACTAAGTGTGTTGTCGTGACGGATATTGGTCGGAGTATCGATTCCGTGGAGAATCATGTTAGTCGTGCAAAGCATGTGTGGGAGGGCCTTCTTTTCCACTCCGTGAATGCTGTTGATCAGCGTCTCTTCGTCTTCGGCAGCCTTCACATAAATTCTTCGCTTATGGTCGATGGCGCAGGCGAGGAAACCACCGGTGCCACAAGCAGGGTCTAGGACGATTTCACCAAGCTTGGGATCGACTCGATTGACGATGAATTGGGTGACTGCGCGCGGGGTGTAGAACTCGCCGGCGTTGCCGGCGCTTTGTAGGTCTTTGAGGATCTGCTCGTAGATACTACCGAAGGTGTGACGGTCTTCGGTGTTGTTGAAGTTGATCTCGCTTATCTTGTTGATGACTTGGCGCATCAACGTGCCTGACTTCATATAATTGTAAGCATCCTCGAAGACGTTGCGGATCACTTGGGCGCGTTTGCCGTTCGGGCCTTCCAGTGTAAGCTTTTCTTTCAGTGCGGGAAAGAGCTCGTCGTTGACGAATTGGCTGAGGTCGTTGCCGGTCATGCCCTCGGAGTTGGCGGCCCAATTGCGCCAGCGAAGCTTTTCAGGAAGAGGCGACGTGTATTCGTCTTCGAGGAGTTCTATCTCCGCTTCGCGATCGTCGTAGATTTTGAGGAAGAACATCCACACCAGCTGACTGATGCGCTGTGCGTCGCCGTCGACGCCGACGTCTTTCCGCATGATGTCCTGAATGGATTTTATGGTTCCGCTTACGTTGCTCATGCTGAAAGGTTTTGCTTGAAGATTTCGCGCTCGAGTTCCTGGAGAGCGGTCTCATAACTCGATTTGCCTCCGAAAACATTGTTAATGATTTCCACAGGCGTTCCCATCTGGTCGAAGGGAGTGAGTTTGAGAACCTTTGGGCTCTCAATGGTGAGGATGCCTTCGTCGGCATATTTATCCAAGAGGGCTTCGAGAACGGCGCGGGCCTTGTCACCGTATTTGGTGAAGTAACTGCGCTTTCTTACGTTTGCGGCTCTTTCCTTTCGTGTAAGGGGAGGCTGATCGTATGCGATGTGGCAGATGAGGTCGAAATCTCCGTAATCCTTCCCGACTTCTTTGGCGAGTTTCGGGAGTTCGATGCCGAATTCTTCCAATTCCTTGACGATGGCTTCCTTCTTTTTAGTGGTGTTCCACTTGTTTATGAAGGCATCAAGGGACGCATACTCTTTGCGGATGTGTTTGCGGCTGTAGTCGCTGTAAGATTCTGTGACCATCTGACCATCGTCCCCGCGATATTCGACGGTTTTTGCGAGGATGTTGACCTCCACTCCGCTGACGCGGATTTTTTTGGAGCCGCCGGGTGGCTCGGGATCGGAATCCGGTTCAGGATTGGGATCCGGTGGGACCGGGTCGTCGCCGGGACCTGGCTCATAAATGACGACGGGGTCGCCGTCGAAATCTGGATCCTTGAAGAGCTCTGTGGCGTTCTTGAAGTCCATAACGGTAAAGAAATACTTTCCGAAGTCTTCTTCAATTCGAGTGCCACGACCTATGATCTGTTTGAAAGTAGTCATGGAGTTAATGGTCTTGTCTAGGACGATGAGCTTGCACGTCTTGGCGTCGACTCCGGTAGTGAGGAGCTCGGAGGTGGTGACGACGACGGGGAACCTAGATTCGGGGTCGACGAAGTTGTCCAGCTCGGCCTTTCCTTCGACGCTGTCGCCAGTGATACGCATGACGTATTTGGGATTGTCGAGTGACATGCGGCCTGCGGCGTTGGTGATAGCCACGCGCATGCGCTCGGCGTGATCGATGTCCTCACAGAAAATGATCGTTTTCGAGAATGGATCAGTGGCATTGAGGAGTTCCATTACGCATTTAGCGACGAGCTTGGTGCGCTTGTTGAGAACCAAGATGCGATCCATATCAGCCTGGTTGTAAGTGCGGGGCTCGATTTCTTGACCGAGGTCATCGGTCATGCCTTGTGGGGGTGTCCAACCGATAAGGTCTTTGTCGAGATGGTATCGGACTACTTTGTAGGGAGCAAGGAAGCCGTCTTCGATACCCTGCTTCAATTTATAGGTGTATATTGGGTCTCCAAAATAAGTGATGTTGGAGGCGTATTTGGTTTCCTTGGGGGTGGCAGTGAGCCCGATCTGGATGGCGCTTGAGAAGTATTCAAGTATCTCGCGCCAAGCGGAATCTTCTGAGGCACTGCCCCGGTGACATTCGTCGATGATGATGAGGTCGAAGAAGTCGGGAGAGACGGATTTGAATATTTTGTCTTCTTCGTCAGGGCCGGTGAGGGCTTGGTAGAGGCCAAGATAGACTTCGTAGGACGGATCGATTTTGCGGTTCTTGATCTTGGTCATGACCGATCCAAACGGCTTGAAGTCGTTTACCAGCGTTTGGTCAGCAAGAATATTTCTGTCGACGAGAAAGAGCGTGCGCTTGGCCTTCTTGGCCTTCCAGAGTCGCCAAATAATTTGAAAGGTGGTGTAGGTCTTGCCTGTGCCAGTGGCCATGACCAAAAGAAGACGGCTTTGGCCCTTGGCGATGGCTTCGAGGGTACGATTGATCGCCTCGCTCTGATAGTAGCGGGGCTCTTTGCCGTAGGCGTCCAGATGGTACGGCTCGAGGACCAGTTCCTCTTCATCGTCCTTGATGTTTCGGTGCTTCTTATAGCGTTTCCACACTTCGTCCGGCGGAGGGAATGATTCGAGGGGAAACTCGCACTCGATTTCTTCACCAGGAGATGGGACTCTGTTGTGTGAGGCGAACCCGTCACCGTTGGAACTGAATGCACTGGGAACGTCGAGAATGCTCGCGTAGCCAAGGGCTTGTTGCATTCCGTGGCTAACAATGTGATTGTTGTCCTTAGCTTCGACGATGGCAATGGGCACCCCTGCTTCTCGAAGCAAAACGTAATCAGCGAATTTTTTCTTCTTTTTGTTCCGTGAGGACATATTGCCCCGGACGATAATTGGGCCGGGGGCAAGAGTGACTTCGCGTCGGATCTGGGTGAGTTGGTCCCAGCCCGCGCTCTTTATCGCGGGCGTGATAAAGAGATCACAGATGTCGATTTCGCTGAGTTGCTGCTTTTCCTGTTTCGTCATGCTGCGATTAGCTCAGGTTGAGGGTGAAAGCCGCTGAAGGTAATGTCAAAGGTAGGGGTGGGCTCGAAACCCCAACTTGGGGTATGTCCGCTCGTCCCTTCACTCTCGCCGAACTCTCCATTCTCGAATCCCACCTCCTTGCCGCGCACCGCCACCGTGATGCGATGCTGCTCCGGGCGGGCACCAACGTCGGCTACCGCATTACGGAACTGCTCACCTGGACCATCGGCCAGGTACTGACACCCGGGGGGGAGGTAGCCCGCGAGATCACGGTCGCCAGGGCGCTCCTAAAGGGCGGCAGCGGGAAGAAGAAGCGCAGCATCAAGAGCCGACGCGTGGTTCTAAACGAGGAGGCGAGGGGAGCGATCAGGGATTATATCGCCTCGCTGGACTACGTCCCGATGCCGGACGAATTCCTCTTCAAGTCCAGGGAGGGCGGCAACCGGCCCCTCCACCGTTCCCAGGCGCACCGCATCCTGGTCAAGGCCTGCGAGGAGTGCGGCATTGACACGACGAGGGTATCGACCCACAGCCTGCG
>Ga0206813_1117_pt2 | contig 13715 bp, 7 predicted proteins | sample Alteio_BWOrgCont_92_FD_152856 | JGI IMG/M metagenome (GOLD analysis project Ga0206813, IMG submission 152856) | Enriched cells from forest soil in Barre Woods Harvard Forest LTER site, Petersham, Massachusetts, United States -... | ecosystem: Environmental > Terrestrial > Soil > Temperate forest > O...
CGTCTTAAAGCCTGGGGGATTAAAGCTCGGTGGTCAGATCTGGGTCAGACTCAAAATTCCGGGTGGCTCCGCCGGTCTGCAACGCCAACGGCGTTGAGCCACATAGCCCAAGGTTGCCGTCCTCGGCTACCTTGGGAATGGATGGGCGGCGACGGCAACCCCGAAGGGCGTTGTGGCGAGCTGCTCCGTGCATGGCGAACAGCGTCGCGCCGATCTTCACTGACCTTCGTCAGTTACACATTGACCAGCTCTTCCTCCGGCGAAACGTTCTCCGCGTCTCCTTCTCCGTCCCGCTTGGGCGAGCCGTGCTTGGGCGCGTTCACCGGCTTCACTTTGAACAGCCGAAGAATGGTGACGAAATAGAGCGGCACGAAGAACAACCCGAGCAGCGTCGTCGTCGCGGCGCCGCCGACGATGCCGGTGCCGATGGCGTTCTGGCTTCCGGAGCCGGCGCCCCTGTTGAGGGCGAGCGGCAGCACGCCGAGGCCAAAGGCGATCGACGTCATGAGGATGGGGCGCAGGCGCTGGCGAACGGCGTGCAGAGCAGCATCGACGAGCGTGGCGCCGTTGTCGAAGCGCTCCTTGGCGAATTCGATGACCAGAATCGCGTTCTTGGCGGAAAGTCCAATGATCGTGATGAGGCCGATTTGGAAATAGATGTCGTTGGGCATGCCGCGGAGGCTGGTGGCGGCGACCACCCCCAGCGCCCCCAAGGGCATATCCATGAGCACGGAAAAGGGGATGGCCCAACTTTCATAAAGCGCCGCGAGGCACAGAAACACGATCATCACGGCGATGGTATAAAGCGACGCTGATTTCGAACCCGCCAGACGCTCCTCGTACGAAAGGCCGGCCCATTCGATGCCGATGCCTGGGGGTAGCGCCTTGCTCATTTGGGTGATCGCGTCCATGGCTTCGCCCGAGCTATGGCCGGGCGCGGGCTCGCCCAGGATGGAGGCGGATGGCGTGCCGTTGAACCGCTCGAGTTTCGGCGAGCCCAGGCTCCATTGGGCGGAAGTGAACGCGGAGAAGGGCGTCATTCCGCCGCGCGAGTTGCGGATATACCAGCGGCTGATGTCTTCCGGCAGCATGCGGAAAGGCGCGTCGGCTTGCACGAAGACCTTTTTCACGCGGCCTTTGTCGATGAAATCATTGGCGTACGTGGACCCCAGGATGGTGCTGATCTCGCTATTGATGTCGCCCAGGGAAAGGCCCAGCGCGGACGCTTTCTCCTGGTCCACCTGCAGGCCGTATTCGGGCATGTCGTCGAGGCCATTCGGGCGCACCTTCGTGACCGCGGGATTTTGCATCGCCATGCCCAGAAGCTGATTGCGCGCATTCATCAGCGCCTCGTGCCCCAGGCCCGCCCGATCCACCACGCGCACGTCGAAGCCCGTGGCGTTGCCCAGTTCGAGCGCGGCCGGCGGCACAAAGGCGAAGGCGAAGGCGTCCTTGAACTGCATGAACTCGCCCATGGCTCGGCCCTGAATGGCCTTCACCCGCTGGTCGGGCCGGAGCCGCTGCTCCCAATCCTTGAGCTTCACAAACACGAGGACCTGGTTCTGGCCGCTGCCGCTGAAGCTGAAGCCGAGGACGCCAAACATGCCTTCCATCAGGTCCTTTTCCTTGGTCAGAAAATGATTCTCCATTTTCTTCAAGACTTTGTCCGCCTGCTCGCGCGTGGAACCCGGCGGAAGCTGGGCCATGGCGAAAAGCACTCCGGTATCTTCATCGGGCATGAAACCGGTGGGCGCATGGAGAAAGAGCAGGATGACGGCGGCTGCAATCCCGGTGTAGAAAAGAAGCGCCCAATGGCTGTGCTTGAGAAACGCCGCCACGCCGCGCGCGTAGCGGTCCGCATTGCGATCGAAAACGCGGTTGAACCAGCCGAAAAATCCGCGCTGCTTCGCGTGATGTCCCTTCGGAACTGGTTTCAGGATCGTCGCGCAGAGCGCGGGCGTCAGAATCAGCGCCGTGATCACCGAGAGCGTGACGGAGCTGACGATGGTGAGCGAGAACTGGCGGTAAATAACGCCGCTGGAGCCGGTGAAGAACGCCATGGGCACAAACACGGCGCACAGCACGAGGCCAATGCCCACGAGGGCGCCGCTGATTTGATCCATGGACACGCGCGTCGCTTCCTTGGGCGGCAACCCCTCCTCACGCATGACGCGCTCCACGTTCTCCACGACCACGATGGCATCGTCCACGAGCAAACCGATCGCGAGAACCAGGCCAAAGAGCGTGAGGGTATTGATGGAATAACCCGCGACGGCCATGACCCCGAACGTGCCCAGCAGCACCACGGGCACGGCGATGGATGGTATGAGCGTGGCGCGCCAGTTCTGGAGAAACAGATACATCACCAGGAACACGAGCACGATGGCCTCGATGAGCGTCTTGACCACTTCCTTCACCGAGATGCGCACGAAGGGCGTGGTGTCGTAGGGGAAAATGGCTTTTACCCCCGGCGGGAAAAACGTCGAAAGTTCCGCGACCTTCTTTTTGACCGCTTCGACTGTCTTGAGCGCATTGGCGCCCGAGGCGGGCAACAACGCCATGCCCGTGGCGGGCTGGCCATTGTAGCGCGCGTAGGTGGTGTAGGTCTCGCTTCCGAGTTCCACGCGCGCCACATCGCGCAGGAAGACGCGCGAGCCATCGGGATTGACGCGCATGAGAATGGCTTGGAACTGGTCCGCGGTGCGCAACCGGCTCTGGGCCGTGATCGTCGCATTCAGCAATTGCCCGGGCATGGCGGGAAGATCGCCCAAAGCGCCCGCCGCGACCTGGGCGTTTTGCGCTCGCACCGCCGACACCACATCCGAAGGATTCAGCGAGTATTTGTTGAGCTTGTCCGGATCAAGCCAGATCCGCATGGCGTATTGCGTGCCGAAGGTTTGAATGTCGCCCACGCCAGGCAGTCGGCTGATCGGATCCTTGACGACGCTGAAGAGATAGTCCGCGAGGTCCGTGCCGGACATTTTGCCATCCTCGGAGATCAGGCCCACGACAATCAGGAAGTTCCGGACCGCCTTGTTCACCTGCAAGCCTTGTTGCTGGACTTCCTGGGGCAGGAGCGGCACGGCGAGCGAGACCTTGTTTTGCACCTGCACCTGCGCCACGTCCGGATTGGTGCCGCCTTCAAAGGTGCAGGTCAGCGTGAGCGTGCCCGCCGAAGTGCTTTCGGCTTCAATGTAGCGCAGGTTGTCGATGCCGTTGAGCTGCTGTTCCAGCACCTGCGTGACGGTGTCTTCGATCGTCTTCGCTGAAGCGCCCGGATAGGAAGTGATCACGCTGATCGCGGGCGGCGCCAGGCTCGGGAATTGCGCGATGGGCAAGCCGGTGATGGAAAGAGCGCCCGCCAGCATGATGATGATGGCGATCACCCAGGCAAATACCGGCCGGTCTATGAAGAATCTGGACATGGAAAGCTCCTGTGGGCGTGCTGTGGATTAGTGCGCGATGGCTGCGGTGGCGTTCGCTGGCGCCGGGGCGATCGAGATTTTGACCGGCGCGCCGGGGCGCACCCGTTGCAGGTTGTCCACGATCACCTGGTCACCCGGATTTAATCCCGATGCGACCAGCCATTGATTGCCCACGGCTCGCGGGATTTGCAGGACGCGCAATTCGGCGGTCCCGTTCGCGGCCACGACCAAGGCAGTGGGCTCGCCCTTGGAATTGTGGGTCACGGCAGGTTGCGGCACGAGGATGGCGTTCGGGCGGTTGCCCTCTTCGAGCCGGGCGCGAACGAACATGCCCGGCAGCAAATCCGCGTGCGGATTTGGGAAAATCGCGCGCACCGTGACGGTGTTCGTCAACGCGTTCACCGTCACGTCGGAGAACTGCAGCGTGCCTTCCTCGGCATAGATTTCGCCCGTTTCGTAAATCAGCTTCACCTGCGCCTTGCCCGATTCGTCGGCCTTGAGCCGCCCGCTGGCTAGCTCGTGCTTCAAGCGGAGAAGTTCGCTGCTGGCTTGGGTGACATCGACGTACACCGGGTCGAGTTGCTGCACCGTCGCCAGCAGGTTGGCCGCGCTGGTTTGCACATACGCCCCCTCGGTGACTTGCGAAATACCGATGCGGCCCGCGACCGGCGAAGTCACCTTCGTGTAATCGAGATTGATCTGCGCGGTCTGCAGCGCCGCCTTTCCGGAAATCACATCCGCGTCGTAAGCGCCGGCGTTGGCCTGCGCGTCGTCGTAGTCCTGCTTGCTAATGGCTTTGGCCGTCAGCAATTGCTTGTAGCGTTCCTCCTTCAGCCGCGCCGTGGTGACGTTCGCTTCCGCGCGGGCCAGCGCTCCGCGCGCGCTGTCGAGCGCAGCTTGATAGGGCGCAGGATCGATTTGATAGAGCAATTGTCCCTCTTTCACGTCGGATCCTTCCTCGAAAAACCGGCGCTGGACGATGCCATTCACGCGCGCCCGCACCTCGGCGACTCGGAAGGCGGAAATGCGTCCGGGCAGATCTTGCGTGAGCGTCACATTCGTCGGTCTTACCGTGAGAACGCTCACTTCCAATGGGCCGCCGCCCATGCCGGGCCCCGCGCCCTCCGGTTTGCGTCCGCATCCCGCGACCAGCAGGGCAGCCACAGCCGTGAGGCTAACGAGGCTGATGGCGACTGCGTGCTTTGAGAAACGGCCTCCCAGTTTCTCTTCGGTTTCTCCCGCGGTTGCGGGACTTCTCCCGCTTTTGAAAGTGGATTCAGGCATCATGAAATGGATGGGTTGGGCGGCTGCGAAGCCGCTGGTTGGCTGGCCGCCATCCCTGCAGTCGCAAAGGCGATCAGTCGCTTGGTGAGCTCCTCGCGGTCGGGCTTTTCCACTGCGGGAGTAAATAACATCGCAAAGGGGTCCTGCTCGAAGCGCAGCCAGGTTTGCAGTCCGTGATGCAGCGCCCCGTGCAAAAAGCTCATCCGCCAAAAGAGGTCCGCCGACGACAACCCCGGCATCAACCGCAGGATGGCCGCGTCAAATCGTCGGATGACTTCGGCAAACTGCTGCTCGACAAACTTTTTCACCTCTGGGTTTGGCTCCTGAAACGAGCGGCTGATGAGGCGCATCAAGTCGTCGCAGTCCTTCGTTCCATCCTCGTCGAATTCCATCACCGGACGGATCAAGGCCTCGAGCACCTGTTCCAGGGTAAGTTTTGCCGGTTCCGTGCTCGCCTCGAGCGCATCCAATCGCGCCAATCGCTCGCGATTCACAGGCTCCAGGCGCCGCGCAAAGACCTCCAAAGCCAGGCGTTCCTTGGTCCCGAAGTGGTAATTAATCGCGCCGAGATTGGCGCCAGCCTCCCTGACGATCTCCCGCACAGACGTGCCCTCGATGCCGTGCTGGGAGAAAAGCCGCTCCGCAGCGTCCAGGAGGGCCACGCGCGTGACCAATTGAGGATCATGCGTGGTTGGTGCGGGCGAAGTCTGGCTCATACGTTTGTCTCAAACAAACGTATGAATTAGACGATGTCAAGGGCAGGCCCTCGTGCTCCATCGAAGCATTGCCTCCAGGATGCCGAAGGCATCATAGCCTGTAGCCGGAGGTCGAGCAAGGCACGAGCGACACCCCCGGGTCACGATCATTAGAACGATCACCCCGAAGGGCGTGGCAGCCATTCCCCTCGTTCGCAAAATGAGGTTTTGGGAACGCACGATCCCGGGGCAATTGCATTGCGCGGCGTGGGGCAGGAATCCCCTTCTCGCCTTTCCCCTTCGGGCCTTGAGCCTGCCGAAATGGCATTTTCCATTTTCCATTGTCTCAGCATTGCGCGGCAGCGGCAGGAACTCCTCTTTGATTTTCCATTTTCCATCTGCCATTTTCCATTGCCTCAGCATCGCGCGGCAGGGGCACGCATCCCCTCTTCCATTTTCCATTTTCCATTCGTCACGCACGATCCCGGGGCAATTCCATTGCGCGGCGGGGCGCGAATCCAGGAATCCCCTCCTCGCTTTTCCTCGGCGAAAATGCATCTTGCTAGAGCGCCCGGGCCGCGGTAGGATTTTCCTACCATGACCACTGTGCTTTCCCAAAAGGGGCAAATCGTCCTGCCTGTGGCCGTACGTCAGCAGCTTCATTTGTCCGCAGGCGACGACTTCGAAGTGTCGATCGAGGACGAAGACACGATCACGCTGCGGCGCATTTCTCAGCCTCCGAACCATGGGCTTGTCGATTTGCTGCTGGCGTGCCCGTCGCCATTTGAGATTTCCGGGAGAGAGACAGACGACTCCGCGTTCCTGGAATTGTGAGTTACCTTGTGGACACGAATGTGTTCAGCGAGCCGGCAAAAAAGAAGCCGGATGCAAAAGTTATCGCCTGGCTGCGTGTGAACGAGAGCCGCCTCTACGTCAGCGCGGTCACCATCGGTGAAATGCGGCGCGGGATTGAGCGGCTCCCGTCAGGCCGGCGCAAAACACAACTCCGCGCGTGGCTGGTGGCGCTCTCCGACTGCATGAAAGGCCGCGTCCTGAGCTTTAACACCAGCACCGCACACGTTTGGGGACAACTCAAAGCGAAGTGGGACGCCGCCGGCATCGTCGTCCCATCGCTCGACAGTCTGATCGCCGCCACTGCGCAACGCCATCAACTGACCATCGTCACCCGGAACACCGCAGACTTTGCAAAAACAGGAATGAAACTGCTCAATCCTTTCGTGTAACGTGGAACGCGCGAGACGCTGAACAATTGGAAGCGAGGGGAGTTGAAATCCTCTCCCCATGAGACTAAATCCGCCGATTTTTGGAGTACACCAAAAGGGGGCAGGGCGCCCAGGCCTGATTCTTCTATTTTCTAGATCTGACCCGAATGGCGCGCTATCGCTATCCCGCGAAGCCACGGACGATGCCGTGACCGCCCGGCAGGAAGGGAAACTGCCGACCGTCAGATCAAAAGATTCACCGTCGTTCCCAGGAATTCGATGGGCAATGCCAAATGTTGAGACATGGCACCTGACGCTCACACCCCTTTCCCCCTGACGCTCACGTGACGCTCACTTTTCGTGGATCTGGACATCGATTGCCGAATCGTCGCTACGAACTTCATAGTAACGCTCCGGCTTGAGATAGACGTTCACCATCTGATGTCCGGTCGAGAAAGTATTCTCCTCAAGATAACGCGCATTGCCCAGAATCACTTCCTCAACGGCATGGGACTCATATTCGCTGAACGCACCACCGTTTCTCACAAGACTTTCAATCCTGGCCACCTTGCGAAGATTCCCGAAACCCTCTGTCTGCCCGTCTGGCAAGACGATAATGAGGTAGTCCCGCGCGCGGCTGATAGCGACGTTGAGGATATTCTGCTTATTGAGAAACATCTGGCGACTTGCAGAGATGGTTGGCGGAGGGTTGAAAACGGCGATGATGATATCGCATTCGTCCCCCTGGAAGCCGTGAATCGTTCCGACCTGTATCTTCACTCCGCCGAGTGTGGCCGCCCGGGAGTCGTTGAGTTTGCTCAACAGGTTCGCTTGCGCGCGGTATGGGGCGATGATGCCGATGCGAAAAGGCGGCTCCCCCGGATGATTTGTCTGAATCTGCCCCGTCAGCCACCGAACGAACTCAAATGTGAAAAGCGCCGAATAAGTCTGGTAGGGTGTCCCGCTTTTCAGCCGTTTCGCCCGGTAGATACTTTCGTATTTGCTGACAGGAAACTTGATGAGGATAAGCGGTTTGAGATCGAGACCGTCGATTCTCAGCGGACGTTGCGCTCCATCTGGTCGATGGTGTTTCAGGATTCCGTTGTAGGTGAAGCGGCTAAAGACCTCGCCGATGGCGGGGACACTCCGGTATTGAGTCTCCAAATTCATTACCGCGTAGTCGTGTGGCTCGGTGCCAGGGTGAACGAACGAATCCGGCTTGTCGAGCCCGACCAGCGTATAGATGTTTTCGTCTCTCCATTGATCGACGGCGACAATCGGCTCGATCTGGAAGGGGTCACCAGCGACGATGAACTTTCGCGGCTTCCGTTGGTAGAGTGGATAGATAATGTTGACGAGCGGAATCATCGACGCCTCATCGATGACGATGGCATCCCATTCCATTTCATACAGTTTGCCATGTTCTGTCGCAAATCCGTCGTAGGCGAAGCGGGCAATAGTACTGACCGTCACAGAACGCTCTAACGCGCCGATGTCAAAGAAACGGTCCCGCCACACTCCCTCTTTTTCGATCCGGTCGTCCGCGGAGGTCCCGAAGCGGACCAGCCAAATCCGGAAGGAGTTGTCCGAGCCCATTTTGTCCATGATGCGGGTGGTCAGAACATCCGCCGCCTTGTTCGTCGGAGTAAGGACGAGCACCTTGGCCTTTTCTGTTCCGTGCATCAACGGTATCAACACCTTCTCCGCGAGATGAGTCGTCTTGCCGGTGCCGGGCGGACCGAAAACAAATTCGATGTCCGGCGTCAGATTCGCCTTCATGTCGAATTTTTCGTCGAATCCGAGATCCCTGAAACGGTTGAGCAACTCCTGCAGTAGGAAGGATGGATTCTGGACATCAATGCGGGCCTCCACGACTTTGCCCAAATCCATTCCGTCCAACTCATTAACGGATTTCAGTTTACCGAGGAGCGAGAATTCCTTCGCAGTGAATGACTCGACGTGAACTTTCCCTGTGCGTCCGTCGTCGAAGTGAAGGTCAACGCGAACACCTGATAACTCCTCGACCGATTGCGGAATGAAGCGGTTCGGCTCCTTCAAGATAATGGTCTTGGATGATACCCCATCTTTTTCGATCTTGCCGAAGCTGATGGAGATGGTCTTGCCGTCCGCATTCTTCTCACTGCTTGCCATACACTCCAATTCCAGCAGCACACTGAACCAGCCGTAGCTGTAGCGTGGCAGCTCATTGGCTTTATTGAGCAATTCCTGCTCGCGTTCCAGCCTCGCAATTTCGGTCGCGTTTCGCTCCTCAGCCCGCGCGATTCTCCTGCTGTAATCCACAGGCGCGGGGGTGTAGTCGTCATCGTCCTCTGGCTGTTCGCGCTGTTCACTCCCGGGCGGCGCGAATGGCCTCCCCGGCTCACGGATGCGGTCGCTGATTCTTCGCAAAACTGAGGACAAATTGGCTCCTCCGTCCTGCGGCGTGTTCGGCGAACTCGCCCCGCCACTTGACGGATGCGGTCCACCGGGTTGGATCACAGGCCCATTGCTGCCCTCACCATTCGCGAAGGTTGGCGGAGTAGCATGACCCTTTTCTAGGAGTTCCAAGTCTTCATTTGAAACTTCCCGGATGCGCCCCTCACGTTTGGCTCTCAATAATTCAAGCGCTTCTTCGATTTCTCTGGCTGATTCAAACCCCAATCTCCTTGCATCTGCGTCACGCGCCTTAAACCCTTCACTTGTCTCTTTTGCCTTCTCTTCGAAACCGATGGCGGTCAACAGCCCGTGGCGGTCATCGTATGGAAACTCCTTGGGAAGCATGTCCCGCGTCATATCCTCTGGTCTGTGAAAAGTGCCGTGTTGGTCCGGGATCCACGCGCAGGATTTCAAATGCTGGACAAGCTGGGATTCCGCATTTTGAAGACTGTGCGTCTGATTAGGACGGTACCTAGCAGTAGCAACTTTCCTGTCGGCCTGGAGCAACGACATCCATATTAAACGACTGGCGGTCTGTCGTTTTATGGAAAGATACTCTTTTACATTTGGGATCGTCCAATCAATGTTGCATCCTGTATGAGTTTCGCGACCGACCCAATGATTAATTTTGTCATTATCCCAACATAAAATCTCTGTAACGGTAAACTCAAAGAGAACACCAACCGTTTTCAGAAACCAAATAAACTCCTCGCGCTTAATGTTTGTTCCAAGGTGATCAAGATAGTCCAGCCACAGCTGTTTCTTATGGTGAATCGCCGTCAAGTCGCCAATCCCTGTCGTTTCATAAGGAGCATCCAGAAAAATGTCCTTTGGTTTAGCCCAGTACAATCGGCTCTGTGTCTCGTCCACCGCTACCAAGAATCCAACTTCCTTGAACAGATTCACATCAACTGGATTCTTTTTTAGGAAAGCGATGAATGACCGGATATCACGATAATGACTCTCTGAGATAGTTTTTTCGCCGGATTTTGAATACCACTCCAGCCTACGCTCAATCTCAGCCCGCTCGTCGTAAGCGCGCACTCCAACCCGTTCAAGAAAATCGCGAGCGGCCTTCTTCGTGGTTTCCCCTAGCCGGCCTTTTTCATACACCTCGGGCTTCACGAGACGAATCTTTGCCGGCACATCAAGTGGCTTGCTTTCACCTTTGTTCGAGACTTGCTTCGGAAAATATGCATCTCGTGGGCTGACATGTCCCTCAAAGCCTTTGCTGTCAGTTGCTCGGACGCCAATCAGGTTACTCCAAGCGCGTGACAATGGCGACGGATCGTAAAATCTTTTCGTGGCTAGATGGCACGATTCCATCAATGCGTAGAACCGCATCAGCCAGTTGTCCTGCTTTTCGGAAATCCAGTTTTCAATCCCACTTTTCTTTTCCTCGTTTTGCGCGGTTTCTTGTATGGCGTCTTTCAGCGCATCCCATCCCCATTCATTGATTTGAAGGCTGTCGAGAAACTTGTCTTCGCGCTGGCCTTTTTGCGGTGCATTTGCTGCCCACAACGGGGGCTCGTATTTTGTCAACAAAGCCAGGTCGTCATCATCAATCACCGAAGAGATGTCGGAAGGCCCCCTGTAGAGACCACCGGCTTTCAGATGGGAGCCGCGTCTTGTTGGCAACAAATCAACTTCCTGAAACGCTTTTACAATAGCTTCTCGGATTGGTTGATAAAACTCTGGCAGTCCGTCGTCTTCGTTGGGAAGGACGGCGAGGAATGACATCGTGAGTAAACCTCGGTCGCGAATGTCTGCCAAGGCTTCAGCCGTGAGTTGAGCTAGTGCATCACGTAGTTCTTTATTGGAACCGCAATCACGGACACTATCACGAGCGACGGTGGAAGCGAACGGCGCATGGACGTGGAACCGCAGGTTGGATGTTTCTTTTTCCGCCGGGAAGTATATGGAAACCTGTCCGGGTTCACAAGGAACGATGCTCCATTGTGCTTTCGGTTCCGTTGGCTTTTTTTTGCCCTTCCTTTCCTCATCCTGACCCGACTCTGAATCGTCCACTTGCGGTTGAAGACGAAAGGCGATGGCCACCTGGCAAGTCTTCGTTTTTCCAGCTTCATCTGTGATCGAAACTTCTTTGCGGTACCGCAGCCAATTCGAAACTACTTCAGCCTCTTCGGGTTGAATGGCATGGATTTCAATGCGCTGTCCGATGCCTTGGTCATCTCCATCGACACGTTTTAGTTTCCCTATTGCTACGTTCGGCAACAGATATTCAATCTCCCGAATGTGATTGAGAAAAAGCAAGGTATTGTCTGCGAGCGCACGAAGTCCCCGATCAGTTTCTTCTGCAGCCCTCGCCATGGCTTTTTTTGGATTGTCGAAAGGGAAATGGAAAACGGTGGTGCCATCATTTGCCGTGTTCGGCAACGACTCAGGAACCACAAGATTATTGATCTTGAATTGAAAATCTCCTGAATGGATCTCGGGAGTATTGGTATAAGCGAAAACTGCTTTGAACCCGACACCGAATTTCCCGATATTGGTCGGGTCATTGCGCTTGGTGCTTACGCCGATGCTGGTAATCGATTCGACATCCTTCAAATTGAAAAGACGCCTTCCGTTGTGCTCAAACCGGATGTCTTCGTTCGACAACGTAAAGCGGACGGCGTTCGCTCTCGTATCCTCGGCGTTTTGGAGCAACTCATAAATGAAATGGGCGTTGTCTGGATAAAGCTCTGTCAAGAGATTTGTGATACCCTCCTCAAATCCATTCTCCCGATTCGCTTCGACCCATTTTTTACGTTTTCTCGTTAACTCGGCCAATTGCATTGTCAGATTGTCCATAGCGATTTAATGTTGAGATTAGGGCCGCCAATAGGCAGGGTCAACCCTTGAAGCATGATACGCGATGCGCAAGGGCCTTCTGAATGTTGGCGAGTTCTGTTGGCGGGCCGCGAACGACGGCAGCACGAGCCTGAAGGCGTTTGAGAATGTGAGTAATCCCACTTCCATCCTTGTATCCAAGCGCTTGGCCAGCGTCCACACGGCGTTCACCACCGAGTGACACCCTTACCTAGGTCTCATGCTGCGGTCGTCCAGTGACGCCGCCAGAGTTTTAAAAAGGGTCAATCCTTGTCTATTGCACTATTCGCCGAACCGGCCTTTGGTCGGAAAAGATTGGAGACGTAGATCCATTTGCCAATGCAAAGGTTTTCCGCCATCCATTACAAGGTCACCGTCGTTTCACTCCTCAACTTTCGCGCCAGCTTTATTCTTAGGGAAGATGGGGGGCAAGCAGCATATCTTGACAGATTTTCGGTAAATTTCGCCTGACCCGAAAGCAGAGCGACTGGCGTTACATCTCAACATTTGACATTTACCAGGTCCGTGGGTTCGGCCCTGCCATTTATACCGGCGGCATTCGCCCCTCGGAACAATAATTCGGTGGGCGGGCTACTTTGCCAGCGCCCGCTTCGTCTTCCGTTTGGCGGCAAGCCGCTTTGCCGTGGTCGAAGACCGCCCAACGACGGGATTGTCCTTCACTACATCGGCGTATTCCTCCGGCGTCAGCACGCTGAAGCGCAGGATGCGCTCCCGTTCGACATCCGAAAGTTTGTCATCCATCGCCGCCAGAACCTTGCTGATCCGCTCGGGCGGACGGAGGTTTTTCCACGCGGGCGTCACGATCCGCACCACTTTCATTTGCCGGATTCCCGAATCAGCCGTGCGCACCTTGAAGTCATTCCCCTTCGGCAAAATCTCTCCCACGATCCGCGCGATTTTGGCGCTCGGAAATGACAGAAGGGCTTTCTTTTTACGCACGGCCATCATGGAATGAATAAATGCAGCCCGTTTGCAGGCGGGAGTCAATCACCTGTCGGGCCAGATCCAGAACTCAGAATTTCAGCCTGCGAACCGCGAGGATTTTTCGCAAGATCTCCGCACGCGTAAAGCCCCTGCGGATCCTCGCCGTCTGCGCTTTTGGCGTTCCGAGGTCGCCGAGCCACCTCGGGCGATGTCGCCGAGCCCCGGTTCAACTCGCCCAATCGTTGAGGAAGGCTCCCATTTTCAGCCGCTCGAAAATGTTTTCATTTCGTGCTGGACAAACAAATCCGTTTCGGCATGGGCCTGTCCCATGAACTCAAATAACGGTCCGCCAACCCAACGCTTTAGAGATCACAGAAATCCGCCGAGGCGAAAGGCTATGTGCCGTTTTGACGAACTCAAGGCCCCGAGCATCCCGAGGGGCTGGTGGGTTGAATGGAGACACCCGAGCCTTCCAGGGGAGGTGCCCTTCGACAGGGCTCAGGGCCTTGAGCAAGCGAAGCGCGCCGAAACGGCTGGTGGCGGTCCAGGAAAGAAGCGAGCCAAATCCGTTCGGTTTTACTTTGATTACTTTGATTGAGGCTCCGGATTGCGGCTCCTGCCGCCATGCAGTTACCGCTCCGCGTTGGGAGGTGTGCGCTCCGCGCAGTGCATTCCATGCCGTTGGCGCTACCGCCGAGCCTTCCAGGGGAGGTGCTGGCGGTGGCACGGAAAGAGGCGAGCCGGTTCAAGGGCGCTCCCGCGTGGTGCATTCACTCGGATTCAGACCCTTTCCGATCTCCGGTCTCCGGTTTGTCTCCATTGCCCCATAGACGTCTCGCAAAGCCTCGGCTCCGCTCTCCGGTTTCAAAAGATTC